>OIBK01000200.1_pt1 | contig 42006 bp, 39 predicted proteins | sample 1581021 | NCBI WGS metagenome assembly OIBK01 (sample SAMEA3882554, study PRJEB24775) | human gut metagenome | biome: human-associated habitat; feature: intestine environment; material: feces | place: Netherlands | collected 2009/2010
TCGGGTGCTCGGGCTTTTCTTCCACGCTCAGCACCTTGCCGTTCTGGTCAAATTCCACGATGCCGAAACGCTCGGGGTCCTGCACATAGTAGCCGAACACGGTGCAGCGGCCCTTGGTCTCTGCATTGGCGGCGGCAGTCTTGAGGATCTTGGAGAAGCCGTTGCCGTAGAAGATGTTGTCGCCCAGGATCATGGCGCAGCAGTCGTCGCCGATGAACTCTTCGCCCAGAATAAAGGCCTGTGCCAGACCATCGGGAGAGGGCTGGACCTTATATTGCAGATGGATGCCGTACTGGCTGCCATCGCCCAGCAGCGCCTCAAAGCGCGGCGTATCAGTGGGGGTGGAGATGATCAGGATATCCTGAATGCCCGCCAGCATGAGGGTGGACAGAGGATAGTAGATCATGGGCTTATCGTAGACAGGCAGCAGCTGCTTGCTGGTGACCATCGTCAGCGGATAAAGCCGGGTGCCGGCACCGCCGGCCAGAATAATGCCTTTCATAATTTGTGCACTCCTTTATTTGTATTGAAAAAGTTGTGCAGCTATACGGGGTGAAACGCTCACCTCGTAATATTCAAAGCGGAGCTGCGTCCGCTGTCAACAAAGTTACAGGGTAAAAGTTCCGGCCGCGCGGGGCGGCATCAGATAGTTTTACACCTTATTCTACTCTCAAATCGAAAAAAAAGCAAGAAAAAACGGCCTGTTCCAGAATTTTTTCCGGAACAGGCCGTCAAACAGAACCGTTCAGCCGCCCACGGCGGCAGCACATTGCGATGGTGGAGCGTTTCTTACCACCTGAAGCCCCACTTATGGAAATACTTCAGCAGGTTTCCCGTCTGCCAGAGGGCGGGCTTGAGATCCCGGTGGGCAGCGCGGTGCCAGGCGTGGATGGCGGTATACTGGGGCACCAGATACACCTTGCCCCGGGTGCGCATCTTCTGGGTGAGGTCCGCATCCTCCACATACATGAAGTAGCTCTCGTCAAAGCCGCCCACCGCCTTGAAGGTGCTGGTGCGCACACCGGAAAAGCTGCCAGTGCAGAACTCGATCTCGATGGGCCTGGTCAGGTCCTCATCCAGCATCAGGTAGTGGTCGTTCTGGCCTTTCCAGAAGCTGAGCCGGGGCAGCTGGCGGTAGAGCATGGGCCGCAGGGCGCACCGGCGCAGGGGCAGCTGCTGGGGCTTGCCGTCCGGGAACACCAGCGAGGGCCGGGCCATCACGGCATCCGGGTGGGCAGCCATCCAGTCGGCCAGATCACTCAGGGTATCAGCGGTCAGCTGGATATCCGGGTTGAGGATAAAGTGGAAATCACTGTCCAGCTCGGGCAGGATCATATTGTGGCCGGTGCCAAAGCCGCCGTTCTCGGTGCGGCAGTGCACCACCACCTGCTGGCCCGGGCCTGCTGCCAGCAGGCCGTCCGCCACGGCCTGCTCCAGCTTTTTGCCGCTGCCGTCCGGGCTGGCATTGTCCACCAGATACAGGGTCACCGGGTAGCGGCGCGTGCAGTGCAGCACCGTCTGCGCCGCCTTCAGCGCCTCGTCATAGCCGTTGTAAACAACAATACAAGCAGAGAGTTTCATCAATTCACTCCAAAGGCAGGATCTTCAGCGTGAAGTCCTCACGCTGGATATCAAAGTTGGGGTTGGTGCAGGGATCGCCCGCGGCCAGCAGGTCTCCCCAGCGGGCCTGGAAGCGGAGCACCTCGCCCTGGAAGCGCTTCTGCTTTTCGGGGTTGTCCTCGGTGCCGCGGCTCTTGCTCTCGTAGTGGTAGAGCTGGGCAAAGGGGGTAAACACGTTGGTGTAGCCCGCCTCCCGCACACGGACACAGAAATCCACATCGTTGAAGGCCACGGCATAGCTCTCGTCCAGGCCGTTCATCTCATCATAGATCTCCCTGCGGATGAGCAGGCAGGCGGCGGTATCGCCGTAAACATCCTGCACATAGTTCAGCCGCCCCATGTAGCCATCGGATGCCGCCGGGAAATACTTGTGCAGGTGGCCCGCCACGCCGCCGATGCCAAAGCCGATGCCGGCGTGCTGAATGGTGTCATCGGGGTAAAGCAGCTTTGCACCCACACAGCCCACCCGCTTCTGCTGGGCGTACATGACCATTTCCTCCAGCCAGTTGGGGGTGATGACCTCGGTATCGTTGTTGAGCAGCAGCAGATATTCGCCGGTGGCATACTGCTCGCCAAAGTTGTTCAGGGCGCTGTAATTGAAGCCCTTGCCCTTCCAGGTCACGACCTTGAGGTTGTCCGGGTGTTCCTTCTGCATCCGCTCGTAGGCGCGGAAGGTCTCGGGCTGCTTGCTGTTGTTCTCGATGAGGATGAGTTCAAAATCCGGGTAGGTGGTGCGGGCATAGATGGAATCCACGCAGAGCTCCAGATCCCGGATGTGGTCGCAGGTGGGGATGAGGATGCTCACCCGGCCCGGGTGCTCGATGGTGTAATCGGTCTTGTAATAGCCCGGAGTGCCGGGGATGAGGGCAACATCGTCCACAGCGATCCCGCAGCGGGTATAGTGGGCCTTGAGGGCCGCAATGCCTGCGTCGATGCAGTAGGTCTTGGCGGAGATATCCGCCGCCGTGCTGCCGGGGCTGGAGCGCCAGTAATACAGGGCATGGGGAATGTGAACGATCTTCTCAGCCTGCTCCGTCAGGCGGAGGAACAGCTCGTAATCCTGGCTGCCGTTGTACTCCATCCGCTCGCCGCCGCCGGCCCGCTCCATCAGGGCGCGGCTGAACACGGTCAGGTGGCAGATGTAGTTGTTGGAGCGGAGGTTGTCCAGCATGAAATCGGGCTTGAAGTGGTAGAGCACCACATGCTCCGGCTTCCCCTCAAAGGTCGCCTCGTCGGTATAGACAAAGTCGGCCTTCTGCTCGGCAATGGCCCTGGCCGCGTACCACAGGGCGCAGGGATGCAGCAGGTCATCGTGGTCCAGCAGGGCGATATACTCACCGGTGGCCATCTCAAAGCCCTTGTTGGTGTTGCCGGGGATCAGCTCATTCTTTTCCAGCTTCTGATACCGGATGCGTGCATCGGCCTTCGCACGGGCCTGCACATGCTGGCCTACGGCCTCATCCTTACCGGCATCCACGCAGCAGAGCTCCCAGTTCTTGTAGGTCTGGTTCACCACGGAATCCAGCATCTCGTCCAGGAAATCCAGCGGGGTGTTGTACAGAGGCACCACGATGCTGATCTTGGGCCCGGCAGGCTGATCGTTCGCCTGCCTGACCAGCAGCTCCACCGGGGCAAAGCGGTCGGCCCGCAGAAGGTTCCCCGGGAAGAGGGCGGCATACTCCCGCCTGGCGCGGGCGTGCTCCCGCACTCCCGAAATGCCGTCCCGGCGCAGCTCACCCAGCAGGACGAAAAGCGGGAAGGTGTGCCAGATCTGGCGGCTCTTGCTGACAACATACCGCATGGGCCAGGTCAGCTTCCAGAAGGTAGAGCTGGTCACCTCGTTCAGGGTCTTTTCCAGGTTCTTGGCATGGCTGCGGCTCAGGGAAAGATCGCTGCGGAGCCGCTCAATGAGGGCGGCTTCCTCGTTGCAGGTGCGCTCGGCACGCACCATCCGGTCGCGCAGGAGATCCAACTCCTTCTCATAGCCCGCGATCATCTCGGCGGTGGCAGGCTGGACTGTGCAGTACAGAGCCGACTGCTGGGCACGGCCCCGGCTGCGCCAGCGGAAATCCCGGTAGTAGCCCCGGCGGGCCAGTTCCTCGGCCCAGCCCTCAGCCACGTTGCTGCCGGTAAACACCAGCAGCACCTGTCCGGGCAGCTGCGCGGGCATCTCCACCCAGGCGGGGTCCTCCACCACCAGCAGGTCTGCCTGCCGGGCAGCCACTGTAAAGGGGTTGGCATCCACGCCCGCCCGGTGCAGGGCCTTTTCCAGTGCCGGGGTCTCGGCGTTCAGCACCGCAGCTGTTGCCGGGGCCAGCTCCTCCGCAATGCGCTGTGCCAGCAGGCGGCAGCGCTCCATGTCCTGCTTTGTTTCCTTTGCTTTCTCCAACTGCATTCCGACTTCTCCACTTCACTGGGCCATTCCGCCGCCCAGACGCATTTTTACAAACTATAATAGTATACCAGATTTTGTCCCGTTTGAGAAGCGCTTTTCCGCATTTCCTGCGCTTTCCGGTGCAAATTTATTACAGTCCCAGCAGGCTCCACAGCCAGCCGAACAGGCCGCTGTTCGAGCTTCCGCTGCCCACCGTGCCAAAGGACACGCCGGTATAGTAGTGGCGCAGGATGTCCCGGTAGCCCATGCCCTGCTCCTGCGCATAGCCCACCATGCCGCACTGGCTCATGCCCACACCGTGGCCGAAGCCATAGTAGTTCATACAGGGGGTTCCGTTCTCGTCCGCGCTGAAATCAAAGCAATAACGGGAGGAAACGAACTGGCCGATGTAGCGGTAGCTCTTTCCGTTCGAAACAAAGGTATTGTACTGGACAAAGCCGCCCAGATCCTTATGGGTGGTGTCGGCGCTCTCGTAGGGCTGGCCGGTCCTGCTGTCGTTGTACTCAGTGTAACGGTAATCCTTGCCGATGATCCGGCGCATCAGGTTGTGATACTGCTCCTCGTAGGGGCTTTCCACGCTCTGCAGATAGGGCACATCGGTGCCCCAGGCATCCAGACCGGAGCAGGTGCCGTACACGCCGGTCTGGGTGTTGTACCCCGCGCTGGCCGACCACACTGCATCGATGACGCTGCCGTTGCAGGTCAGCACCTCGTCCTTGACCTCAGAGACTGCCCTGCGGATGGCGCTGCGGGCCGAGGAAGGGATCTGATCCACGGGGGTGTACACCAGCGCGTTGGCCGAAGAGCCGTATTTCTTGTGGTATTCCAGATAGGAGTGGATGGCCACCGCCTGCGCTTTCCACGCCTGCTGTGCCGCCGCGTCACTGACATAGCTGCCGATGGAGCCCAGCTCGGTGTAGGTGATGCCCACCAGACAGTCCTCAAGATCCAGGGTCACGTTCCGGCGCAGGCCCTGCCCCTTGACGTTCAGGTAGGGCATGGTGATGGTATCGCCAGAGCCGAAGAGCCAGCTCAGGCAGTTTTCCTCCTCGTCCGGGATCAGAGTAGTGTTGGCACCGCCCATGGTGGTGGCACCGGCGGGCAGGGTGTCCCCTTCCGCTGCAAAGGCGGCAGGCACTGCCATGCAGAGCAGCACCACCGCCAGCATCAGCGCCGCACACCGGCGCGCAAACTTCGACATCCGTTTCAAGTTCCTTGTCCTCCTGCGTTCTGTATTTTATTCAGTTTAGCACAGTGCAGGGCCGCGGGCAAGGACTTGAATCAAGAAAACACCGCCGGGCAGAGCCAAAAAGCTCCACCCGGCGGCGTTTCACTGTTTCTATCTTATGCTTCCTGTCAGCGGCTCTCCCCGCGCTGCGCAATGCGGGAGAAGCGCTTATCCTTTTCGTCGTCCTTCTCGGCATCCTCAGCCGGGGCGGCGGGAGTCAGGCGCACTTCCGTCACGCGGCGCTTGGCGGTGCGGGTAACAACACCATCGTACTCGCCCAGGGTAAAGCGGTCGCCTACCTTGGGCAGATGGCAGGTCTTTTCCTGCACCAGACCGTTGACGGTATTGGAATCGATGTCCTCTTCCTCCGGCAGGTCGAGCTCCTCATACAGATCATCGACGCTGGCAGAGCCGGACACCAGCCAGCTGCCGTCCGACTGCTTGCGAAAGTCCTCGGTGACCTCGTCGTGCTCATCCCAGATCTCACCCACCAGCTCCTCCAGGATATCCTCCAGCGTGATGATACCCTCGGTGCCGCCGTATTCGTCCACAACAACGGCCAGGTGGTGGTGCTGCTCCCGGAGGGTGCGCAGCAACTGGGAGATCTGCGTGGAGCCCGTGGTATACAGGGTGGGCACCACCAGATCATCGATCTTGGTCGCCTTTTTCAGGCGGGCGATATAGAAATCCTTTTCATGTACCACACCAATAATATTATCAATGGTGCCGTGGTAGACAGGCAGACGGGAGTAACCGGACTCCGCAAAGGTCTGGGCCAGCTCCTCCAGCGGGATATCATCCTCCACAGCCACCACATCCACACGGGGGGTCAGGATCTCCTCCACCTCCACGTCATCGAACTCGATGGCGCTGCGGATGAGCTCGCTTTCCCGGTCGGTCAGTTCGCCGTCATTTTCAGCCTCGCTGACCATGGTCATCAGCTCACCTTCTGTGATGGTATCGGCCTCGCCGCTGTGGACAAAGTGGCCCAGCAGCTTTTTCCACTGGGTGAACAGCCAGGTCAGCGGGGTCATCAGGGCCATCAGAAGCACAAGGAAGGGCGAGACTGCCGTGGCCACCTTTTCCGGCATCTCCTTGGCCAGGCTCTTGGGGGTCACTTCGCCAAAGATCAGCACGATGATCGTCAGCACAATGGTAGACATCGTTGCGCCCCGCTCGGCACCCAGCATCTGGGTAAACAGGATGGTGCCGATGGAAGCGGCGGCGATGTTCACGATATTGTTGCCGATGAGGATGGTGGAAAGCAGCTTATCGTATTGCTCCGCCATGGCCAGCACCCGGGCGGCAGAGGAATCGCCGTCCTCGGCGCGGCTTTTCAGTCGGATCTGATTCAGGGAGGAAAATGCGGTCTCGGATGCGGAGAAAAAGGCGGAGAAACCCACCAGGATCACCAGCGCTGCCCAGAGCGTCATACTGCCATCGTCCATAATAAAGGAAAATCACACTCAACTTTCTGTTTTTTATTAAAGAACGGACTCCCTCAGTCTGCTTCGCAGCCAGCTCCCTCACCGAGGGAGGTGGCATCGCGCAGCGATGACGGAAGGAGTTCTTTCCTAGGGATACAAAAATGTGCTTTCCACCGTGGCTGTTCCGCGATGAAAAGCACATCAATGTTACTTGTTATAATATCATATTCCGCACCCCCATGCAAGCATTACAGCCGGCACAGAGGTACAAAACTGGTAAAACTGTGGAAAATCATTTCAGCACAAGGGCATTTCCGTCGTAATCCACGGTCAGGGTGCTGCCCTCGGCATAGCGGCCCTGAATGATTGCCTTGGCGATCAAAGTCTCCACCCGGCTCTGGATGAACCGTTTGATGGGGCGGGCACCATAGACGCTGTCGTAGGCAGAATCGATGATGTAGTCCTTGGCGGCGGTGGTCACGTCCAGATTCAGATGCTTGCCCTCGTCCATGCGGCTGCGCAGGTCTGCCAGCTGCAGATCCACGATCTTGCGCATCTCGTCCTTGGTCAGGCTCTTGTAGTAGACGATCTCGTCCAGACGGTTCAGGAACTCGGGGCGGAACTTGCTCCTCAGCAGCAGGTCGATCTGATGCTTTGCCTCGTCGCTGAGTTCGTTGGTGCCCTGTGCCCGGCGCTGCTCCAGATCGTTCAGGATGATGTCACTGCCCAGATTCGAGGTCAGGATGATGACCGTGTTCTTGAAGTCCACGGTACGGCCCTGGCTGTCGGTGATGCGGCCATCGTCCAGCACCTGCAGCAGGATGTTGAACACATCGGGGTGGGCCTTTTCCACCTCATCGAACAGCACCACGCTGTAGGGTTTGCGGCGGACAGCCTCAGTCAGCTGGCCGCCCTCCTCATAACCCACGTATCCCGGAGGCGCGCCGATCAGGCGGCTGACGCTGAACTTCTCCATATACTCCGTCATATCGATACGCACCATGTTGCGCTCATCGTCAAACAGAGCCTGTGCCAGCGCCTTGGCCAGCTCGGTCTTACCCACACCGGTGGGGCCGAGGAAGAGGAAGCTGCCGATGGGGCGGTTGGGGTTGGCGATCCCGGCGCGGCTGCGCAGGATGGCCTCGCTCACCTTGGTCACGGCCTCGTCCTGACCGATGACTCTCTTGTGGAGCACATCGTCCAGGTGCAGCAGCTTCTCGCGCTCGCCCTCTACCAGCTTCTCCACCGGGATGCCGGTCCAGCGGGCCACGATGCGGGCGATCTCCTCGTCGGTTACACGGTCACGCAGGAGGCTGTCCTCCTTCTTCTCGTTGGCCAGCTTTTCCTCCGCTTCCAGCTGTTTCTGCAGCTCGGGCAGCTTGCCGTATTTCAGCTCAGCAGCCTTGTTCAGGTCATACTCACGCTGGGCTTTCTCAATGGCGGCATTGGTCTGCTCGATCTGCTCACGCAGGGTCTGTACCTTGCCAATGGCGTTCTTCTCGTTTTCCCACTTTGCCTTCATGCTGCGGAACTTATCCTGCAGCTCGGCCAGTTCCTTTTCCAGCTCATGCAGGCGGCTCTGGCTCAGGGCATCGGTCTCCTTTTTCAGGCTGACCTGCTCGATCTGCAGCTGGGTGATGCGGTGGGCGAGGTCGTCCATCTCGCTGGGCATACTGTCCATCTCGGTCTTTATCATGGCGCAGGCCTCATCCACAAGGTCGATGGCCTTATCGGGGAGGAAGCGGTCGGTGATATAGCGGTCGGAGAGGGTCGCGGCGGCGATGAGGGCGTTGTCGCTGATCTTCACGCCGTGGAAGACCTCATACCGCTCTTTCAGGCCGCGCAGGATGGAGATGGTGTCCTCGACGGTGGGCTCATCCACCTGTACCGGCTGGAAGCGGCGCTCCAGAGCGGGGTCTTTCTCGATATACTGGCGGTACTCGTCCAGCGTGGTGGCACCGATGCAGTGCAGCTCGCCCCGGGCCAGCATGGGCTTGAGCAGGTTGCCTGCGTCCATGGCACCGTCGGTCTTACCGGCACCCACGATGGTGTGCAGCTCATCAATGAAGAGGATGATCTTGCCCTCGCTCTTCTTGACCTCATTCAGGACGCTCTTCAGGCGCTCCTCAAACTCGCCGCGGTACTTTGCACCGGCCACCAGCGCACCCATGTCCAGGCTGAACACGATGCGGTCCTTCAGGTTCTCGGGCACATCGCCGCGCACGATCCGCTGGGCCAGGCCCTCGGCGATGGCGGTCTTGCCAACGCCGGGCTCACCGATCAGGCAGGGGTTGTTCTTGGTCTTACGGGACAGGATACGGATCACGTTGCGGATCTCCTGATCACGGCCGATCACGGGGTCCAGCTTCTGCTTCCGGGCCAGATCGACCAGATCCTGGCCATATTTCTGCAGGGCGTTGTAGGTATCCTCGGGGTTGTCGTTGGTCACGCGCTGGTTGCCGCGCACGGCAGTCAGCTGCTGCAGGAACGCATCCTTCTTGATGTTGAAGGCGCGGAACAGCTCCGTGGTGTTCTGGGTCGGCTCATCCAGCAGGCCCAGGAACACATGCTCCACACTGACGTATTCGTCCTTCATGGCCTTGGCTTCCCGGGCGGCGGCGCTCAGGACTTTATCCGTTGCCTGCGAGATATAGACCTTGTCCGGGTCACGGCCGGAGCCGGACACCCGGGGCAGGGCCGACAGCTTTTCGGCCACGGCAGCAGCAAAGCTGCCCGGGTCCACGTTCAGCTTCTGCAGAAGCTGCGGGATCAGGCCCTGCTCCTGCGAAGCCAGGGCGTGCAGCAGATGTTCCGGCTCCAAAGCGTTGTGCTGGTACTCCACAGCCAGCTGCTGGGCAGCCTGCAGAGCTTCCAGTGTTTTCTGCGTATATTGATTGGTATTCATAGAATCGACCTCCATTCGTACCGGAAGTGTTATTTCAGCAGTCTTTCAGATCGATTGCCATTTCATTTTTAGCACTCTATCTGTTCGACTGCTAAAACTATACTCCAAACACCCTACTTTGTCAATAGGGTTTTCGATGGTACGGCAACAATTCACAAATTGTTTGCAAAAAAGCAAAACCCTCTTCGCATGGAAGAGGGCATTGGCTATACCTTGTGATAGGACGAGACTTTTTTCCAGTTTTCCGGAAAGCCCATTAAACTGAGCAGCGCCTTTTCTGTAATCTGGGAGTTCTCCTGTACCGCCTTTTGGATCAGGGCATTCAGCTTTCGTTTATAGGCCAGAAATTCCTCTGCCGGGAGCAGATAACGCAATGCAATGACCAACGCAAAATAATCGCGCTTGCCCTGCGTGTAAGTAGTGCCGCGTTTGGAAATTTGAAGCTTCTGATGCATGGGCAGATCCGGGATATCCTTTGTTGCACAGCGGTATGAGAACAAGCGCTCGCCGTGTGCACATCGGTTTCGATCGTCTGCCAGCACTTCCAGCAGTCTGACGAGTTGCTGCTCATTGATACCCTCAAATTCACAGCTGACCGCAGTTTGCACCTGTGGTGCCGAAAGGTCATAGAACTTGGAAAGCGTGCCAAAGGTGAGGGCATTGACCAGAACCCAGAGCGGTACATTTCCATGAACCCGCTTATAATGTTCAAGGTAAGCGTGCTGGCTTTTCCGGGTAAGAAGCGGATTCAGATGTTTATCGATCAGCACCTGAATCCCAGCCCGGCGCTTAGGCGAACTTCCATTGAAATTTCCAGCATCCAGATAGGCCGTCTGCTGGTCGCCAAAGATGTCACAGAATGCATAGCTCAGCAAAGATCGGATGTGGCGTTCGACCTGCAGAAGATAATGCAGTGTCAGCTCCCGTAGGTGCTCATCAAAATGGTAGAGCGCCACAATATCATCCAGCGTCGTGCCATCGCGGTAATTGCGGGTCGTAGGATTTTTGAACAGTTCTTTATACCCCGTGATCAGTGCGTAGTAGCCGACCCGACGCAGTTCTTCTTTTGCCTTGGCATCGTCCGGAATAATAAGCTGTTTTTCTTTTAGCTTTGCAATCTGCTGGTCATAGGTCATAAATGGCTTTGGCATAGCAGCATCCTTTTATTATAAAACGAAGGGGAGCCCCCGCAGGAGCTCCCCCGATCGCAGGCCCCACAAGCTTCTGCAATCTAATCACTGATAACAGTATAGCAAAAAAGCGCTGATATGTCAATCCTTTTCTCAGCTCACCACTGCGCTCTGAAAAGTAAAGCATTAAATGCAACAAATTTTCGGCCTTATTTTTGTGGATTTTAGCGTAAAGCAGACAGGCCGTCAAGTTTTCTCCGCTTGCAGCCGCCCTCTATTGTTCGATTTTACCAACGGTTTTCTGTTTTCGTGTCGCTTATGCTGTCAGACCAAGCTCCCGTAGGCATTCGCGGAACATTGTGCCGGCGCTCTTATAGCCGAAAATTTTTCTGGGATAGCTGTTGATCCAGTTCTCCGTAACCGCGATTTCCTCTGCCGTGACCTTTGAGAAGTCTGTGCCTTTCGGGTGCCTGCGGCGAATCATGCCGTTCACATTCTCATTGCTCCCGCGTTCCCAAGAAGAATACGGATGACAATAGTACACCTTCGTCCGCTTATCTCCGGTGATGCAGGACTGTTCCAGCTGGTCGGCCAATGCAAACTCACTGCCGTTGTCCACTGTTATGCTCTTATAGATAATGCCAAACCTCTCTGCGCCCAACTTCCGTTCCAGCGCATTGATTGCCCGCACGGTCGTCTCTGCGCGGCGATCTGGCACCACTATAATATTTTCGTTCCGGGTTTTGCGCTCGGTCAGCACCAGCAGTGCAACCGTACTTTTCTTCTTGCCGGAATACACCGTGTCCATTTCCCAGTGTCCAAATTCTTCACGGTCTTTTACTTCCGCCGGGCGTTTTTCGATACTCTCACCAGCCGGCGCACGGGCAGGATCCTTTGTTTTCACCTTTTTATAGTCGCCCTTATGCACTCCATGTCTGGGCAGAGCCTTTTGCGTCAAGTTCAGGAACACGCCCTTTTTGATGTAGCTGTATATGGTAGGCACCGATATATGCGTTTTGAATGTCCGTCCTTCTTCCAGGGCATAACCGTACACAGCAGCCGGTGAACAATCCTTATCTATAATGGTCTGCTCGATATAGCTTGCAAGCTCATGATCCTTGCCAATCTTAAGGTTTGGTCCCTTCTCCCGAAGATGTGCCTGATACCTTTGTTCTGCAATATCCGGGCTATATGTAGGAATCAGCTTCCACGTCTTACCGTCCAACTTGTCGTAGCTGCCGCGTTTCAGTTCCCGGTACACCGTGGACGGGTCAACCCGCAACCTGTCTGCGATTTCCTTTACTCTCAGCCCATCTTTCAACCACTTTTCAATACGGATTCGGTCTGTAAGCGTAAGCTGTTTGAACACTCGCACGCCGTTTTCCTCCTTTCGACTATGGCGTTTATTTTCGTTTTAAGCGTAAATTATACGGTATACCGTTGTCAATTCGCAATTTTTCCACACTTTGCACATTTCCTTTGTGCAAAACTTCCAGACAAACAAAAAATCCCCCGCCAGCGATCCGGGTAGGATCACCAGCGGGGATGTAGTTTAGCTCAGTCGTCCCGGATGGGGAGTGCCTTTGCTCTCGTATACAATTCAGTTCCGGTTCCGTTACCTCCCAGAGCGTGATAACTCTTATAGAGGTATTCAATGTTCTTCAAACCGGGCAGGTCGATGTACCCTTTCTCGATGTAATGGGTACACGCCTGATACAGCCGGTCGTGGAGAATTGCCAGCAGACCGTTTTTGATTGCCTTGTTTTCCTCTTTCTGTGCCTTGATCTTCTTGGAGAGATTACGGTATGCAGCGGTCAGACCTGCCGCCACGATGCCGAAAAGCCATTGCGCCCAGTATTTGACGATAAATTCCAGCATCGTTTACTCCCTGCGATTCTTGTTGTCCTCCCCCACGTTACCGAAGTGGGCCACAGTAGTGGTTTCTGCGGATTTCTTTTCCATGTAATCTTCGAGCTTCTTCTTGGTGAAGTTGAACACGATCTGCACGATCCAGTCCAGCGTCCGCTCATTGATTGCCCAGTCCAGCCAGTCCGGGGTGTAGCCGCGCAGCACCGCGATAACGTGCGCTTTCTTCTCTGCGCCTGCACCCGCGCCGAACTTTTCTTCCGCGTTGACGATCCACTTGTACACGGTCTTTGCGACCACAAGGCCGTAACCCAGACGTACCGCCGCCAGCGCCGTGACCACAAGGCCGACCACCATGAAGATGCAGGCCAGCCATTCAGGGAATGCCATCAGAAAAACTTTCAGAATGTTCTCCATACTGTTTTCCTCCTACTTTCAGCTTACCCACCGGCTCTTTGCCGCGCGGGTGTCGATATGTACCCAACCAGCAGGGCGTCCCGCCTTTACAGGATAGCGCCCGATGCCGCCACGATTCGGCAGTAGGGTCTCGGCATAGGCAGCCACAGCTTCAACACCCACGCCCTGCACCCGGATGTCCGCAGCCTTGCCGTAACAATGCTGGCTGTAGGTCGCCCCCTTCACCGCCTTGTTGTGGGCGGCGGTACGGTATGCACTCGTGATCGTCACAGACTTCCCGAAATGATCCCGGATTTTCTGCAGCAGGGTCACAAGCTCATCGTCAATAAAGATCGGGTCACTCCCATCCTTGCAGCGGAACTCCTTCACCGCAAAATTTGCGGAGAGCTTTCTGTTCCCGTCCTTCGCATACGAATAGGCTTTAATCGCCATTGCTACCATCTCCCTTCATGCCCGGATCAGCCCCGCACCCGCGCATGGCACAGTCCACCATGAGCACCCCGAACTCTGCACGCTCGGTGCTCATGTTCTCGCCCTGCGCTTCAAGCCGGGTCAACAGCTTCTCACACAGCTCAGGCCACGTCATAGTCGTCACCGGTGATGCGCTTGTAGTCCTCGGCGGTGATTTCGCCCTTGTTTACGCGCTCGGCCAGAACTTTCTTCACGCCAACGCGGCGGGATGCGGGCATCTCTGCCCAAGTCTTAGTGCCTGCAATCAGGCGGTTTGCCCAGATAATGTTCATGGTGATACCTCCTTATTCCTTGTTCAGCGCTGCGTCCAGCTCACACAGCGCGGTTTCGATGTCGGTCAAGCGCTTCTCGTTGGCCGCGTCCTGTTCGCACAGGGCATCTTCCATTTCAGCCACACGGTCGGGCAACTGTTCGTGCTCCTGCTGCTTCTTGGCTGCAGCTTCCTTCTCCTGCCGGGTGGGCAGATTGTCCTTTTTCCACTGAATCATGGTGACTGTCCTCCTTACTGGAATGCGCCGGAGACGGCTTCGATGTAGCCGCCCTCGCCGGATTCGCCGCGCTCCACGCTGACGCGGAAGTTAAACGCCGCGCTGTTGGTGGCGGTCTTATTCTCAAAGACGATGTTCACGCCTTTTTTTACCTCGGTCGTGGCATCCTGCCAGACCGGGGAGCTGTCGAGTGCGTTGTTGGTCACTTCGGCTTTGAACTTCGCATCATCGGGGATGGAGCCGGTCACCTGAAGCACGGCAACGGTAATGTCGCCCTCAACGGCCAACGGTTCAGCCAGCGTCACGCTTGCGGCGTGGACGGCCTTGGTAAAGGTCGCGGACGTGCTGACGGTTTCCTTGCCGTCGCTCACCTCAACGGTGATGGTGTGGTTGCCGTTCAGGATGCGCTGGAATCCGGCAGCGCTGGCCGTCTGCTCAAAGGTCAGGGCCGTGCCGCTGGCAACGCCGGTGCGGGTCTTGGTGGTCTTGCCGTCCAGCTTTTCGGTGACGGTCAAGGTGTCGCCGTCGGTATCCCTGACGGTGTACTTCCACGCAAAGGCCGCGTTCTTCCGCCCCAGAGCTGCGCCGTCCGTGCTGACGGTAGGTGCAGTGTTGACACTGACCGTGCCATCGTCAGAGACCACGAGTGTAGAGGGAAGAATGAAAGCGGGGCGAACACCATAAGAGCCGTTGTACCAGTTGTAGGAGTCGGAGCCATCGGTGCGGACGTACCAGACGCCGCTGCCATTGCCGGTGAGCGGAGAGCGCAGCCACCAAACGGCAGCGGAGCTGCCATTGTATGCAATACGCTTGCTGTTACCGCTGGAGCTGTTGCCAAAGTATGCCAGCCTCACACCGTCCTTCGGGAAATAGCCGTTGTCGCTGGTCGTCCAACCAACCTCATAACCAGACAGCAGGAACACTTTGGTGCTCAGGCCGTTGGAGCCGGTGGCAAGGCTGCCGCCGGAACCAGTGCCGTTCTGGTACGGGATTTTCACCTGCTTAATAGCCGCCCGGATGTTGCTGTCGATGAGGTTGTAGAACGTTCCGTTCAGGTATGTGTGGATGCTGGAATCCTTGTAGGAGTTATTGTTGCCGAACGTGGACGTGGTGTAGATGTCCTTCATCAGCAGCCACGTTCCATTGCAACTCGAATCATAGGTGCTGGTGTTCGGGTTGCCCTGCTGCACAACAATAAAATCTTTGGACGCGCCGTTGACTTTGATTTTGACAATGCTGCCAACGGCTTTCGTGCCCAGTTTTACGTTTGCCATTGTTACCTCCTTGTTTTCGTTCAGGCCCACGGCATGATCTCCGCAGGCCGCGTGTTCTGCGATACAGAGAGGGACAGGGCTTTGTGCTGCTTCTTGTAGATGCAGCGGCATTGCCTCGCCCGCCGTCTGTCACGCGCGAGTTTGTTCGAGTTGATTTTTCGATGGATAGGGATTTTACAGTCAAGCAATTTTTCGAGCCGGTCAGCGTACTTGCGGCGTAAAGAGTAAGTATCACCATGGGCGGCATGGGCATCCCACGCATCAAAGCTCCGCAGGATTTCCTGCTTGGTCACTTCGCCTGCGGGGTATGCCGTCTCCCAATATCTGATCTTGTTCTTCATCCGCTTGGAGCTATCCCGGCGCAGCTTTTGGATGACCGCGCCGGTGTCGGTCAGGTAGCTATGGAATCCCAGAAAATCAATACCGTTCCGCAGCGGGAAAATGGCGGTTTTCTGGTTCAGTTCAAGGCCGTAACTGTCCATAAGCGCCCGCACATCCCGGAGAATGTACTGCAATTTCCGCTTGTCCGAACAGATGATATAGAAATCGTCCATGTATCGGCCATAGTATTTGATGCGGTACTTTTCTTTGATGATGTGGTCGAACTCGTCCAAAAACATGAGTGCGAAAAGCTGGCTCGTCTGGTAGCCCAGCGGCAAGCCGTCCTCCATCACGTCGATGTAGATGCAAAGCAGCTTATAGACACGCGGGTCAACGCCGCGCTTGTCCAGCACGGCTTTGAGCTTGCGTTTTAGCTTCCGGTGGTCGATGCTGGCGAAGAAATGCCGCACGTCGCCTTTCAGCACCCAGCCGTCCGCGCCGTGGCCCTCACGGCGGTAATAGTCCACCATGTGGGTTTTCAGGCGCATCAGGCCGTCGTCTGTGCCTTTTCCGGTCTGGCTGGCGTGGCTGTCCCGGATAAAGCTCTTTGTCAGGGCATCATACAGGATGTTATCGACCAGAGCGTGCAGCACCACCTTGTCCACAAATGCGGGGGCGTGTACCATGCGGCGCTTCGGCTCGTAGACGGCAAAGACCTCAAACTTACTTGGCACATAGCGTATCTGCTGCCGAATGCTCCCGTCTGGCTGCCGCACATTGCAGACAGCCAGCTTACGGGAGAGCTTTTCCGTGCAGGCCAGCGCCTGCGCCTCGTACTCGATTGTTTTGCTTTTACTGCGCTTTCCCTTCCGGGCTTCAAGGTAGGCTTTGTAAAGTACCTCAAAGCTGCACAGTTCTTCGTATGTCAAAATGACCCTCCGCTGGTTCGCGTTACGGTAGTGGGCTGCATCCGGCAGGGATGGCCCACCTCAGCGGGATGTATTTATCACTTGCCTGCATCGGCAAGCGACAGGATGCGGTTTCCTTTGATGGGCGCACTGCTTTCAGCTTATGCCTACTCGTCACACGGTTCCATCAGAGCGGGGCGAACACCATAAGAGTTGTTGTACCAGTTGTTGTTGTTGGAGCCATCGGTGTTGACGTTCCAGACGTTGTTGTTATTGTTGGTGTTCGGAGAGCGCAGCCACCAAATGGCAGCGTCAGACAAACAAACCGCACCCTTTATGCAAAGCGGTTGCCCGCTGTGCGTTTACGGTTCCGGGTAAAGGACAGCTTTCAGGGCGGCAGCCTGTTCGGTCAGCCGTTTCCGTTCCGCTTCTGCCCGGAGTTTTTCGGCACGTCCGCGTTCCGACGTGAGCCACTTCATCGCCGGGTATTTTACGTCCGTGACCTTCTTTGTCCAGATACCGGCTTTCTTCGCACTGATGATACCTTCCTCCGTGCAGATGGTCAGGTATTCCAGCAGTAGAGAGCAGCCGTCCACGACCGCGCCGATCTTCTCAACGCGCCTGTCGTAGTCGGTCTGGAAATTCACGTTGTTCGCCGCATGTGCATCCAGCAGGATTTGCCGGGCGGTCAGCCGGATGCCCTCGCCGTACAGCCGGAAAGTGCTTTTGGAAAAGCCCTCCCTGTCCCGCGTGTCGAGTGCATGGACGGCAGTGCCACACACCTTCTGGATGTCGCGCACATCTTCGAGCGCTGCGACTTTCTGGATGATCTTCCGGGCATCGCTCCGGCTGATGTCATCGGTGACGATGCGGGTTGCCCTCTGAGTGTAGCGCAACAGCTCCCGCGCATTCGCGCCGACCTTGAATGTTTCAGCCATCGTCAGAACTCCACCCTTGCCTGCTCGGCATTCCATGCGCCGGTCACGGTCAGGCCGTCCAGACTGCCGAACGTGGCAGAAAACGGGTTTTTCGTGACGTTCGTGCCGAACTTCAGCTCAATGGCCTTGATGCTGGCGTTCATAGCTGCCACACTGGCACGGATGTCGCTGTGGGCGTTCTCCGCACCGTTGTGAGCGTCCACGGCTGCGCTGATGCGCTGGTCGGTCTCGGCCTTTTTGTAGCCGTCCACTTCCCACCGCTGGCTCTCGGTCAGGTGGCCGTCTGCATCCAGCGTGGCAATGCCGCCCGGAATGCCGATCTGGTCAGTGCGGACAACATCTTCATCCGGCGCCTTGCCGGGGCCTGCGTTAAAAGAACCGTATGCCATTTAGGTTCCCCCTTCCTGTGCATCCGTGTATTTCACGGTGCTTGTAATGTGATACTGTGCAGAAATTTTCTCGGTCGGAGCTTTGGCGGCCCTCAGCCGCAGCTTTCCTTCGAGGCTTTCGGTCGCAATAAAGCCCACCGCACCCGCCACATCGTAAAATTCCGGCAGTACCGTAACATCCACAATGTCGGTAGCCAACAGGCCCGCAATGGGGATGTCACAATAAAAATAGCCGGGGGAGGAATCATCCTCGCCCCAGCCATCGACCGGAATCGTAAAAGACACCGCAGCCGTGACATCCTGCTTTTCGTGCAGGATGTCATCGGTTTCCTCGAATCCGTTTGCCGTTGCTTCGGAAAGGTCTCCGAGTGCGGTGTTGCACTGCTTGATGTGGCTGCAAAGCGCGGCAAGCCCTGTGCCCAAAAGCGTTTTGACCTTCGCTTTTGCCATAGAGCTTACCTCCTCATGTCTTAGTCAGCGTCAGCCAGCAGAGCGGCGATTTCCTCTGCGGAGAAGTCCTCCACGTCCTCGTCGTGCAGAACATTCTCCGGCTCGGTGTACACGACGACTTCCTTGCCGTCGATGTTCACATTGCCGTTGGTGGAGCTGGCGGCAGTCTTGGTTGCGCCCTCAGAGACACCGGCCAGCTTTTCGCCCTCGGCATCGGTCATCAGGCGCTTACCGGTCTCAGCAGCCACGAAGTCGGCAGGCTTCTTACCGCTGTCGGTCAGATTGCCCTCGCCATCCAGTGCAGCAAAGTTGCCGGTGGTGGCACCGGTGACCTTATCGGCCTTGTCGGAAATGTCCACTTCATCAGGGGTGGGAACATACAGACCATCGTCCTTCAGAACCAGGGCGTTGCCGGCAGCAGCGGAAACATTGACCTTGACATCCACCTCATAGCCAGCGATGGTAACGGTGGTGGATGCATCCTTGCCGGTGGTCTTTGCGGCGTAGGTATCGACCAGAGCAGCCATGTTCAGGAAAGAGTAGGTGCAGTTGTCGGGGTTCTCACCCTTGACGGCCAGAACCATGACCGGCTTGCCGTCCAGCTTGGGGTCGGTGGCGCCGGGGTAGGTCGCAGCATCGAACTTGAACTTGGCCACGAAGGTGGTCTTGGTCTGGTCGAGGAACAGCTCAGAGGGGAAGTCAACGGAGAAAGCAGCAGTGCCGCTCTTGTCGGTAGAGGTGTAGAAGTTCACGGTGTTGCCGTCAACGCCAAGAGACTTGATAGCAGCGTTGGCTGCGGTCTGCACAGGGGTAAAGGCGTCCTTCTTGACGAAAGTCTTCTTGATCTCAGCGGTCAGGTTGCGGATGGTGGTCTTGGTAGAAATCTGCTTAGACATAATAGTGTCCTCCTAAAAATTATTTCAGCATATCAACGATTTCCTGCTGCGTTTCTTCCTCGTTCAGCAGGTCTTCGCTCGTCATAACGGTTTCTTTGCGGACAGTCAGCGCGTTTGCACTGTCAAAGTCAAGGCCTTCGCCAATGCGGACGGCAATAGCGCCGCTCGCGTCACGCTTCAAGCCCTGACCGATGCTTACGCTACCGGTTTCACCCGAACCACCTCCTTTCCCGAACAGGGTTACGGTCGCCTGAATGTCTGCTTCCGGGATGCGCTGAGAAAAGAATCTGATGAAACCATCATGCGTTTCGCACCCGTTCAGGACACCCGCTTTGGTCGTAGTATAGAAGCTGCCGGGAGATACAACGCCAACGGGTACAAGCTCACTGGTGCTGTCCGACAGTTCTGCATCATAAATGCACTGGTAGTAATCCATACCGCCAGCGTTTTCGTAATCATCCTCGTTGCGGGCGGGCCTCCACCCGTCAGCCGCAAGGGTGAGTTCGTAGGAGCCATAGTAGCCACCTGTTCCGCCGTCCACCTGTTCCTTGATAAGAGCCTTTACCTGTTCTTCGTTCAGGATTTCCCCGGATTCAGACAGGTTCTTCACGGCTGCGCTGACCGCTGCCGTGATGGTCGCTGCATGGGCATCAGCGGCGGCGTTGTGCTTCTCAATTTCGGCCTTGACCAGCTTCATCAAAGCCTGCATCTGCGGGCTGAGGGCAATTTCGATTTTTGCTTTGTTCGAGATTGCAATAAGGGCAGCAATCTCAATTTCAAAATCAGCGTTCACGCTGGATGCAGGGACTTCGATTCCACGTTCATCCTGCATGATGAACAGCAGCACTTCGGCATCATCATTCAGGCGGCCATATACGCCGATCTGGTGCATGATGTAAGTGCTTTCTGCTCCGGTAATCTGGATGCTGACTTTCCGGGCCGTTTCCTCTCCGTCCTTTACGGTGTCAATCGCAAGGATGGTCAGTTCGTGCGTTTCGCCGCTGACGGTCGTTTCTGCCGACAAGTCGGTTTCAACGATGCCGGTGCCGCTCACGGCGCGGGTGATGGTGAGCGCGCCGCCGGAGAGGGATTCCGACAGGAGCGCGGCACCGGCAGTTGTATAACTGGATTTTTCCCAGCTCATGTTGTCTGTCCTCCAATCTTGATGGTTACGGTTTCGTGCGTGTGCGCAAGCCCGCCGGTGGCGTATGCCTGCGCGGTGATGTTTTTCGGGTGGATGGCTCCGGGCAGTTCAACGGTCGTCTGCATCCGCGCTGCGCTCATAGCACCGGCAACATAGCCACGAGCCGTGACGGCGCGGGGTTTGATGCTTCCGGGCAGCCGAACGGTGCAAAAGGCAGCCATTCCGCAGGGTGCGGCGGCGATATAAGCGGGCGACCGTTCATGCGGTTCGACGATGTAGATGATGTGCTCAAGGTGAGCGGTACAGCGCCGGGCATAACCAAGGCGCTTTTCAATTTCTTCCGGTGTGTAGTAAATGACACCATCATCGGTAATGTCTACGTTCATTCGCCAGTAGCCCGGCCTTCCTCCGTAGTCATACCATTCACTTATCTTCACATTCGGATAAATCGAGGACAGCGCCTTTTGGACTGCCCACTCCGTTCCGCAGTACCGACGGACTTCCAGCGCAGTTTTGATGATCCTGCGCTTTGTTTCAATCGGATAGCTGGTGTCGTACCAGTCAACGCGGAACTGAACCGCAAGAATATCCAGAACTGCCTCATCTGCACGGTCAATATCCGTGTAGATTTTCAAGCGTTCGGCAGCTTCCAGTTCCTTCTTGCGCCGCTCCCTGAAAACTGCATCAAGGATCTGTACCCATGGCTCTTTGGCAACATCAGGCGGTAGCCCTTCGACTAGGCCGACTTCGTGGAGTTCAATCATCTTCGATTCCTCCGTATGTCACCTTGCAGCTTCGGAGCTTTGCCACCTGAATTTCGGAGACGGTTGTTTCGACCGGTGTCAACAGACGTGGGCGTTTCGCACCAGCTTCCCGTACACGCATAATCAGCTCCGCCGGTTCGATGTCCCGGCCGATTTTTCTCTGCCAGGTTTCATACTCCTTCACAGCTGCTTCCACATTTTCCTGAATCGTCGATGCATTCTTGACATTGCTCAAGGCAATATGGTAAGTAAGCTCGATGTCATACGGGATTTCTTCCGGCGCATGGCAAAGAACCAGATCACCCATCGGGCGCTTTACCGTGTCGAAATATTCCTGCATTCCGGTACATTCTTCCCTTGTCGGAACTCTGCCTCCGGCCATCAGAAAGTAAATGTGGATCGTGTATCCTTCCTTGCAAACGATCTTCGTATCTGCCACATCGGACCGCCAGCTCGATGCAAAGTATTCATAGGCATCCACCGGACCGGCCACGGAGAAAATCGAAGGTGCATAGTTGATACGTCTGGTAAATGAATCGTCACCTTCCGTATCCGTACCGCCCGTGCTTGCCGAAACACTTTTTGCCCCGGACACATACGGGATAGGATCCACCAGCACATTGATTTCGCCTTCGGCAATCCCATCGCTGTTGCTTCCTGCCTCATCCGCCACGGCAACTACGTCCACGGTCAGTTCGCCGGGTAAGATCTCCGCATACTTTTCGGTTTTGAAATACCGTTTGTCTGCCGTTCTCACCTGTGTTCCTTCCGGGATTCCGGTTGCACTCGTTCTCGGCGCAGACAGTGTGAATCGAATAACCGCCGTGGCTTTTCCGGCTTCCAGGCGTTCCACTCCAACAAGCGGAGCAAGGTTGTCCAAATTCGGCCCCGTGCTCGTAGGCAGCAGTTCCGCTTTCAGACACGCCGTGCTGTACTCCATGTTGTGATGCGAACGATGTGCCAGTGTCAAAAGGACAAGCCGTGCTTCAGAACACCGTTCCAACGATACCTCACCGTTGAAAAGTTCTTTGTTGTACTTGCCAAACAGCGCCTTGCAATCGGCCACAGCTTCTTCCAGCGTTTCTTCGCCTTCAATGTCGATGTCCGGGATGTTCTCAAACTCTTTTATTTTAGACAAGCTCGTACACCACCTTTGGAATTACAACGCCATGCAGCACATCACTGTCCAGCCAGTCCACCCGCACCACTCTTGCCCGCGGCTCAAACGATGCGGTTTTCTCTGTTACCTCAGCCACATATAATCCCTTTGCCACCGGAAGTGGCTTATCGACAAATATGTTTGGATTGATTCCGAGTTCTCTGTCGCCCTCTTGGCTCCCGATTGGTGTGGAATACAGTGTGCGAAGGCACTTTGCAATGTCCTGCACTTCTTTTTGTTTTTCGCTGTCACCGGACAGCTCAACCACCGTGCTGCTGAAGTCGATCATATGTACTCCTTTATGGTCAGGCTCACCTTGCACTGCATCAAAAGCCCGTGTTTTATCACCGAATCCCAGCTGTCGCTTATTTCAGTGACACGAAACTTGTTTTGCGATACCGGTGCAAACCCGATAATCAGGTAATGAATCTCTCCGTTCTCTGACATTTCTGTCAGACGGTTCAGCATCTTGCGAGGATTCACGCCGAGTGCTGCATCCAGAAGAATATCAAAGGTGTACTCTCTCAGTTTCGGTGATAAATACTCTGCTCGTGCTTTTCCTCCCAGAACTTCATGTTCCGCCCAGTTTGCGCCGGTCGTTCCCTTGAAGTTTGACGGGGTGAGCACACGCAGGTGTCCCACGGAGAAAATCACATCGCCGAAAATTCCAACATACATTCCAAAACCTCCTTACAGGGGTGCGGATGTTTTCTTGCCAAGGTTTCCGGTGTGCGTATGCGATACCAGCGATTTGCCGGACACAACAACATCGCCACCTCCGCCCTGGATGTTCACTGTTCCAGCGGTCGCATTGATGGTCGATGCCGTCATTTTCAATTCGCCGGATGCTGCAAGCGTGATCCCCGCCGGGGATGTCACCTTGATTTCTCCGCCCTCGCTGATGGTCACGGTTGCACCGCCCACCTGGATCTCAAGACTTTTCGCCTTCAGGATTTTCTTTCCGTCCACATAGTCGGTCAGTTCTTTTGCATTTGCATCAAACTTCCGATATGCCTTTCCTCGTGAGTTGGCATAATCCTTTCGGTAGACTTTTTCTTTTCCTTCAGGCGGTTTGTTCTTTTCATTCCAGACGGTGCCCACCACAACAGCATCCTCCGGGCTTTCTCCTGGATGCAGGACAAGCACAAGATCATCAACTTCCGGTGTCTGGTACTCGCCATTGGACAGAAACGGCACCATTTCCGTAACGGTATCGTCCCTGTCTGGGTAAGTAACTTCGCACTTTCCAGCCTCATAGTCGATAGAACTCACATTGCCGAATCTCACTTCACTGCTCATGCGAAATCCTCCTTTTCCACTTTGCTGGCCTTGACCTGTGTTTTGTAGCCGCTGGATGGAGATATGCTGTGTTCCATCTGATCAACGAAATACTTTCCGTCCATCTTTCCATAGCCAACTAGGTTAAAGCACTGCGCTGAAGCGCCGGCCGGATAGCCCAACATCGTAAAACTGATCTGGGTTGCTCCGTGGTTGGCATTCTTGATGGCCGCTATCAGGCGGGCTTTTGCGTCTGCCTCGCTGCTTACCTTTCCAGTAAGTTTAAGCTGGCGTTCGTCCGTGCCCACCTTGACGTTGATATTGATTTTTTTCTGTTTGTTGGTGTAGGTATAAAGGCCGCCCGTGTATGTTCCAGTCAGCTTTGTGTTCCACTTGAAACTTCCCGGCTCTACGCACAGGGCCGTCGGATTTCCAACGGGCCGGCTCTCATATACCGTCCATACAGGATCTTTCGCCTTGTACTTTTCCCGGTCGTACACCCAGAGCTTTGAAGTGTAGACTTTGATAACCAGTGCATAGGTGCTGCACAGATCTTGCAGAAAGGCACTATCTGTTCCGTCCTGTTCCTTTGCATCAATGCCGTGGTCGTCTCCCTCAAACTTCAGCTCCAATTTGTAACGGCCTGCAATGGTTTCAGCGATTTTCTTTACGCTGGTGTTCTTCCATGTAAAGGTCCGGTTTCTCTCGCTGAAGCTGGTGTCGTTCGGCTTTGCCACGCCGCCCATCGTCAGCGAATCAGGTGCACCGGCAAAACTAAGATCATCCAGCACGAATGCCCCGCACTCGGCGCTGTAATCTCTGTAGCCGCTCTCAATGCCCCCGATATTCCAGTCCTTTACAACAATAGCCGGGTAGAGCTTCACGCCCTTTTCCGGCATCCAGTCATTTTTCCATTTGGCAGCTTTGGCATTGACTGTAATGCTCACACTGTCGCTTTTGGATTCAGCCACATCCGTGTACTTGAAACTTTCCAGATCAGGTGCGATTTCTTCCGAAATATCGGTTTTCTCGTAGGTCAGAAGAACCGCAGCCTGCCTTCCTTTGGGTCTCGCTGCTGTCAGTACCATCATGCACCTGCCTTCCAGGGCGGAAGGTCTCCGCTCTTTTCAGCCGGCAGAGCTGGTGTTGACAGCACCATGCCGGAATCGAACCGGACGATATGGATATATCTGGGGTTGTTCTGCATCAGCCAATCGGCTTTCAGCTCGCTTCCGTACACGTTCAGGGCAATCAGATCCCAGGTGTCACCGGACTTTGTGGTGTAATCAAGTGCCATACTGCGTGCGCCTCTTTTCGCGTTCGTACCGTTCCACATACTCGCAGAACTTCTCGTAACCTTCGTCCATAATGGAACGTAGATCTTCGGCATTCATGCTGCCGTAGATGGTGAAGTTTGGTGCATAAACATATGTGTTTCCGCTGGAACTCGTATAGGTACGCTGGTAGCTGTTGCTCGATCCACCGCGCTGGTTCCCGGTGCTGCCACCAGAAGCATCTTCGCTCCCGCCGATGGGCTTCAGCTCTACTTCCTGCTGGTAGTTCTGAAGGTCTGCCAGCATCGACAGATTTTGCCTTGTCAGTTCGCTGTTTCCAGCCGTCGGGAAGAAGTTTACATTGCTCAGGTCGTAGTTGTCCGGGTTTGCAGCGTATTCCAGCTTTGCCTTTTCCGCATCTGCTCCCCGGATAAACCGGATTGCCTTCTGAGTATTTTCGTTTGCAAGAACAGACTTGGCACCAGCAATCACTTTCCCGATTCCGGTGTTCAGCAGCTGTTGGGCTTTGCCCTGGTCATCCGACACGGTAGGTGTCGGCATTGCCGCCAGAGTTTCCAGCCCATCTACTGCATAGTTGGCGATCTCCGTGATACGGCTGAACGCCACACCAGCGTCGGACCCCAGTACCAATGCCGCTGCAACAGGCTGAACCATAGTGTCAAAACTTTGAGCCACCTGGTTGTAATACTGCTGGCGACGTGCTCTGTTGAAGTCGATCAGGTTAGAATCTTCTTCTGTAAAACCACCGTCCGCGAACATCTTCGGCTTTCTGCCGGGCAACCCCAGCAGATCACCCAGACCAACGCCCAGCAGCTTACCAGCGGTCAGCCAGGTATCAATGTTCTTTTCACGAACGCCGCGCCGGAAGCTGATAACGGCTTCCGGGCCAGCCTCACCAGCAATAGACGGTCCCTGCGTCATGCCGCCGTTGGCAAATGCCGGGACAGACACGGGTGACAGGTTGAATCCGAACGACTTACCGCCGATCACCGGAACCGGAATGCCGAACAGCGTTTCCGGTATTGTGAGCTGAATTTTGTTCAGCGCCCCAATGATGAAGTTGACCGCTTTCACGCCGATGGTTGCAACCTGCTTCAGGAAGCCGATGATGCCCAGAATCACAGGCTCTACCACAGGAAGCACCTTACCCACCAGATCCACCGCCACCTTGATGGCGTTGACCAGTGTGGTGCCTACCAGGCTTACCACCGTAGACAGCAGCGGCATGACCGCCGGAATGCCTTCATTCACGATAAAGCCGAAGATCTCAGTCAGCACCGGCTTGATGTGGTTTACTCCCAGATCTACAATCTGAGAGAACACACCGGCGAACGATTCAATCAACGGCATAACCGTCTGGATGGCAGGGGTCATAGCTCCGAACACGTCACCCAGATTTAGCCCTCCGATACTGAATCCGGATAGCTTTTCCTGGATGCTCTGCAAGCCCTCCGGGGTGGTGAGTTGCCCGAACACCTGCTTCACGGTGTCGCCGATACCCGCTATCTTTCCGGTGAATTTGTCAAAGATGGCAAGCCCGCCTTCGCCAAATACTGTTCCGACGATGTTGCGGATGTCCTCGAAGTGATCTCCCAGCAGTGAAACCGCCGCAACGATCGTACCGATACCGGTAATAACGGGGCCGAATGTGCCAAGCAGCGACATAAAACCGCCGCCCAGTTTTGCGGCCACTGGGCCTACCGTCGTACCCAGTACGTTCAGCCCTGCGCCGCCGACATTCAAAGCTCCCTTCACCGTGCTCAAAGCGCCGCCGCCGATTTTGGATGCTGCACCCGCCACCTTGCTGCCGACACCGAGGACGGTAGAACCCACTTTGGACTGGCTGATGGTCTGCCATGCATTGGACAGCCCATTTCCAATGACCGTCTTTCCTGCACCGAGGAAATTTTTCACTCCACCGGCCATACCTCCAAGGTCAAGACCGTTCGGTCCTGCAATGCCGGAAAGAATCTGTCCCGCAACACCGCCGGTCTTGGCGATAAATCGTCCAACCGGATTGCCGCTTCCGAACCCCACCAGAGCATTTTTCAGGCCGCCCAGCGATTGACCGACATTGGAAACATACCTGCCGGAGCCGGAGTTTTTCAGCACGCCCAGCAGGCCACCGTTCGTGCTAGCTTCCAGCACATCATTTACAAAACCGGTGTTTCCTTTCTTGGTTCCGCTTCGCAGACCCTTGAAATTTTTCAGCGTTGCCCAGATACCGACACCGGCACCGTCCAGCGTTTGCCCGATTTTGCCCAGGCGCGTTGTGGGCTGTTGTGCTCCGATACCAGCCATCTGAACGCCGTACTTTGCATTTTCAGCGAACATTCCAGCGTTCGACCTTGCAAATGACGCACCACCCACCGCCTTTTGGATCAGACTTGTAGGTGTCAGTGCGCCCATCAGGTTTCGGACAGTGATGCCGCCGAATGTTCCGCCGGGCGCACCGCTCGGTTTTCCGCCGATTGCAATGTTCCCAATGGTATTCAGCAGCGAGGATCCTGTGCTATAAGCCGTCGGCGCAAAGCTCATGGCTCCGAACGCCGCAACAATGGCCGCAATGGCTCCCGCCACCTCCGGCCCGTGTTCTGCGGTGTAGTCGATGCCTTTCTGAATCCACGGCAACGCTGCCTGTGCCGCATTGCCAATTCCAAGCAGTGCGGAATGCAGCATCGGCAGAACACCGTTGACGATATTGGACAGATCCGGCAAGCTCTCGGTGATACCGTTTGCTATGTCGATCCACATGGAGGTCAGTTCTTTCTTTGCCGGAAGGAACTGATTGCCCACATTGATAAGCAGGCGGTCTGTCGCGTTGCTTGCCATCTGACTTACCGCTTCGCTGGTGTCCAGACGAACAAGCAATTCTTTCTCCATGCTGCCGCTGTATGCGCTGGTATCACCAGCCATAAGCAAGGCATTCTGGAATGCAGGCAAGTTGCCCACAATTTTTGAAACGCCCTCAATGGCCCACTGTCCAAACAGCGTTTTGATGGTCGCAGTCTGCTGGTACTTGTCCTGTTTCGAGATTGCCTCAAAGACTTTGTACAGAGTGCTTGCTGCGCCATCTTCTCCGTTCGGCCCCGTGGACTGCATATCCTTTGCAATCTGCACAGGATCAAAACCGAGTTTGTTCCATGCGCCCACCTGCGCATCCGTTGCACTGTTGCCCAGGGTGATGTTTGTAAACACACGGTTCAGACTTGTTCCGGCCTTTCCCTCATTAACGCCCATAGCCAGCATGGTGGCTGCCAGCGCAGAGGTCGTGTGCAGGTCAACGCCGGCTGTCTGGCCGACACCGCCGGACGTATTCACCACGCTGGCGATTTCCGCCGCCGTGGTAGCCATGTGGCCGCCCAGATAGTTGATGGAATCTGCAATGTCGATAATCTGGTTGTGGGTCTTACCAAAAGCGGTTTCCCACTTTGCCATATAATCGGCCGCAGACTTTGCATCAATGTCCCACGCGGCAGCTAGCCGGGCCGTATCGTACAGGTAGCTTTTTTCTCCGGTTTGCTGGTTATCCAGAAAGATTTGCTCATAGCTCTTACCGGACTGTCCCAGCGATGCGGCGATCTGCGCCATCTCGTCCCGTTTGATTGGGACCTGCGTGGTCATCTTGAGGATCGCGTCCTCCATGGTGGCACGCTTTTCCGGGTCAATGCTGCCGTCATCGTTCATGATGCCGCCAACATACTTGACTGCATCTGCCGCCTGGGCTTGGTATTCCTCTGCCATGGAGGTTGTCTTTTTAATCATGACAGCGGACGCAGTTGTCAGCGTCGCCATGATTCCCAGTCCGGTTTTCCCGATTACGCCCAGAGTGTTTGCTACCGTGCTGCCCAGTGACTTGGTTCCCGTCAATGCGTTTGCCAGATCACCGGTCAGCCCCTTCGTCTGCTTTATTGCAGTTACAAGGGACGGGTCCACCTTGCCCATGATGCGGATGCTGAGGTCTAGTGCTCCATTTCCCGCCATACGTCTGCCACCTCGTTACACAGATCCACCAGCTCCCGCCGGGGCAGGTGCAGCAGATCCGTCATGTTGGAATGCGTGGCAATGGATAGCTGGATAGCCGCTTTCCGAAGTCCTTTTGCCCCGCCTTTTACTCGAAAAAATCAGAGTTTACAGCATCACGCAGCTTAACCGCCTCGCACAGCGGCAGACCAGCAAAGAAGTCCACCGGGTAGCCGGTGCCCATGCTGGCGATGATGCAGCAGTACAGGTAGTTGCGATGCGTATTCACCGGTGCAAATCCGCCCGCAGCCATACGGTTTTCTGCCATGGATTCGCTCATAGTGTTCAGTTCGCCCACGCCGGACAGGTCGATGCCGTCAAAGGTCTTGCCCTTCAGTTCCGCCTTTTCGCTGCCCTCGTAGGTGTAGGGCGCTGCAAACTTCAGGGTGTGAGATTCCAGCTGCTTTTTCACTTCATCGGCGTTCTCGCTGTTATCCATGCCCTTGATAACCGCCGCCTGCACTTTCTTGATCTTGCCGCGGGGCATGAGCTTGAAGAACTCCACCGGCTTTCCAGTAGCCTTAACAGCCATTTCCTGTGCAAAGGAAGTGGTCATTTCCATCGCGTACATGGCCGCCGTCTCGTTGCCGATGCTTTTCTGAATGTCGATCAAGTCCTGCACGGTCATCTTCTCCATACCGGACAGATCCAGGCTGTCGTACTCCTTGCCCTCGAACTTATAAGGTTTATCAAACTTCACGATATTGTCCATTGCTGTTTCCTTTCCAAAAGACAATCAGCCGCCCCACGCCGGGACGGCTGACTTCTTCATGTATCGGGTTTAGATAAGAGCGTTGATCTCGGCACGCATATCCTCGCCATCGACATAGTAGCGGCCCGCAAACTTGTCGATGTCGATAACAGTAGTGCCGTCAACCTCCATCAGGTAACGGGTGACTTCCAGCGTGGTGGTGCTGCCCATGGTGTCGGCACGCTTCAGCTTGCCGGGATCCAGCTCCTTGGGACGACCACCCAGGACGACGCGCAGGCCCTTGTAGGTGTAGCCGCCGTTCTTGTTGTCGTTCTGCATAGCAGCACGCAGGGTGATCTGGATGTTCTTGTTGGGGTTCATCATCTTGGTGGCGTAGCTGTACATGGTGTTCCAGTTCAGCGTTGCCTCCATGGATTCAAACTGACCGGGCACGGGAGAATCGACTTCGCCCGCAATGCCCATGCCGGACACGGAGGTGGTCTTGTTCTTGATCTTGGGCAGGGTGATTTCATCCGCCAGACCAATGAGCAGGTCATCTTCCGTGTACGCATTGTAGTCATTGATGACCTGGGGAACCAGGTCACTGGAAATATTCAGAGCCATAGGTCATTCCTCCTGCTTACAGAGACAGAGCCGAGGTCAGTGCGCCGGCCTCATACTCCATGGTGTTGTTGATCTGCTTAAAAGGCGGGAACGGCGTGCAGAACTGATAGAAGGAGTAGTGGCCTGCAACCAGTTCAGCGGTCGTGTTGCGGTCGGGGTCTGCCTTCATGCTGTAGCTGGCGCACACCTCGGTAGAGACATAGACACTGCCCTTCATGTTCTCGCTGTCGATGATGGACTGAAGGCGCTTCTTGTTCATGGGCTTATCCAGCTTGCTCATGTTGTCCAGAACAAAGCTGGTCCAGGAGTGGTTGAAGAAGCGGCGGACACAAAGGAAAGCGTCCTTCGGGTCGGTGTTTTTCGGATAGCAGCAGGTCTCATTGCCCCACACAACAAAGTCGCCGGAGCGGATGAAGGTCGCCACGCCCTGCTCATTCAGAACATTGCCCTGCTCCTGATCCATCAGGACTTCGGTGCCATCTTCCAGGCAGGCGGAGGAAATGGGTACGCTGACATTGGACGGGCTGGCATTGGGTGTATCGTTGTACAGGCTGTCGTTGTAGACTGCCGCAGCAGCGGCCAGAGAGCTACCGCTGTAGATGGTGCTGCCGATCTTGCCGTACAGCCACAGGGCATATGCTTCACGAGAAGTTGCGCCCTGCTTGACCTTCTGGTTTGCCACATCGGTGTACTTGCGTGCACCGGAAGCAGAACTGTCGATGTCAACAAAGCACACAGCATCGAAAACGCCGTTGATCTTGCGGCACTTGGCCTGAAGTGCAGCACACACCATAGGATCCTTGGAGAAGCGGGGTGCCAGCAGAATGCCGGGAACCATGCCCAGCTTTGGGAACACCTGCCTTACCACTTCCAGACCGGTTTCTGCACCGGTGGCCGCATTCACGCCGCCCACGATGTCAGCAGCGGTAATCTTGGTCGGATCCAGAATGGAGCCGGAAACATTCAGGGCCGTTGCGCCGTCGCCTTTGCCGCCGTTGACCAGCGCAATGCTCACTGTGCCGTCGTCGTTGAAGCTGGCCGTATAGTCCTCGTCCGCCGTAAGTACGGTCTGCTCTTTCTTCACAACCAGCTTTTTCAGCAGGATACCGGTCTCGTCGATCTCTGCAATGCCATCATTCACCTGCACAGTCTTGTTGGACAGCTCGGTAATATGCTTTGCATTTGCAGGATCCAGGACGTTGACCACGACGATGGGGGAAATGCCCATCACCTGGAAGCTGGCACTCACAGCCTCGCACAGGGTGTACTTTGCGAAATCACTGGAATAGCCCACTGCGGCGGCAGCCTCTTTGAAGGTGTTCACCAGCAGCGGCGTGTTTACTGCCGCTTCCGGGTCATCCAGCATATTAACGGGGGCCGTGCCCACAACAATCTGCAGGCCGGAGTTGACCGTTACCGGAGCGGTGACGCTGGTCGCCGCTTCAGTCTTGTTAAAGCCATGCGAAATAGCCATCTGTCGTATCCTCCTTACTTCATCAGGGCAGCAGCCTTGTTGCAGAGAATATTTTCTCTGGTGCCGTCCTGTTCCAGTTTCACCCGCATTTCAGCGAGCTTGTCCAGCGGAACGATCAGTGCCTTCAGAAGCGGCACCTGTTCCACTTTTTCTTTCAGCTTGTCGGGCAGGCCATCCACGAAAACCGTGTACTGCGGTGCGATACCCTTGATAGTCGGGCCGCAGTATGCCACGGGGGCCTGCACCTGCGCTGCGGCCTGTTCAGTCTGATTTTCCTGAACTTCTGCCGCTGCTTTCTTTTCAGTGCCCATATTAAATCAACGCCTCCACTTCTTCATTTTTCAGTGCGTTCGGGGTCTTGCAAATCAGATTCACAATTCCCCAGTAGTAGTGATCCATGTCATCGTCTGAAAGCTCCCACTTTCTGGGATAGCCAACCTCAAACGCTCCACCGAAAACCGGCTTGCGCTTGAAGTGCTGCATAATCGCTTCCTTGATGTTCACGGTCTCCACATACCCCTGCCGATCAATTCCACGGTCATAGCTGCAAATAACCAGCTGCATGAGAACCAGCTGCGGATCATGGTCATTATCGACCTCGCCGCTCGATTCGATTACGATGATGCAGGGGTACATGGCATCGTTTGTGTCAATGTCATCATCGTTGTCCGTCTGGGTAGGCAAAAACTGCTTATAGATCTTGAGGGGCTTTTCCCCTTCCTGCCCGGTGAACATCATGCCCCGGAACAGTTCTTCCAGCTCGTCCATCATGGCTTGCTGGCACATTTCGCTGGTATAACCGGTGATTTTCTCGGCCATATCAGATCACGCCCTTTCGCTTTGCGTTGGCGATCAGCTGCCGGATGCGCCGTTCGGTGTTGTCCTGAAGCATCTGCTCCACGGTCGTTTCCTGCATTTCCCACACCGTGTGGTGCATCGCAGAGCCAGAAGGGCTGGACATCGTGACCAGCTTTTCGTTCGGCTTCCAGCGTTCTTTTCCACTCTCGGTATAGTCTTTGTCAGCTGGCACTCCCAACTGGCGCTGTACCATACCGATGTGCTTCGACTTAAACTGAACCAGGAAGCCCTTGCTCCTTTCGCCGGTTCCGCTCAGACCAATCATCGGACTGCCTTTCAGAACGTGTGCCTGAAAAACAGGCGGCGCATTGCGAACAGACGGACCCATGAAGGGCTTTGTGGGGCTGGTTCTGAAATAGCCCAGGTCTGCCCGGAATGCGCCGGGGTCGTTCTTCATGATGGCAAGGATAGCCGTCGGGTGGCGGTTGGTCGCTCTCTGCCGCTGACGCAGATCTTCGATCATACGCCTGCCAGCCGCGTTGAGGTCATAACGGTTCTTAACCTCGGTCAGCATCAGCTTTCGCGTCTGTCTGGCCGTGGTGTTGACCGCCACCTTCAGCGCTGCCGGGGTCTTGTTCGACAACACTCCAAGGGCACGGGACACTTCTTCGTCATTGACGGAAACCGTCATGGTGGAAGCGTCGTAGTTGGTATGGAAGTATGCCACCTTACCTCACCCTTTCCAATTCCATCCGGTAAACTCCCGCCTTCAGGGAGCAGGACTTGATTTTGTAGTCCCGCTTCTTATCCAGTGTGATCTGCTTACCGTTCTTTGGCATCGGGCCGTAGTCTTTCTGTTTCACGAACAGCAGCAGATCGGCCTTATACATTCCCTGGTCAAAGGACTGTTTTGCTCCGCCCTCCCAGTGCGCCGCACGTTCATTTACGCCGGGGTGCTGGGTAATGCAGAGCATCCGCTTATCATCTATGTAGCGTTCTTCTGCAAACTCGTTCAGGTTGAAGAACACCGTTTCCACATCCTGCGCCACATAGTCTTTGAACGTAGGGAGCGGCTTCGGGGTGTCCGGTTCGCCGTAATTCTGGTCAACGTCCAGCATATCAGCAAACCTCAGCTACCAGCCAGGAATCTACCTTATCAGGGATCAGCAGCGGGTGGCTCTGAAGCTCAATGAAGCGACGGTCGGGACGATGCTCCACATAGGTGCGCAGCAGACGGTCGCCCTCAAAGCTGTGCCAGTTGCCGCCATCATCCAGATAGTTGCACAGGCCGTAGGCACGCATGAAGTTTGCGTTGCTGGGGATCATCAGCACCATGTTATCGGGAATCAGCGGCTTGGTCTCGCCGGTCGCGTCATCCAGATAAACTTCGTCGTAGCCGTAAACGTCCACACCGGGCAGGTTCAGGTGGCCGTAATAGGTCAGGCCACCTTCCAGCTCTTTGGGTGCCATGGAACCGATGTCGAAGCGGCGCTTGTCCATCAGTTCCAGAATCTTACCGTCAGCCATGAAATTGTCGGCTGCAACCTTGCCCATGACGACCATATCTGCGTTGGCAAAGCCGTTACGGCTCACCAGCTGCTTCCAGTCGCGCAGATTGCCCCAGGGGTCAGCGGCGGACTTGCCCCACTGCTTCGTGCCTTCAAGAGTGATCTTGTTGCCAAAGCCGAAGTCGATGACTTCATCCACGCCCTTGCCCTTGACCTTCAGCTTGCCGGTGGTAAGCACCTGTGCGGCCATCCACTCTTCGCGGCGGGTGGTCATGTCGTTCAGCTGGTTGTATTCCTCGATCAGCTTTTCTGCTGCACGGTCTGCCGGGGTGCGGCCAGAGAACAGATCTTCACCGGGCAGGCGTTCCATGTACTGGTCTGCCGTGCTGATGGTCGCCGGGTTGATAAGGGGCGGTGCATAGGATTTGGTCTCGTAGCCCTCGCTCTGCACGATCTCGCCGCCAACCAGCGGATGGATGAATGCAGCCATCTTGCGATTGCCCTTGACAATATCAATGTCAACGCGGCGGGTCGGGAAGGTTTTCACGTTGGAGAAAAAGCGATCCCGCAGAAACGTGCGGATCGGCGGGGTGGTGCGAACAACCTCGATCAGGTGCCGAGGCTCATAAATGCTTACTTCATTAGCCATAAATGTTGTCCTCCTTACTTCAGGAAAATACCAAGATTGCGCAGAGGAACTTCAACGTCGTCTACGCTCACGTTCTTCGGCAGCACAAGGCCAGCAGCGAAAAACTCACCGGTCAGATAAATCGGCACTTCTTTGTCTGCCTCTGCACTGTCAGCGGTAATACCATACAGGCCGGTAAGAACCGCCTGACCTGCACCGGCTGCATCTGCAACCGGCTTCACTTTGCCGCCCTCGATCAGAACAGGGGCGTGCGCCTCGACCGCCGCACTGGCCGTCTTGGTGGCCTTTGCGATGCCGATGTCGGTTCCGGCAATGAAATATTCCGGGGCCGTGCTGAAATCTTTTCTTGCAAGATCCATGATCATAGTTCCATCCTCCTTACTTCACGCCGTTAGCCTTGCGGATTGCATTCATAAATGCCTTGCTTTCCTCATCTTCGGCTTCAGGGTTTGCAGGCGGCGTGTTGTCGATGCTGTTGGCGTTCGAGTTCTCCGCAGCCTCCTTTGCACTATTCAGATAGTTCTTGCTCTGCTCCTGCTGTTTTGCCTTCATGCTGGCAATGACAGCCTTTGCAAAGGACGCAGAATCAACAGGCTTCGTAAACTTCGCCTCGTTGGCCTGATCTTCCGCGCCGGGCAGAGTTGCGTTCTCGATCTCCTGAATGCGGGTGCGCTCGGCAGTGGTGGCCTCGTTCTCGATGCTGGCTACCAGATCCGGGTACGCCTTGCGGAGATCATCCGTGGTCTTGATGTCCATGTCTTTTACCTCCCCATGGTCATTGCGTTCCGGCTTTTCCGCCGGGTTCATATTTTCAGGTCGGTTCACAGGTTTTTCCGTAACCCGACTTCTGACAAAATTGGGTGCTTCGTTGAACGGGGTGTTCATGCTGATGCTGTTGACGAACAGAACACCATTGCGATTCTCCACAACGGAATCTTTTGCATCGTCATCCACCTCGTCTACGAAGCCTTTTTCTTGGGCTTCCGTTGCCGTCCACCAGTTTGTTTCATCCATCCACTTGGCGCATTCATCCTCAGTTTTACCGGACTTCTTGGCGTACAGAGTAATGATGCTGCTGCGGATGGTTTCAAGTGCTTTCAGACAGTTCTTCATGTCCTCTGCGGTCAGGTAGTCGCAAACGCCCATGCTGACCGGATGAACCATGTAGCTGCCGTCTGCCGCTGCCACAACTTTGTCCGCATGGCAGGCAACGATGGTGGCGGCGCTTGCGCACAGCCCGTCAATGTGGGCGGTCACGGTAGCGGCATTGCGTTCCAGCATATTGCCAATGGCCTGGGCCGCAAAAACGTCGCCACCGCCGGAGTTGATGTATACGGTGATTTCTTTCACATCGCCCAGGGCGGCAAGGTCGTCCGCAAACCGTTTCGGGGTCGCTGCGTCCTCCCACCAGCTGCGCTCAGAAATATCGCCATAAAGCAGCAGTTCCGCTTTCTGGTCATCGTCGGCCAGATTGCGGAACTGCCAGAACTTATTATTCGTTGACTTGGGGTTCGTCTGGGAATTGGCTTTGCCCATTGCAACCTACCTCCTTCATTTTTTCCATTTCACTTTTGCGCTGCCGCATATTGGCCCGCCAGCTTCCGCCGGTCATCTGTGCCGTTTCCTGTTCGGCAGTGGAAATGCCCTGTTCCATACGCAGGATAGCCGCCTCGATTTCTTTCTTCGCATCCAGATTGGTGCGTGCCGGGCCGTTCCAGTTACAGGCCATATAGGCTTTTGCAACAGCCGGGTCATCGAAGAAGCCCGGCGCATGGATACGTCCACGGGCTACCGCTTCGGCAAACCACTTTTCGTATGTCGGCTGGCAGAAGTCCGCTGCAAAGCTGTCCCGCATCACATCGCACGTTCTCCAAAACTCGTTCAGAGAACCGCGGCTTGCGGAGTAGTTGGAGCTGAACTTCTTATAAAGCACCTCGCTGGGCACTTCAATACCCGTCGCCACCTGGTTGGACATAGCTGACATAAAGCCGTCATATGTCGTGGTCGGATGTTTCGGGTCAAACGTGTCCGGTGTTTCGCCGGGCGCAAGGTCAAACACCGCAGACGGCGCAAGGTTGATTGCCAGTTCATCAGGCGGAGTGTTCGGGTCCTCCGCCTTGTCGGACGGATCCTCACCAAACGGTGCTCCGCTGACCGGGTTATCATGCTTGATAAACAGCGTGATAGATGATGCCACGATGGCCGCGGCCAACTCTGCATCCGTATATCTGCCCATCTGCTTCATCGTGGGCAGTACCGGTGCCAGCAGGGGAACGCCGCGCCGCTGCCCGGCACGTTCCCTCTGGGTGACACACAGGATGTTCGGTTCTCCCGTTTCTTTGTCGCGGGCTTCTACCCGCGTCCATGTCAGGGGCAGCGGATTATCATAGGCCAGCGGGTGCCTGCTGGCTACCCAGTAGGCAATGACTGCGCCGTCTTTGTCCGTTTCCACGCCCTGAACGATCTGGTGCACATTGATACCGTCCACCTTACAGGGATTCATTCTGTCTGTGCGGTCAGGACTGCACACCTGGTCAGCCTCGATCAACCGGAGCTGCAAGGCATACGGCCAGTTCCCACGTTCTTTGAACTGCACTGCTGCAAATACGTCACCGTTCATCAGGAAGCTGGTGAATGCCAGTGTTTGCAGCCGCCAGAAGTTATCCATGCCGCTTGCATCGCAGGCCGCACTATCCGCCCACAAGCTGAACTCGCGGGAAATTTCCGCCTGCAAATGGTCAGCCTGTTCCTCGGTCAGGTGCAGATAGTCCGCATCGACCTGGGGTGTCGGCACAAGGCCGCTCCCCACCACATTAGTGCGCAGGGTCTTGATTGCGCCGGCTGCCAGTGGGATACCCATGTAAGCATCCCGGCTCCGCTTGCGCAGTGTTTCCAGATTGTCCTCGATGTCCTCTTTTGCACTGCCGCCGCCAACGTGCCAGCTCCGCATAGAGCGGGATGTGTGGGAAGCTCCATAGTTTCCGTAGCCGGTACCGTTGTTTATGACAGACAGCGCCGTGCGGGCCACAGCGCGGCGATACCCCTTTTCGGGGGAGATTGCCGCAATGGCCTTATCAAGGAAATTCGCCATGTGCTCCACCTTCCTTACACGTCATGCGGAGAGAAGTGGTAGATCCGGTTTCTGCCCCGGCCCCTTTCCTCCGCTTCCGCTTCAGCCACTTTCTTTTCCCAGAAAGCAATGCTTTCCCGGATCTGTTTCAGGCTGGCGCGGGTCAAGACCATCTGCTCGATCTGGTAGCTCTGCCCGGTCGATACGGCAGCCTCAGCTTCCAGCCACATATCAAGGTGCCGCTGGGCGGTCTCTTTTGAAATAACAGGCATTGGTTAGATACCTCCCGATCTCCTTCTGCGGTACTGGCGCTGTTGTGCAGGACGCTGTGCATCCTCGCCGGGGATTTCCAGACCGGGCGGGTTGCTGATTTCCAGCGCAGCCGTCGCGTAGTTCCGCACGTCAAATGCTTCGTTACGTTTCTGCGCCGGATCCTTCAGCTCCCACCGTTCCACTTTGCGGCCAGACTTCCAGCGTGTGACCTTGTGTTCCGCAGTAAGCATCTTGAAATAATTTTCGTCATACCCGGCATCTTCTGCCGCCGGGAAGTGGCAGTAGTTTGGGCCTTTGATAAGCACTTTCAGCCGGGCAAGGACGTGGTTCTTGCCGGTGTCAACGCCCAAGGTGAACAGTTCGCCCTTGACGCGGTTGTTCTGAGTGGGGTTGCGCAGGTAGGGTACGTCCATGCCGCCGCGGCCTTTGATGGCCCAGATATGCCGTTCCTCCCGTTCTTTGCAAAACCGGATGACCTGATCCGGGAAGTGGCCGCCACTGTCCATGCAGACAGACCGCAGGGACAGTTCCGTGCCGTCTTTCTTTTTCCATGTACGGGAAAGGAACTCGTCCAGGTCTGCCCACACCTGACCGCGTTTCAGGTCGCCGTAGATGCGTTGGTACCGGATGCCCCAGCTTTCTCTGCCGATACCCCAGCCCACCACTTCGGCCTCGAAGCGGTTATCCTGGGTATCGACACCAGCCGTCAGGTACACTACGCCGTCCGGGACTTCGGCCTCGTAGAACTCGCGGTGGTCCAGCAGGTTGTTTGCCTCCACCGCTTCGCCCGGTTCCTCCCACGGCAAGCCCAGGTCGGTGTTCACAAAGACCTGCATCTTCTCGTAATCGCCGCGCTGTGCATCCAGGTCAGCGGCAATAAAGTCCTCCACGATCTTGTCCCACCCGCAGAGGGTCGAGCCTATCTTGTTCATGTGGAAGCCCCGCACCGCCCGTTCCGGGTGCTCTGCGTGCCACCTGCCTTGCACGCTGTTCTTCTTCCAGCGGTATTCATTGTCAAGACAGCCGCACTCAGCGCAGCGGTATTGCACGCCGCCTTCCGGCCACTTGTCTTTATCGAATACCATGTTGTCCCAAACAAAGGGCTGATAAAAGCCGCAGTTCGGGCAAGGCACCGTCCATTCCTCTTGGGTGGATGCGTTGAACTCGTCCAAAATGCGGCTGTTGTTTTTGTCGGTTGGGGTCGATACCAGCACCGTCTTGTAATCCCAGTAGGTCGTTTGACGCTGCTCGGCCAGCATGACCGGGTCGCCTTCTTTGCCGGCGCTGGCTTTGTAAGCGTCCACCTCGTCCGCCAGCAGCACCTTGATGGGGCGGCCGCGCAGATCGGTCGGGGCGTTTGCGCCAACGATGGTCAGTTGACCGCCGGCGAAGTTCTTTTTCATGATCGTGTTGCCGGAGTAGCGGCTCTTGTTATCCACAAGGCCCCGAAGCACCGGAGTGTCCCGGATCATAGTAGCCAGACGGTCTTTGCTGAAGCTCTCGCCCAGGTTCACCGTAGGCTGCACGATCATGATAGGGGCCGGGTAGTAGCTCATGTAGTACCCGATGGTATTCAGGATCAGGCCGTCGGTCTTGCCGGACTGGGCACACATCATGGCAACCACCTTGCGGATGTGAACATCCCCGATGGCATCCATGATCTCCCGCTGGAAGGGTGCATTGTCCGTATTCCAGCGGCCCTGCGCTGCGGATGCTTCCGCCGACAAGCGGCGGTAGTTATCTGCCCACTGACTAAGGGTCAGGTTCGGGGGCGGCTTCAGCGCACCCAGCGCCCGGCTGAACATCTGTGCAGTCTGCGGTTCCAGGTGGATCATTGCCATTGTTGCCGCCGCCTTTCTTCACACAGCTGCCGAACGGGCAAAACTGCTGGATCTCATTCAGCCGGGTTCCCCAGACACAGCCCCGGCATTTATTCTTCCTGCTCATCTTCGGGTTCCTCCCCCGCTGGTGCTGCCAGCGCAATTTCGGGGTCACTCAATTCCACAAGTGCTTCCTGCACTGCTTTTTGCAGAATATCGTGGGCTTCCGCCGGGTCGGTCAGCTGGGCCATGGTACTTGCGTACTTAGTCGGGATGGTTTCCAGCCGGTTCTTGAAATTTGCAAAGATGGTTTTCAGGGCGCGTTCTACGTCCTCGGTGCGGTGCAGGTCGCCTTGGGCTTCCTCCATCCGCATTTTCTCGATCTTGCCGCGGGTTTCCTCCCGCTCGGCACGGGCAGCAACAAGACGGGCTTGATCGTCTTTGTTGCCGATCTTGAAGTTCAGGTATTGCCGGACGCAGACCTTCATGTCAAAGACACCGGGCCGGACTTCGGACAGCACGCCCTGATCCCGCAGGTTCCGCACCTGACGGTCAGTGATGCCCAGCCATTCGCCAACGGCCTTACTCGTGTACAGCATCTTTGTCACCGTCCCCCGGTTCTCCGATCTCTCCGGTCGCCCGGATGCGCAGCAGTTCAATCCGCTGCTGTTCGGTTTCCAGGTGCAGCTTGTCCATTTCGTTTTTCTGCATCTGGGCCGCCGCAGACAGGATGCGGCCATGAATCTTGTTCAAGGCTTCCTGCAGCTGCAAGATACGCTGTGCTGGGGTCTCCTTCTGATACATACCGATCTGCTGGTTTGCGCCGTCCCGCTTCCGCTTGCCACGTCCGCCGGGTACTCGCATATCCATGACGCTGGATGTAATCATCTGGTCAGGCGGTAAAGCCTGATACTCTTTGATCTTGTCCAGAATGTACTTTTCCCGGAGCAGCAGTACACCGATTTCGTGGGAAGTCAGCTCGGTGCTGTTCCGGGGCGCATTCTCTACGATCTGTTTTTCTTCCGGGGTGAGCTTGTCAAAGAAGATGGTCGCATAGGCTCCATCCTTCATTGCATTCTCATTCCCGACAGGTGCCCCGCCGCCGGGGTTGCCCACGGCGTTTTTGTTTCCCGGCTGTCCGCCGGGCTTCCGGGGTGCGGGCGGGCCCCACCCGTCCTTTGCCTTCCAGCGGCGGACCGTATCATATTTAAGATGGAGATCGTCCGCCAGCTGCCGAAGATTCACTTCTCCGTCTTTCTCCATCCGGGCAATGTACTCAGCGCGGGCGGCATCGCGCTCATCGCTTCGCCTTGCCATTTGGTTTTCCTCCAATAAAAAATGCCCCGTCTGGCAAATCATCCAGGCAGAGCATTCAGTTTCGCCGCCGGTCCTGCGGCATTTCTTCGGGTCGCTTACAACTTGTAAGCAACAGTGTATGAAAAAGGCCCCTCGGTTCGCCGCCGTGGGGCCTCTCTCCATAATTCCACTGTACTAAGTATAGCACCAAAACCGTCTTATAACGTCTTATCTTTTGCCGGTTGGGGCTTTCAAATGTAAACACTTTATGACATAGCCACCATTTTGCCAGCCCCGGCAAGATGGTCTATCCCGATTTTGTTGACCTCAACAAGATCACACCGGAATGATTTGTTGGCACCGGCAAAACCTGAGTTGCTTACAAATTGTAAGCGTCCACCATCCCGGTGACATTACCGCCATGTTCGCCCCAGACTTACATTTTTTGACCCGTACCCCCTTTTCGTGGGTCAAAAACGCGGAAGCCCTTCAAAAAATTATGCACCTAGAAATATTTTGGGGCTTCGGAACCCGCACCGCGCCCGCCGGCGGGGGGCAGTACCTTTCCGGCGGCGGGGCCGGACGGGGCGACGGCAGGCCGGGCCGGTGCCGGGCCGCCGGTGGGCGGTGCCCAGGGCAGCGGCAGGCCGTCGAGGCGGAGAAGGAAGGGGGCAGGGGGTTAGATAAGGCGGCTATAGCCTAGCTATTGGCTATACTGCAAAGGCCATATGCCGGTCAGGTAAAGAATCTGACCCCTCCGGCGGCGGGGCTGCGGTGGGTGGTTTTTGGCTGTTGGCGGGGTGATCTGCTGCGGCAGGTGGGCGGCAGGGCTGGCGGGGTGCGGTGTCGGTAGGTGCTGGCGGTGGGCTGCTGGCTGCTGTGAGGTCTGGCAGGGTGTGCAGGCTGTGCAGCTTGTGGGCTGCGGGGTCATCGGTGCAGCGCTGGCGGTGCTGTTGGTGTCGGTCTGCTTCTGGCTGGCGGTGCGGGTGGGCGGGGTGATCTGCTGCGGCGGCGGGG
>OIBK01000227.1_pt1 | contig 38427 bp, 35 predicted proteins | sample 1581021 | NCBI WGS metagenome assembly OIBK01 (sample SAMEA3882554, study PRJEB24775) | human gut metagenome | biome: human-associated habitat; feature: intestine environment; material: feces | place: Netherlands | collected 2009/2010
CGCCCACACCTCGGCAGCATTTTTGAAAAACTGCTGCACCGAAAAACTTTTATTTCGCCTGCGGCTTGGATATTGCAGCCCATTTCTATTTTGCTTTTATGTCATATAATGTTTCATGTGAAACATTGCTTCTAGGAAAACCACCCGAATCCGGTTCGGCAAGGCTGGGGCACATCCCCAGCTTGCCTTTGAAATCGCAATTGCCCCTGAAACCTTGTTCCATGTTACAACCTTCAGACTTTGGAGGCAATTGCGATTTTTCCGATTTCCTCTTAGATTTCTGTTACTGCTTATCATCCACTCTCTGCAGGGGGCAGCTTGCCCCCTGCACCCCTCGCCGAGCTGAGCCAGCTCGACCGCATTTTGCCTGCGGCTCGTGTCTTACAACCAACTCGTTCTTACAGATTCCCTGTCAAATGCATCAAAATTGCAAGTGCTGCTTGCGGTGCAGTTTCACACCGCAAAATCCGCTCTCCCAGCCACACCGGATAAAATCCAGCTGCCTTTGCTGCTTCTGCCTCCTTCGGGTCAAATCCGCCCTCGCTGCCAATCCACAAGGCAATCTGCTTTTTTCCAGTCAACGGTACTTCTGAAAACCGAATGCCGCCGCCCTCATACAAAAACACACCGCAATCTGCCTGCTTTGCAGATTCCAATGCTTCTGCAAATGTATGCAGTGGAGCAACTTCCGGAATACAGCCCCGTCCGGACTGCTTCGCTGCCGATTCCGCAATTTTCTGCAAGCGAGACAATTTCTTCTGAAACTCTGCTGCTTTCGGTCGAGCAACACAACGAGCCGTCAGCACGGGGACAATTCGACTTACCCCCAATTCAATGGATTTTTGAATGATCTCTTCCAGCTTTCCAGCTTTCGGAACTGCCTGATACAGCGTCACAAATACGCTCGGCTCTGCTGCACAAGCATGCTTGGATACTGCATCCAGAAAAACGGTATCCTTTGTAATCTCCCGAATTACACAGTCATAATCAATATTATTTGCACAAACCGTCAGATGCTCCCCCGGTCGCATCCGCAGTGCATAACCGATATGGTGGGCATCTGCTCCGGTAATCTGAATGTCATCTTCTGCAATTGTTTCTAAAAAAAATCGTGGCATTGTCTTCCGCTCCTTTGGATGGATTATTTATGGTAGGGGCTGCCGCCTAAAATCTGATAGCCCCGATAAATTTGCTCTAACAGCATCACCCTTGCCAGCTGATGCGGAAAGGTCATTGCCGACATGGAAAGCCGCAGGTTCGCAGCTTGTTTCACACTGTCCGCCAAACCGTACGAACTGCCGATGAAAAACGTCACCGCTGCATCGCCCTGCACCGCTGCACGCTGAAAAATCTGGGCAAACTGCGGACTGTCCAGCTGCTTTCCCTCAATGCACATGGCAATGGTAAAGCCCTTTTTCCGCTTCAATAACGGCTGTGCTTCTTTCTCCAGTGCGACTGCGATCTCTTTTTCAGAGGGTCGCTCCGGCAATGCCACTGGCTCTAATTCGACACACTGCAACTTGCAAAAACGAGATAGCCGCTTTTCATATTCGGCACACGCTGCCCGTAAATAAGATTCTTTTAATTTTCCATAGGTCAAAAGCTGTATCAGCTGCATTAAAAAATCACCGCCTGTTTTAATCCGGTGGGCGTTGCCACCTGTAAGAGATAATCTCGATTCCGCACCATATCCGGCATTCCTTGCAGGGCTGCCCGTTCTGCACAAGCTGCGGTATTATTATGTGGGCTGAGGTGTCCCAACACCAGTCGGGTCGTTCCGGTTTCCACCAACTCCCGTGCGAAGCTGGCACTGTCCTGATTGGAGAGATGCCCCTTTTCCCCGGAAATTCGCTGTTTCAATGGATAAGGATACGCCCCTGCTGCCAGCAGGGAGGGTTCATAATTTGCCTCCAGTAACACCATATCACAGCCCTGTACCCCATTCCGAACTTCCGGTGTGACCGTCCCCAAATCTGTACAGACGGCACAAACACGGTCATCTGCGGTATGGATTCGATAGCCACAGCTGCCAACGGCATCGTGTGGCGTAGAAAATGCGGTCACTTCCCATTGTCCAGCAATGGCTTCCGGCTGCTCTGGTGTGATCGTGTGAAACAAGTCTGTTTGATTGCATTGCTCCGCCAATGTTTGCAGGGTTTCTGCTGTTCCGTAGACAGGAGTCGGATAATTCTTGAGAAAAACCGCCAGTCCTCGGATATGGTCGATATGCGTATGGGTAATACAAATCGCCTGTATAGCATTGGGGGCAAGTTCCCGTTCTTGCAATGCAGTGCAGAGTTTTCGACAGGAAACCCCAATATCAAAAAGGATTCCGGCAGAGCCGTTGCCAAGATAGGCAGCGTTGCCGGAACTGGAACTAAACAAAGAATAAAATTTCGCCATGATACAACTGCTTTCTTTTATTTTGGAATCTGCTGGGTGATACAATGAATATTGCCGCCGCCAATCAAAATTTCCCGTGCTGCAATCGGCATGACTGTTCGAGTTGGGAAACAATCCTGCAAAATCGAAACTGCAACCGCATCCATCGGGTCATTGAACTGCGGAACAATCACAGCCCCATTGGAGATATAGAAATTTACATAGGATGCTGCCAAGCGTTCACCCGGTGTGCGGGTCGGTTCGCCGTCCCACAAGTCCAAACCACTACATTCTTCTTCTGTCATGCAGATGGGTTCAGACGGAATCGGCAGCTTCTGCACCTGAATTTTGCGACCCTTTGCATCTGTTTCCTGTTCCAGTACCTGTAAGCAGGCGTTGGACATTGCATACTGTGGGTCATTGGGGTTGTCTGTCCAAGCAAGCACGACTTTCCCCGGCTCTGTAAAAGCACAGATATTATCCACATGTTCGTTGGTTTCATCCTGATAAATGCCGCACGGCAGCCAAATGACTTTCTCTGCTCCTAGGCAGTCGCAGAGCATCTGTGTAATCGCTTCTTTTGACAATTCCGGATTTCGTCCGGCACTGAGCAGGCAAGCTTCTGTCGTCAGAATCGTACCTTCTCCATCACTGTGAATGCTGCCACCCTCTAAAATAAAATGCCGCAGGTCATAACAATCGCAGTCGAATAAATCGCAGACTTTCCGTGCAACATGATTGTCATTGTCCCAAGGGAAATACAAGCCATCTACCAGACCGCCCCAAGCATTAAAGCCCCAGTCAATCCCACAGCGAGTGCCATCTGGACGTAAAACAAAAGTCGGGGCAACATCTCTTGCCCAAGCATCATCGGTGGTACATTCGACCAGTCGAACTTCTGGCGGCAGCATGGCTCTTGCGGTTTCATATTGCTGGTTGCTGACCAGCATAGTGACTTGCTCGGATGCTGCAATGGCAGTTGCAATTTTGGTAAAGGCTGCACGGGCAGCATAGCCGCCATTTCGCCAAGAATCGGTTCGTTCTGGCCAAATCATGATACAGCCCAGATGGGGAGCAAATTCTGCCGGCATCCGGCAGCCGTCCTGTTTGGGTAGGTGTTTGAGAATGTGCATCGTAAGAACGCCTCCTTTTATCTTTCTGATTGGTTGGTTCTATTGTATCATATTCTTGTTGGGAATGCAACTAAAAGAAGAATGGTTGCAAAAAGGGACAGCGAATCATTCTCGTTGCCCCTTTCTTTTTAAACAGTTGCAGTTACATGCATCACTTTATCTGCATATTCCGCAAATTTTCCTCGATTCAACTTCTGAACATCATTCACCAGATAATCTGTACTCCGGTAAACCTGCCGATCAATCGGCGGATCAAAAGTAATCTGTACTTCAGCATCTGTCTTTTCCAGAATCAATCGCAAATCTGCCGGCAATCGTGTGCCCCAGCGTTTCTTGACCAGCAAAATGTAATACTGAATTTCATCTTTTGTCATCGTTCCACTTTTTACTTCTACCTGCATCATGATGGCAGTGCTCCTTTCTCATCGAAAAATGAAAATGATTATTTACGAATAAACCGCAGCGACTTCAACGGGAAGCCCAGCTGCCGCTTATCATTTGGTGTTACCGTGCTCGCATCCCACAGCTCACACCGCAACATCACTTGATTCTGGGCATCATCCAGCAACAACAATGAGGAAATCGGCAGCGACAGCGTTCCGCCGTTGTTGCTCTCATCAATCACCAGTTCCCCAGCCAATGCATTATTGACATAGACAGAAACCGTCAATTCTTTCTTCCCCAGCTGTTCCAGCGGAATCGTACAGCCCATTTCAAATTGCATCAGATAATTGTCTGGATGCAGCGTACAGAATACCGAGGCATCTTCTGCAACCGACCAGCAGAAATCGCCTTCCAGTGCACCAAAGCCCACATATTCTGTTTCATAGCAGTCCGCTGCCCGGTAACTCATCCGGTTTGCAGTGTATTGATACAGGCAAATTGGCTCTTCGTATTTCAAAAAGCCCAGTGCCATCGGGAACAATTTGCCATTATGATTCAAATCATCCTCGCTGTGATGGGCAGTGTTCCGGTAAACACAACGGTAAGAATCACTGTATTGCAACATCGCTGTGTCAGTCGTCAGATAATAAACTGTATCGTATTCTTCGCTCAAATCGTCTACCTGTTCCACAGCATTTTCCAGTTCCGGATACATCGCTGCTCCGGTCATGCTCCGCAATGGCAAATATAGTTGTGGCATCAAATCGGTATCCACAACAACACAATCTCCCGTTTCGATTTTTTCACCCAGTTCCATCAAAATCGACCACTCCATGCGAGTATCATCTTTTGCACGGGAGAGAAACTTGTCGAACGGAGCAACCACCAGCAACCCAGCAGTTAAAACCGGTACGGTCAACTTCCAGTTGTACTTGTCCAGAATCATCGCCGCAAACAGCACCGCAATCGGTACAAACGGTGCAAGGTAACGAGCATAATAATAGTAATACTGAATCTCAAACCGCAGGAATGCGGAATAAACGAGAATACAATACAAGAACATCGCATACAGCACCATTGTTTCGGGCTTTTCCAGTACAAACTTCATCCGGAACAAGGCAATGATGTAGACAATTGGCAGGAGGAAAAAGCCTGTCTGAATGGCATAGCCCGTCAGCGTCAAATACTGCAGTTCTCCGACCATGCCCCTTGAAAAGACTTTCAGCAGCACATAAATAACCGGAATGAGCAAAAACAAAATAAAAATTACTTTTACCCAAGGCTTTTGCTGTGCCTGCTCCAAAAAGGATGCGGCATCAAAGGTTTTTTCTCGTCTGGACAAAATCCAGCAGTACACGCCGCAAATCAAAAAGGCAACCATACAAACCACTGTGACAACGGTTGTAATGTTATAGACCGTAATGCCGCCCACAAACAAATCCCGATAGTTGTTCATGGTGTAGAACGGCTGCACATGCCGCATTGCAAAATAACTCGCCAGATAAAGCGGAATCGTTGCCAGCATCAAAACCGCATATTCCCGCTTTCTCCGGAATAAATACAATGCTCCATACAGCACCACAAACAATGGAATCATCGTATAAATCGAAACATGATAGCAGGCAAACACTGCCACCGGTAAAATCGAAAGCCCATGACTGCGGTTTGGTGCAGTAATCAGCAGCACAAACGCCAGCAAAATCACTGCTAGAAACAGTTCGGTCAGGGAAGATTTCGCCACCCAGATCACAATGGGAGAGGCTGCACAGACCGCACAGGCGAGGAACTCCGTGCAGCGTTTCCACTGCATCTGCCGACAGACAAATGACACCAGAAAAATCATGCAAACCCAGATGACTGTTTCCAAGTGTATCATATGGGAAATGCCAAACAGCTTTCCAAACAGTGCCAGCATCGCTGCATACGTTGGAATGCCGTGATAAATGCCGGAAACTGGACTGATGTTCCGGTCGTATATGGTGTCCGGATATTCCTCAGGGACAATGTCATAACCCATCAGATAATTCCGGACGGCATCCGCAAATTCCGTTTGGTCGGCACTCGATAAGTTATAATACTCTGCAAAATCCTGCTGTCGGTCGGTCAATCCATTCATCAGATTGATGGCAACCACCTGATAGACGCCCTGATCTTGCCCCATGCCGAACAATTCATTCTTCGTCAGAATCAACGGCAACGCCACCAGTACAATCACCAGCGGAATCCAGACCGTTCGGATGCTTTCATCCCAGTGCAGCAGACGGATCAGCGTGCCATGTTTTCGCCGAAGCAGTAAGGCTGCTGCGGTCAGCAGTGCCACCAGCACCACAGCCGTTCCCAGCACTGCCCGAAACAGGGTGAATTGATTGGTCACAAACAGCAGCATGCTCCAGAGAATATAACAGAAAAAATAGAACACAGTTCCGCAGACAAACGGCTTTAAAAACGAGCTTTTCCGGTCATACAATCCGGCACAGCCTATGGCTGCTAAAAATCCAACCCCGCTGCAAATTGTAATTCCCATGGCTCTTATGTCCGCCCTTCTATCACGTTTTCAATGATGACACGGAACCGCTCTAAAATTACATCCCAATCATAGTGTTCCAGAACATATTTATAGGCATTTTCCTGCATTTCCTGATATTCATCCGGATGCGAGAACAGATAATTCAACGCCCCCTCAAATTCAAAGAAGTTCCGGTAATACAGTCCGCCATTGCTCTTTGTGCAGTGCCCCTTCAGAACATCGCACTGCCCATTTACCAGCACTGGAACGCCCAATGCCATCGCCTCCAGCACGGCAATCGACAAGCTTTCATACTGGGACGGCAAAACCAAGGAAATGGCATCGGAAAGTCCGCTGAACTTGTCCTCTTCGGAAACAAAGCCCAATGGGATAATATCCGGATGCTTCGGAATGTTGCAGACCGCTTTTCCCATCAGCACCAGCTTCAAATCACTGGGGTTGCGTTCCTTGAACTCGATAAAGTACCGGAACAGGGTCGGGCAGTCTTTTCCCTCATCAATTCGACCGACATAAATCAAATACGGGTCATGAATCCGGTATTTCTGCCGGAATGCAGAGGCTGGCGGATAATCCGGAATATCTACGCCTGTTCCCAGCACATCACACGGGATTCCAGCGGTTTTGAACTGCCGCCGCACGAGCATCCGTTCTTCTTCCGTCAGAAAAACATACGCCTGCGGCAGCTGGAACAGCTTTTCAAACGTCTTAAAATGCAAGTATGGTTCTTCGTGAGCAGTCGGAATGAAAATCGCTTTCTCTGCCACTTCCGGTAATCCGGCAACCGTCAGATAATACAGATAGGTGACAAACAAAAAGGCATCGTATTCATCTTTATGCTCCCGAATAAAGGCAATGCATTCGGGGCAATATGGCCCTTGCTTTTCAAACCAGATTTTTTCTACACCTCGACTGTAATTCCCCTGTTCACATTCTGCCAGATAAGCAGCATTATAGGCATCAAAATCCACTGCCCGTTCCTGTGCCACGGAAAACCGGCGTACTGTTACCCCGTTGATGGTTTCCACATCCCGTACATACCAGTCTTTCCATGTGGTATAATCCACGGCTTTGGTGGTCAGTACGTCCACTTCATAGTACTTCGCCAGCCGTTCCGCCATCAGGCGGGTATAATATTCAGAACCCCCGTTGACCTCTAAGCCATATCGTTGATTGACAAATGCAATGCGTTTCACTGCATGTCCCCCTCCTCTATCAGTTTTTTGAAAAATGCCAGATACTTCTTCGTCACCACGTTCCAATCAAAATTCGCAAGGACAAATTGTCTGCCATTCTGCCCGAGCTGTTCGGCTTCTGCCGGATGCTGTTCCAGCCACTGCACACAGCCTTCAAATTCAAAATAGCTGTTAAAATACAGACCGCCTTCCGCCTGCTGGGCAAAGTCTTTCGTAACCGCACAGGCAGAATGCACCAGAACGGGTCTGCCACACAGCCAGCTTTCCATAATGACCAGCGAGAAACTCTCGTTTTTCGAGGGCTGGCAGAGGAACAGTGCTCCCTGCAAGGCATCATATTTATCCTGCTGGGAAACATAGCCCAAATCATGCACGCAATCTTTCACAGAATTCGGAACGGCAATCGTTCCACCGCCAATTAACACGAGTTGCAACGGGTCTTCTGGATTGCGTTTTTTGTACTCTGCAAAGTACTGCAACAGCGTATGCACATTTTTTCCACTGTCTTTCCGTCCGGCATAAATCAAATAAGGGTCGGTAATCCCGTATTTTTCCCGAAATGCTGCCCCATCGCCGGAAATGGAAGTATCCATACCAATGCCCATACAAATCTGTTCCACATCATCTAAATCATACAGGCGGTTCGCCAGCTGCATTTCCGGAACAGAATTGAAAATCATTCCCCGAATATTGATATAGGTCTGCCGGAACAGCCGCATATGTGCATAGGCTTCTTCATGGAAACACGGAATCATAACTGCCTTTTCCGGACAAGCCAACACACCGTGGAACGTCGTCCCGAACAGATAGGGCATGAACACAAATAGGTCATAGTCATCGTTGTGCGTTTCAATATATTCATAGAGCTGCGGACTGTTCACCATCTCCTGTAAGAACAGCACCTCTTCCTTTGGGGTAATGTGTTTCCCCTGCATCAACTGGACATTGATGCGGTCAAAGGTGGCAGTATCCCGTTTCCGAACCGGAAACCGGCGAGTCGGGACATCGTACACCATGGCAACCCCGGCAGCGTAATAGTTCTGATTCCAGTCCGCCGTAAAATCCTTGACACAGGTTGTCAGGACTTCTACTTCCACGCCAGCTTTCTGAAGATGTCCAGCAACTTCCCGCAGTTCCATTTCTGCACCGCCGGGAATGCCTTCGCCGTACCAAGGAATGACAAATGCAATTTTATACATATCGGAATGCTCCTTTCGAGAAAAATCATAACCGAGAACCGCTTTTTTACAGATGCAAACAGCATCTGCTGTTATTTCTGTCCGGCAACCACCCGAACAATTCCGTTTCCATCCATCTGCTGGATAATCTGGGAGAAGCCCTGCTGCCGCAGAATGGCTGCAACATCCTGCTCCTGTCCCTTTCCGATTTCATACACCAGCCAGCCTGATTTTCGCAGAGCAGAACCCCAGTTTTCAGAAATGCTGCGGTAAAAATCCAGTCCATCTGCTCCGCCATAGAGGGCGGTTTCTGGCTCAAATGTGACTTCTGGCTGCAACTGCTGCATATCCATCTCGGTCAGATAGGGCGGATTGCAGGTGATGACATCATATCCCGTATACAAATCCGGCAAGATAGCGTCTAATACATCGCCCTGCACAGGCTGTATCTGCGGTGCATACTGCTGCAAGTTTTTCTGCAGATAGGAAAACGCTGCGGATTCTCGTTCGATGGCAGCACCGGAAACCTCTGGTAACTGCGTTGCAATCGCTGCCGGAATACAACCGCTGCCACTGCACAGGTCTAATAAACAGGTCTGTGGCTGTCCGCTCCGCAGTGTGCAGACGATATCCACTAAGGTTTCTGTATCCGCTCGGGGAATCAAAACACCCTCTCCAATCTCGAACGACAAGCCGTAAAATTCCCAGCTGCCGAACAGATATTGCAAGGGATAGTGAGCTGCTCGCCGCTGGCAGAGCGTTTCTGCCTGCATCACAATCGCCTCTGGCACGGGCAATTCTCCATCCATGAGCAATTGCGGTAACGGCTTCCCCAAGAGAAATTCCAGCAGAAATCCGGACTCTATCCCAGCATCTTCAATGCTTGCAGCCTGTAACCGCTGCCGGACGGTCTGGTATAAGGTTCGCCGTGTCATCGTTACCACTCGTCTTCCTCCAGATTATCCGGAATGCATGGCTTTAATGCTGCAATTGCACATTCAATCTGGCTGGCATCGGGTTCTCTGGTGGTAATTCGCTGAATCTGCAAGCCCGGAAATGACAGTGCCCTTGTAATCCAGCTGTCACTTCTTCCGGCAATGCGAATAAATTCATAGGAAATGCCAACCACCAACGGCAACAGCAAAATGCTCACCAAAACACGCTGCCAGACAACTGTCAACGGCACGCAGCACATCACCAAAATGCTGACAATCAGCGTGATAAAAATAAAGCTTGTTCCGCAGCGTGGATGGAATCGGCAGTGTTTCTTGACATTCTCCACGGTTAGTGGGTCGCCTGCCTCAAAGCAAGCTATCGTCTTATGTTCCGCTCCGTGGTATTCATACGTCCGCCGGATGTCTTTCATACAGCCGGTAAATTCCATGTAGCCCAAGAAAATGATAATTTTCAGCACGCCTTCCAGCAGTGACCGAACGAATCGGCTGTCGTCCGGAATCGCAGTGTGCGTGATGAGCAACCCAATCAAAAACTTTGGCAGGAAAATAAAGGCAAATACTGCAAACGCTACGCCAATCACCATCGAAATAGACATGATAATGCCAAATACTTTATCGCCCAGTTTGTCATTCAGCCAGCGTTCAAAGCGGTTCATTTCTTCCTGCGACTCATTCTCTTTTTCTTCTTCGGTCATCTGTTTCTCTGCGGATTTCATCAGGCAGCGGTAGCCATCCCGCATCGAAATCACAAAGTTAAAGCTGCCCCGTACAAACGGGCACTTCCGATACCACGGCATCTCTTTCCCGTTGTGTTCTTCCCACGTTTCTACATCAATCGTTCCATCCGGCAGCCGGCATGCCATCGCTCCCGTATGAACGCCTTTCATCATAACGCCTTCAATCAGAGCCTGTCCACCGATTTTCGAGCGGTGTTTTGCCTGCTCCGGCTTTGTTGTTTGTTTCATTCGCAATCCTTTCTCCAGTCAAAATCAAGGTCTGTCATTCTGTAAAATCACTTCGGATACTCCAAAGATTCAGCGTTTCCAGCAGCTGCTGTAACTGCATTTCCTGATTCGGCAACCCCATTCCAAAGGTTTTCGGGCTGCAAAAACAGCGGAGCGATTCCACTTTTCCCGTGCTCTGAAACTGCATGGTGATTTTTCTTGTTTTCAGCAATGGAATCTGCCGAACAGATAACTTCTGCAACGTCTGTAAAGCAAATGCCTGCTGTTTCATTGGAATGGTCAACAGACTAAATCGGGAAACCAACAGCCGTTCATGCGTTGTCACTGCCAAAAAACCATAGGTCTGTTCCAAAGATGAGAGATACCGCTCTGAAAAGCCCACATAAACCGGAAATTGATACTGTTCTTTCGGCTCTAGCAGGGCGGTCAATGCAGCGTGCATCAAGTTCCTGTCCAGTTTTCTCATCCTTCGCCCCCATCTGCTTCCAGTGCCTCGACCAGAAAGCTGACTGGACGAAATCCATCGTTACAGGACAGCAGAACCGACTTCGGATTTTTCATCCAGCCATCATAGAAGTTTTCACCGCCATGTGCCAACGCCATCACAAACGGGGACAGTGTATTCCATGCACTTTCGCAAAAATCTGCTGGCTTCTCCCAGCCGTTTGTTACCCAAACTTGCCCAATCGAAACCATGCAAGGCGTTTCCAATGGATTTTCGTACTGCTCCATCAAATCCGGATATTCCGTTCTCCGCAAGGCGGTAATCCTGCATTTTTTCATATGCCTGCTCCTTACAGCAAGTGGTCGGACATCGCTGGCAGCGTAATAATGACGGTTGTTCCCTTGCCCAGTTCACTTTGAATGTCCAGTTTTCCGTGATGCATGGTAATGATTTCATTTGCCACAGCAAGCCCGATGCCAGACCCTCTTCGGGTATGATTCGCCTTGAAAAATTTCGTCTTGACTTTCGGCAGGTCGGCAGCACTGATGCCCACGCCATTATCTGAAATCCGCACTTGAATTTGTTCTGCAACCGCTTCTGCACTGACTGTGACCAGTCCGCCGGGGTTGGAATATTTCAGGGCGTTGTCAATCACATTGATAAACACTTGTCGAATCCGGTTTTTATCCCCGTAGACAAACGGCAGCATTTCCGGTTCTTGGTAAATCATCCGAATATGTTCCCGCTTTGCCTTCTCCATGTAAATCAAGACGGCATCGCCCAATTCTGCCAAAATATCCATGGGTTCGGGCTGTACCGTCAACCGTCCGCTCTGCATCCGAGAGAAGTCCAGCAACTCTTCCACCATTCGGGAAAGTCGTTCTGTTTCGTTGACAATCACGTGCATCCCCTTTTGCATCGTTTCCGCATCAATGTCCAGACAGAGCGTTTCTGCCCAGCCTTGAATTGCCGTCAATGGTGTTCGCAATTCATGGGAAACAGAGGAAATAAACTCGTTTTTCATCGCCTCGGTTTCGGAGAGTGCAGATGCCATATCATTGACCGCCTTGCACAAATCCCCGATTTCATCTTGCGGAATCGGCGTGATTCGCTGGGAGAAATCCCCCTGTGCAAATTTTTTCGTAACCGCATTGATGCGGTTGATGGGTCGAACAATCGACCGCAGGAAAAAAGAACCTGTAATGGTCAGCAGCAGCAAAACCCCGATGCAAACGATGGTAATCATCGTTGTATAATCTCGCAAAGTCGCATCAATCTGCGACATGGACGAAACCACCCGAATTGCATTGTATTCCGGCTGCATGGCGGAGATATTCACACTCACCGCCATGACGCGTTCCCCGTTCTGCCTGCCAGTCCATGTTCCTGTTTCGGATTCCATTGCCGTTTCATAGTCCGGCATCGCCGTCCCTGTATCGGGAGCAAAGCCGGAGGTTGTCAGCGTCACTCTGCCCTTGGAATTGATTGCCATCAGTTCCATGCGTTCCTTGTCGGAAAAGTTTTCAAACGTACTTCGCAGGTCTGCCGAAAAATTCGAGCCGGTATCCTGTGAATAACGAGTCAGTACCGTTGTCACAGAAGAAATTTTCGTGGTAAGATACTGCTCCGCCGAATTGTAATAATAGTGCTGTAAGGTATAGATCACCGACAGTTCCACAATCAACAGCACCAAAAATACAACGCCTAAATTGCTAATGAGCCAGCGAACCGTAATGGTATTTTTTCGGGAACTGCGGCGTTTTTTCTGTGTTGCATCAGCGGTCATCTGGGTCATTCCACTTATATCCATAGCCCCAAATCGTTGTGATATACTTTGGATTCGAGGGCTGGTCTTCAATCTTCATGCGAATGCGGCGGATATTGACATCCACAATTTTATCATCGCCGTCATACTGTTCGCCCCAGATGTGCTGTAAGATGCTGGAGCGGTCGAGGGCAGTATTTTTGTTCTTCAGAAAATATTCCAACACCTGATATTCAATCTGTGTCAGTTCAATGGGCTTTTCCTGTTTGTGCAATGTCCGGTTGACCAGATTCAGCACAAATGGCCCACTTTTTAAGACGGATTTCTGTTTATCGCTCATGGAACTCATGCAGACACGCCGATAAATCGCATCGACTCGTGCCGTCAGTTCCGATGGGGAAAACGGCTTTGTAATGTAGTCATCTGCTCCAATCATTAAGCCGTTGACTTTGTCCATTTCCTGCGTCTTGGCGGACAGCATGATAATTCCAATGGTAGAGCTTCGCTTTCGCAGCTCCTTGCATACCTGAAAACCGTCTATGCCGGGCATCATAATGTCCAGCAAGACAATATCAAAATTTCCGTTGGCAGCATCAAACACCCGCAGGGCTTCTTCCCCGCAATTGACATCATACACTTCATAGCCAACTCGTTTCAGATTGATGACAACAAATTCTCGGATGACATCTTCATCCTCACAAACTAAAATGCGTTTCATAAAACGGTTGTTTCCCCTTTCTGCTTTTGATGATTGGCTGTCCGTCCGCAATGTTACGATAAAAAGACAAAATACCCCAGCAGGTCGCCAACGGTTCTTGCCCGTTCATCGGTGCTGTTCTCCGGTACTTTGATAAAATAATACGCATTTCCTCTCGAATACAGCAGCTGATAGCCCTCTTCCAGTCGGCTGTCCCGATTTGCCGTATCCGTTGCCACGGAAATCCGCATCAGTTCCGGCATCTCCGCTGCACGGTCGCCCATGTAGTGATAGAATACCAGATCTCCCGTCAGATTGTCGTTCTGCACGGTGACTTCTGTCTGCCAGTTCGGCGGCAGCAAAAATGCATAGCCATCCCCCAAACTATAATAGCCCCGTTCTTCTTCCTGCAACGTGCCGTCTTTGGTCACGGTCATCCAGCGAGTCATCCGAATCAAGTCGGAATCGGTATCCTGATAGCCGGGGAATAATCCCTGCACAGGAATTTCCGGAATGTCGTCCTGGTCAATATCCATCGTCAGCCAGCCTATTGGGCGAATTGTGCTCACGGCATCGCTGCCAGTTGAAACAAGATACGACAGCTTTTTTCCGTCAAACTGTAAGACTTCTGTTTGCATCGTGGTTGCCCCAACAATGCCATCGAGATAAATCGCTGTCTGTTTGCCCTGTGTATTGCCACAGAGTACTTGACTATATTCAGTTGTTTTCCCCTGTAAGGTCAGGCTGTAACGGGTATAGTGGTCTTGTTCATCTGGCACATAAACCGCTGCTTCCGCAGCGTGTTCCCCCTCTGCTGCCTTTAAAATCAGCAATTCTGACTGGTCGTCACCGTCCAAATCTGCAACATCAAAACTCGAATACGAAACAGTGAAACTCTTCGCCAGCGTTCCGCCCTCATAATTATAAACAACCAATGCTTTGTCAGATTGGTCAACCTGCGAATAGCCAATAATGAGCCGCTGCCGTCCGCCAATGTCGGCAGTAAAACCACGGTCAACTTCTGCTCCCTCTGCCGGCAAATCACAAACCGACATCCATGTGCCGTCTGCTTGGTCTAACAGATTCAGCCGCAGGGCGTTTTCCGTTGAGAGGGAACTTTCTTTGCGATAGAAGACTGCCGCTTCATCCTGTCCATCTCCATCTAAATCGGAAATCATTACCGCAGAAAGATGGTCGCCGCTGCGGGGATACTGGAGGGTGATGCGGTTTCCAACCGCATTTTCCAATGCCTGATAAATCTGCTCCTGTTCCCCACGCAGATGAGGCGGTGTCAGCAGAGCGTCCACCGTTGCCCCGAATGTACAACCGGATAACAGGAGCAGCAAGCACCCCGTCAGCAACAGACGAATTAACCCTTTCGGTCGCATAACGGAATGTAAGGCTTTACTTTTGTAATTGGCTTATAAGCCGGACGGATAATCCGCTTTCCGGTCAGCAGTTCTTCCATACGATGTGCTGCCCAGCCAACCATTCTTGCACTGGCAAACAGCGGCGTAAAGAGTTCATCCGGAATGCCCAGCATCCGATAAACCAGACCAGAATACATATCCACATTGGCACACATTGCCTTGTCGACCCCACGCACTTCTTTCATCAGAATCGGTGTCAGTTCTTCGACTAAGGACAGCAGCTGGAATTCTGCTTCGATTTCCTTGCCCTTTGCCATTTCAAAGGCTTTTCGCTTCAGAATCACAGCTCGTGGGTCAGACAGCGTATAGACAGCATGTCCCATACCATAAATCAAACCAGAACCATCGCCAGCTTCTTTCTTCAGAATCTTGGTGATGAAATCGGCAACTTCGCCCCGATTGCCCCAGTTCTTGACGTTTTCCTTGATGCAGTCCAACATCTGAACGACCTTGATATTTGCACCGCCGTGACGAGAACCCTTCAGGGAATTGATGGCAGTGGTATAAGCTGCATACGGGTCTGTACCAGAAGAAGTTGCAACCCGGCAAGCAAAGGTGGAGTTATTCCCGCCGCCATGTTCTGCATGAATGGAAAGCATAATATCCAGCAACTGTGCTTCTTCCTTGGTATAGTTCCGGTCGTTCCGAATCAGGGAAAGAATGGATTCTGCTGTGCCCTCTTCCGGACGAATCTGGTGAATAATCATGCTGGCATTGTCGAATTTATGCCGCTTTGCCTGATAAGCACCATCCATGAGAATCGGCATCTTTGCAATCAGACCGAGAGCAATCCGCATTTCGCCCTCTAAAGACGGATGTTCCGGGTCATCGTCATAGGAATACAGGGACAAGATGCTTCTTGCCAGCTTATTCATGATATTTTTAGAAGGTGCTTGCATAATGCTGTCTACGAGGAATCCCGGCGGCAGTTCTCTCCGCATTGCCAGCGATTTCCGCATCACATCCAGTTCGTCTGCGGTCGGCAATTCGCCCATCAGCAGCAAGTAAACAATTTCTTCAAACAAGAATCGGTCTTCCCGTTCTGCGTTTTCCACCAGATCTTTGATGCTGTATCCACGATAAATCAGTTCGCCCGGAACTGGTCTGCGTTCACCCTCATCAATGACATAGCCGTGTACGCTACAGATGCGAGTAATGCCGGCAACGACACCAGAACCATCGCTGTGCCGCAAGCCACGGTTTACATTATATTTTTCATAGAGTGCCGGAGCAATCTGAGAATGTTTTCTTAAATTGTCGCATAGTCTTGTAATATCAGACTGTGGGATATCGTTTTCTTCGGTCAGGTAGTTTTCCTGCATCGTCATATTAAGAAGGCCTCCTTTAAATTCAGGGTCATTTCATACCCAGTTTTGCGATTGGTTTGTTGGTGCCGCATGCAGAAATTTCGTTCCTGTGGGACAGAACAAACGGCACGCAAGGGTCTTTTTTGCATGGCAGCAATGGAAAACACCGCAATTTTAAGGGGTTTCCCCTGCCTGTATCTTATAATTATACACGAAATTGCAAAGTATGTCAACCGGCGGAAAAAAAAGCTTTTCCCCGTTTCCACAAATCTATTTTTTGTATTTTCCACAAATTCATTTTGAAAAATAGGAGGATTTTCCGATGGCTTATACTGAACAGGACAGACGCAACCACATCCGAGAGCTGCAACAGTATCTTTACAGCCTGTCATTTTTAGATGAAACGCTGCCCCGTGTGATTCCAGACGGCATTTATGGGCGGCAAACTGCCCTTGCTGTTCGGGCGTTTCAACAGAAAAATGGGTTGCGACCGAATGGGGAAACAAACCGTGCAACGTGGGATGCCATTGTCAACGCCTACCGCCAGCAGATTCAACGGGAGGCAACACCGCTGCATCTTTATACACCAGAGCGGGAATTGTTGGGGGCTGGAGAAACAGGGCTGCTGGTGTTGGTGCTGCAAAGCATCTTGAAAACGCTGGGGGTTCGCTATACAAATATTCAGAATCTACAGATTACAGGCATTTATGATGCTCCGACACAGAAAGCGGTTCAGAATTTTCAGAGTCTGACTGCACGAAAACCAACAGGAATGGTTGACCGGGCAACTTGGAATTTACTGGTTGCTGCTGCGGAGTGTTCGAGTTTATAAGAAGAGAGTGGCTGCAAGATATGAGCCGCAGGCAACCGAAAAGTTTTTCGGTTGCCTGCGGCTCGTTCTTTGCAACACACCTCTACAAACAAAAAAGCACCGCCGAAGCGATGCTTTTTCTCGTTTTACTCTGTAAATTTACAGCGTTTTTCTCATTAAACGTGTGCAGAATAGTTTGGTGCTTCTTTGGTAATCTGAATGTCATGCGGATGGCTTTCCTTCAGACCTGCACCCGTAATCTGTACAAACTTTGCCTTTTCATGCAGCAGCGGAATGGTCTTGCAGCCGCAATAACCCATACCAGAACGAATACCGCCGACCAGCTGGAAAATGCTGTCTGCCACGCTCCCCTTGTAAGGAACACGACCTTCAACGCCTTCCGGAACCAGCTTCTTTGCACCTTCCTGGAAATACCGATCCTTAGAGCCGTTTGCCATTGCTGCCAAGCTGCCCATACCACGGTAAACCTTGAAGCTTCTGCCCTGATAGATTTCTGTTTCGCCCGGTGCTTCTTCGCAGCCTGCCAGCAGAGAACCCAACATAACAACATTTGCACCAGCTGCCAATGCCTTTACGATATCGCCGGAGTACTTAATACCGCCGTCAGCGATAACCGGAATGCCATACTTCTTTGCAACACAGGCAACGTCATAAACAGCAGTAACCTGCGGAACACCGATACCAGCAACAATTCGAGTGGTACAGATAGAACCTGGCCCAATACCAACCTTAACGGCATCTGCACCAGCCTGAATCAATGCTTCAGCAGCCTCTGCGGTTGCAATATTTCCGGCAATGACTGGTGTATTCGGGAATGCTGCCTTAACTTTCTTCAGACATTCCATAATATTCTTGCTGTGACCGTGTGCAGAGTCCAGAACCAAAACGTCTACCTGTGCATCGACCAATGCGTGTGCCCGTTCCAGAACATTTGCGGTAATACCGATGGCTGCACCGCAGAGCAGACGACCCTTTTCATCTCTTGCAGAGTTCGGGAACTGCACTGCCTTTTCAATGTCCTTGATGGTAATCAAACCCTTGAGGTAGCCGTTTTCATCAATCAGCGGCAGTTTTTCAATCTTGTGCTGGCGGAGAATTTCCTGTGCTTTTTCCATGCTTGTGCCAACCGGAGCAGTAATCAGGTTGTCCTTGGTCATTACTTCGGAAATCGGTGCACTGTAATCGGTCAAAAACCGCATATCCCGGTTGGTGATGATGCCGACCAGCTTTCCAGTACGGTCTACAATCGGAACGCCGGAAATCTTATACTTGCCCATCAGCTTGTCTGCATCTGCAACCAGATGATCTTCGGTCAGAGAGAACGGATTGACAATAACGCCATTTTCAGAACGCTTTACCTTATCCACTTCATCTGCCTGCTGTTCAATGGACATATTCTTGTGAATGATACCGATACCGCCTTCTCTTGCAATTGCAATTGCCATTGCTGCTTCAGTGACGGTATCCATCGCAGCAGTCATAATCGGGGTGTTCAGCTTGACATTGCCTGCCAGCGTTGTTTTCAGGTCAATCATATTCGGCGTTACGTCGGACTCTGCTGGAATCAGCAGGACATCATCAAATGTCAGACCCTGTTTTCCGAACTTTTCACACATTTCCATTTGAATTCCCTCCATTTTTTTGCACCGGTTTTTTTCGATCGCATCCAGATACACAAAAACTGCCAAGGGCATTCCATGAAAATGGAACACACTCAAACAGCTTTTGAACACCAGACAAGCACACTGCCGGCCGTGATTGTGATTTGATTAGATTACATCTATTTTACTCTACTTTTCGACATTTGTCAAGATGCTTTCGCACGAAATCGGATTTTTTCAGTGAAAGCGGTGGATTTGTTTGCTTTTCTGGTGTGATTGGGGGGATTTTGCGGGGGAAAGGGTGAAAAAATTCTTGTTTTCGCTACATGTCCCGTCAAGAAAGCAATGCCCGTTTTAGCAGCATCAAATCCAGTACGTTAATATTGCCATCTCCATTGTAGTCAGCAAGCTGGGCTTCGTCAGCGGTGAGGGTGGTTTGACGGAGAAGCGATTGCTGAAGAGGGATGAGGTCAGTGAGGGAGAGCGTACCGTCTTGGTTGAGGTCGCCAGGAGTATATTTTACTGAAATCCAAATTCCTTTATCACAAAATTTGTATCCATATGGATTGCTACCTTCTATAATCACACAATATGAACCCGGTTCTGTGAACGTATAAGATACTTCACCAGATGTTCCAGAAACAGGAATAGATGCATAACGAGTGCCATCCTTATCAATGCCGATATAAGAATCATTAGAATTTTCTATAGTATAAGAAAATGAGGTGGATTCACCAGCTGCAATTGTTGTTTTATCCGATTGAATGGATAAATTTGTTGGTGGGTCTGGATTCGGTCTTACATATTCCGGACACCCATACCCAACAATGGAAGAATTTCCCACAGAATAACTCCGTTCTGCAACTCGGTCAGAACTATTTCCCTCAATGGTAGAAATCTGTCCACCGGAAACATCCGCAACAATCCCGACGTGATAACCACTGCTGGATTTTGAATGAAGATAGATAATATCCCCTTTTTCCGGCGTAATACCAGCATCTTTCCATGTTTCATTCTTCTTAAAAAAGTCCATACCACTAACCGTTCCGGAAACTCTTGGAATCATGCTGGTGGGAATGCCTGCTTGATTCGCACACCATGCCACAAATGTTTGACACCAAGCATAGTTGTAACCATAATCATTCAAAGAGCCAAACCAAACATTATATTTGGTATAGTTGTTTGTTCCCTCATGATAGCCAACTTGTGTTCTTGCAACTTCCACGAGGTCTGTTGCCTGGTTGCCGGTGTTGACGTGGGTGTTCTCATAATCCGCACTTACTGGCAATGCAAAATGGAAAGAGAAACACAGAATCACTGCAAGTAAAATTGCCATCGGCTTCCAGATTGTTTTTTCTTTCATGGTATCCATCTCCTTTTTATTTTAGGGACTGGAAAACGTTCCCTTTTATGAGAATATCATACCATGATTTCTAAAAAAAGTCAATTTATTTTCTAAAAAACTGATAAAATAGCCGATTTCTCATCTCTGAAACCGTTTAAAATCACTAGATTTTAGAATAGTACCCAATTATGAGAACTTTGTCAGACTGGTTTCCGGATAGTAATACGCCAGAATTTCCTTCCACGTTGCCCCATTCTTTGCCATAGCATTCGCCCCGTATTGGCTCATTCCAACCCCATGCCCATACCCCTTTGTGATAATCGTAATGGAATCGGTTTCAGCTTCCACGGTAAATGCTGCCGACCGCAGGGACAATGCTGCCCGAACATCCTGTCCGCTCACGGAAACGCCCCCGACTTTCGCTGTTTTTACCGTTCCGGAGTCAGAAACCTCCTCTACCGTCAGCCAGCTTTCCGGCTGGTCTGCCGAAAATTTTGCCTTTGGTGCAATCGTTTTCATCGCTTTTTGTAAATCATCCTTGGAAAACGAAATTTCCTCCAAAAAATGCGGTGCACTTTCATCGGCTGCACTGTCTACCGGCACTAAATACGGAACAGCCTGTCCCCAGACCGTTTCCGCCGATTCCGTCTGTCCGGCAGACATCGAACAGAACGCTGCAATAATCGGCTCTTCCTCATAGGTCAGCAGATACGGCAGCACATCGTCTACAGCCTCTGCAATCGTTTCATAATAGGTGTCAAATTGTGCCCCGTAGTATTGTTTCGCCTGATTTTCCGTGAAGAACGCCTGATATTCTGCCGGGTCATTGGAAAAATCTGCTCCGCACAGCTCTGGTGTTGGATTTTCCTGCTCCAGCAGCTGTTGCCGCACCGCATAGGTATGGGCAGCAACTGCCTGTGCTTTGAGTGCCTCCGGCTCAAAGGTTGCTGGCATCTCCGCACAAACTGCCCCAATCACATAATCCCTCGCCGAAACTGCCAGCACCTCCCCTGTGGAAACATCCAGCACGGAAAAGTCCGGCAAATCGTCTGCCGCTTTGGACTGCTCCGCAGCGGATTCGGATTCAGATTTTGATGTATGCTGGGACAGCAACAGAGCCGGTACAACCGGAATCGCTGCCAGCAGCACGGCAAACAGCAGAATCACCATGCGTTCTCGTTTCATGGAAAACCGTCCTTTCTCTTTTCCCGTCAGACCGTCCGGTTAGGTGATGATATAGCCCGGATTCTGATAGGGCTGCTTCTGATAGCCATATTTTAAATCGGAATAAACACTCGTCAAGTCGTTCCAAGTTGCCACGTTTGCCGTTCCGGTTTCGACCAAGCCAAACAACCGCTGAAAGGTTGTAATTGCCGAACGTGTCATTGGCCCGAAATAACCAGTCACTCGCACCGAACCAATTTCCGGATAGGTCTGCCCAACATAGTTCAGATACTCCTGCAAAATTCGCACATATGGACTGGTCACACCCTCCTGCAAGACGATTCCCGGAAACGGCACAATTTCTTCTGTTCCCTCCGCCAGAGGCGGCATGGAATCCAGAATGCCCATATAGGCACGGTATAAATCATACCACGTTGCCCGGTCTACAACGCCAGTTTCCGGCAGTCCATACGTCCGCTGAAACGACTTGACAGAAGTTTCCGTCTGTTCCCCGAAATATCCGGTAATCGGGACTGGCTCTACATTTGCATAATACGCCCCAACCATGGCAAGATAATACTGCAATGCCCGGATATTTTGCCCCTGCATACCAATATGCAGTTCTTCTTCATATTGCAAGGGGAATTCTCCCTGTGCAATGCCTTCAGAGTCCAACTCTGCCAATCGTTTCACACTGGTATAGATATAATCGATTCGATACCACGTTGCTTCATCCACCGTTCCGGTTGGAGAAAGGTTGAAAATCTCCTGAAATTTCAGCACGGCTTCTTGTGTCAGATAGCCAAAACTACCCGTAATTTCGCCGATTTTCGGAATTGCCGGATAATTGCGGCTAATGCGGTTCAACTGGATTTGCAATAGGCGAACATCTTCCCCACTGTATCCCAATGCCAACGGAAAACCGGGATAGGACTGCATAGATGTTTGCACCGGAACATTCTGTACCAAGTCGATGGAATCCCCATAATAATACGTCAGAATATCATAGGGAGAATACCCCTGCTCTGCCAGTCCAACCGTTCCCCACTGCGACAACCCCTCACAAGTGACTGTCGTTCCATTACAGAACGCTGCAAACAAAGGCTCGATTGTTCCCTGTCGGCGAATATAGGTGTTCAGCTGTTCGTCTACTAGGCGGTTGATGTTTTCAAAGACTTCTCTTCCGTAGGTATACTTCTGGTCATACTGCGTGGAATCTGTAATATCAAACGGATATCCACGGGAACGATACCATTCTGTATAAATGCGGTTCAGGGCAAAGGTAATAATCGCATAGATATTTGCCCGCAGGGCTGCCTCTGGCCATGTTGGATAGATTTCACTGGAAGCAACATTTTTGATGTAATCTGCAAATGGCACTTCTACATTCATTGCATCTGCATCCGGTCTGCCCAGATGTACAGTAATGGTTTCCGGAATATACGGTTCTCCTTTCGGCATAAAAACAGAAATCTCCTTTCTATCCTATTATAATAGTATCCGGCACATTTCCAGCTGTCTGTTTATCGTTTTGGCTCTGTATTTTCATAGATAATAGTCTGTGTTGTGGCATCGGAAAATTGCGGTAGCGGAATCATCGCAAACTTTTGCAGCGATGTGATTCCGACAAAAATCGGAACACTGCGGCTCTCCATCCGAAAATAGCCCGGATAGTGAATGCTGACATCGTAACTCTGGAACAGAGGAATTTCATTTGGCTGCTGCTCCGACTTCTGCACTGGAGCAGGCAGCGGAATCCGTTCGGTTTCTCCGCTCTCGTTGGTGGTTGTTGTATAAAACAGCCGAGATTCCCCGTCTACAATAGCCGAAACCGTCACAGTGACATTTGGCATCGGCATGGCTTCGCTGGCAGTTCGGGTGATGACCTTTAAAAATCCATAGGATGTCTTTGAAGTCAGCGGTGGAATTGATTCTAATGGCAGCGTCTGCGGTGGCGGTACTTCTTCCGTTTCCAGCTGCGGAAAATCCAATACCTCCCCTGTTCCGGTAATCAATGGTTCTTCCGATTCCGGCAGTGGCTGCGGTTCTTCCGGCAGTTGCTGTTCTGCCATCGGCTCAGGAAGTGGCTCTGTCTGCGGTTCTGGCATCTCTGGCATAGGCTGAGGTTCAGAAACTGGCTCTGGAACTGGTTCTGGCGGTACTTCTGGAGCAACCGGCGGCATGGATATTTCTGGAACAGCATGAATTTCCGGTGCAGGCGGTTCTGCTGCCGGAGTAGGCGGCACTTCTGTTTCTGGATGGGCACGGCGATAAAGCTGCATCATTTCAGCCTGATATTCGGCAGCGGTTTTCGGTGTTTGCTGCATCATTCCATCTCCTTTTTCGCATTGCAAATTTCTCATGCTTTTGGTGCAGTATATGCAAATCCCCCGAAAAACAGAACAAGGGAAACACGACAACGGTGCTTCCCTTGATTCTGTGGGGGATTTTTGGGGGGCTTTACAAATTCCTGCTGTTAAGCGGCATCGGTTGCCAGTGCCTCCCGCCGAAACAGGAACGAGATACACCAAACAGCAGAAATGGCAACCAAAATATAAACAATTCGGCTCAAAGCACTGGTTGCACCGCCAAACAGCCAAGCAACCAAGTCAAATTCAAAAATGCCAACCAGACCCCAGTTGACACCGCCAATCACGAGCAAAATCAATGCCAATTTATCCCACATATTTCCCACACCTCTTTTCTTGTCACAGTTTTACTGTGCAGCCATAGTATTTCCAGATTTCAGGAATCTATGCAGACCCACTTTGAAAAAATGCATTTCACTGTAAAAATTTCCTACAAAATTTCATATAATTTGGTCATATTGCCCAAAAATCCGAATTTCAGGCATTTTTTCCGAAAAATGCTTGACGATTTCCGAAAAGTACGCTATAATAAGAACAGTGAGAATAATGTTGAATTATTATCACTCGTTTTGTTGTCTCCTTTCTTTTGTTCTACATATGTTTTTCGCCGCTGGTGCATTTCCAGCGGCAATTTTTTTCGACTTTTTTATGCAATCTGCAAAAAAGAAAACAGCAGGGATGCACCAAATTGGTGTATCACCTGCTGTTTGTTTTTTCGGGCTGTTTCAAAATGAAAAATCGTCGACTGTGAAAAATTACTGTTCCGACACCCCGGATTCCGGATTACACGGGTCTTCCGGCCATGAATTCTTATATTCCGAATCCACGCCAAGGTATTCTTCCAGACAGATGCCACGGCTCATAATTTCCTTTGCGGTTTCCACGCCAACATACCGCACATGCCACGATTCATATTTATATCCGGTAATCGGTTCTTTACCCTCTGGAAACCGGACAATGAATCCATAGTTTGCACAGTTTTCTTCCAGCCACTGGGCTTCTGCGGTATCATCAAAGTCGCTGTTGATATCGTTAAAGTCAATGACCATTCCCGTTTGATGTTCGGAATGTCCCGGTCGAGCGGAATAGGTATCGGCTTGCTCCCAGCCATCCCGTGCACAGTATTCCTGATAAACAGAAATCTGATCCGAATAGGAACGATAATCCGAAGCATCATAGAGATTTAATCCGGCTGCATACGCATCCTCAATCATCTTGTCCAATGCTGCTTGTGTTTCATCCGTCAGCCCTGCTGGGTCGTAGGATTCCGGCAGCGAATAGGTCTTGTTGACAATCAAAATCCCGTCTACATAAGTACATCCGTCTTTTTCCTCCAGATGCCGGACGGCAACGTCCACATCTGCGGAAACGCTCGGGTCACTTTTCGCAGAAACAGAAATCGTACAAGTTCCTGCGGCAACGCCCTTAACTGCTCCGTTTTCGTCTACCGTTGCGATTTTTTCATCACTGGATGTCCACTGCAAGGAACTGCCATTGGCTGCACCGTGGGCGGACAGGGAAACCTTAATGGTTGCCGTGCCATCTTCCAATACTGCCAAATAGGTTTCATCCGGCGTAATCGAAACAATTTCTGCATCTCCTGCGGCAGCTTTTTCCGTTGTTTCCGCAGCGGTTGCATCTGGTGTGCTGCTGTCATCCACCTGACTGGAACTGCTGACAGACGAACTCGCATCCTCTGGCTTGTTCTTCTGCACTGCATTGATAATGAAACGAGCTGCAAACCCAGCAACCAGAATCAATGCATACACGGCAATGATAATTGCCAGCGTTTTTCTGCCCTTTGGAAGCCGACGGCGTTCTTCCTGCGGCGGCTCGTCTGGGATTTCTTCCAATGTGTCTACATCCGGCCACGATTCTTCTAAGTCCCTGTCCTCCTGCTCCGGCATTGCATGCGATACGACCGGACGCTTTTGCAGACGGGGCAGCGGTTCTTCCGAAGCAGCCGACTGCTGTGGACGGTTCGGCTGAACAACTGGCCGCCATGCATCATCTGCCGTGGCAGCGTGAGAAATCACCTGCCGAGGCTGCGGCTGCTGAACGGGCGGCTGTTCCGGCTGCGGAGCAGCGGTCGGGTTGAACACTGGCGGAACTGCCTGCGTTGGTGTTGGCTGCTGCTGCGGAGCAGCTGCCGGGCGAACCGGTGTTTGCTGCGTCGGACGGTTTGTCTGAGGCTGCGTTGGTTGGTTGGGTTGAGAAACGGCTCTCCGATTTAATTGGGTCGCTGGTTTCTGTTCGTTCGGCCCTCCGCCCGGATACGTTGGACGGGTACTATTCAATATTGCAAAAATATCATCATCCAAATCGGAACTGGAATTCCGTTTTGTTTCATCTGCTTTTGCCATCCGTATTCCTCCTATTGTTCAAAAACAGCATTGCTGCTGCGTTTTGCCGATGGGTAAGACACCAAGACCCCACATGGTATCTTCTTCATTATAACACATTTCGCTGGTTTTTGTCATTTGTAATTTTACACAAATTTCAACGGTGGAAAGCATTGCTTTTTCCGGTTTTTGTGCATTTTGTCAAGTGGATTCCCATAAAAATTAGCATCCTGCACAAAAATAAAGCTGCTTCTTACAATTATAGTTGCATTTTCTCACAACCTATGGTATAATAAATTCTTAGAAGTGGGCATTTCTCTGCCCGAACGAAATGAAATTGATGTTATATGAAGAAGGAGCGGATTTTTTTATGAAGAAAGCAATGAAGCGACTGCTGGCAGCCACCTCCGCAGGTGCTGTTCTCTGCGGTAGTTTGGCATTGTCCAGCCTGCTGGGCAGTTCTACAACTCTGACAGCTTCCGCTGCAACCGATAGCGTTGCAGACCAGACCAAAGTTGGGACACTCGGTATTGCCGGCGGCGGTTTTGTATCCGGTATTATCACCGGTAAAAACGTGATGTATGCCCGGACAGACGTTGGCGGTGCATACAAGTACAACTATGATACCGGCAACTGGGATCAGATGCTGGACGACCTGAACGACTCCGAACGTGGATTTCTGAGCGTAGATGCCATGTGTATTGACCCGACAGATGATGATACCATCTACCTGCTCTGCGGCTGTGCATATTTCAGCGATGCAAAAACCGAAATTTTCCGTTCTCGGGATGGCGGTGAAACCTTTGACCGCATTGATGTCACTGACCTGATTCAGGTTCACGGCAACGGCGAAGGCAGACAGTTCGGGGAAGCGATTGCAGTTGACCCGGACAACCCGAATATTATCTACTGCGGCGGCGACGTTGCTTCCGGCGACTCTGCCCTGATTATGAGTAAAGACGGCGGTGATACTTGGGAAGCCGTTAAGGGCTATGACGATTTAGGACTTTTCAAAAATTCCATCAAGTGGCCGACCTGGACAGAACACATGGCAAGAGCTTTGACCGATGCAGAATATTACCACCAGAACGGTGTTTCCATCGTTCATGTTCAGGATGGCAAGGTTTATGTTGGTACGACCATTCAGGGCGAAAACAGTCTGGTTGTTGCTGATGTTGGTTCGGATGACTTCCAGCCGCTGAGCAAAGACCTTCCGACCAATTATTATCCGTCCAGAATCAATGCAGACGCAGACGGCAACCTCCTGATCTCCTACTGCGGCAGCATCACATTCAGCGGCGGCGGTGCTTTGTATAAGTACAATCCAAAAACGGGTGAAGCAACCGACATCAGCCCGACAACCAACCACGCTTATGGTGCGGTTTATGGCGACCCGAAGGATGCCAATAAGCTGATTGCAACCAGCTGCGACTTCGGTTATTCTCAGATGTGGGACGCAAATGCATGGAAAAATGATACTGTTGCATGGGGTTCTCAGTTCTACCGTTCTACCGACGGCGGTGCAACTTGGGAAAGCATCACACCGGGTAATGAAAAGACCTGGGGCGGCCCGTTGCAGGCAGATTATTTGCAAGACGGCGGCAGACCGTGGATTCGTGGCTATGCTGTTCACTGGAGCGGTGCAATGGTACTCGACCCACGAGATTCTGACCGATTCCTGATTACTTCTGGTAACGGTGTTTTCGCTTGCGACAATACTTGGGATGAACTGCCAGTGGTTTACTTTGAAGCAGACGGCATTGAAGAAGTCGTTGCACTCGATATGATCAGTGCCCCGGGCAAAAATCCGTATTCTGTTATCGGTGACTATGACGGTTTTGAACACCTTGATACTGTCAATTCCAACCGATTCTCTCCAACTATGACCGCAGCAACTGGCGGCAGTGGTTCTGCCAGTGCGATTGCATATTGCCCACAGAATTCAGACGTTATGATGCGTTGTGCAGAGGGCAAGGGTGTTGGTTATTACACGCTGGATGGCGGTAAAAACTGGACACAGATGGAATGCCCGCAGGGCGGTAAGGCTGCCATCACACAACTGGAAGATGGCACTTATCGCTTCTTCAAGAGCAGCGGTGACAATGCAACCAATGTTTCTTACTCCGATGACTACGGCAAGACTTGGACTGCTTGCAGCGGCATTGCTTCTGCATATGGTTCAAAGCCAACCTTTATGCAGGTAGAAAAGAATGACCCGAGCATTGTCTATGCATATTCCACTTATTATAATTCTTCTTGGGGCTATTCCAAGCCAGCACCGGATCTCTCGGATGCTTGCTACAAGTTCTATGTCAGCCACGACTATGGCAAGACCTTCAGCGAAGAAACAGACGTTGCAATGTATGACCAGTGCGACAGTGCCGGAAGAATCGCTTATTTAGGCGATGGCGAATTGATGTTAGGTGCTGGCTACTATGGTGCTTACCATGTGACCGACTACGGCAAGAAGGTTGAAAAGCTGGATAATGTTTCTTACTGCAAGACCATTGGTTACGGTGCTCCGGAAGAAGAGGGCGGCGTAAATACCCTGTATATGTACGGCAAGCCGAGTGAAGATGATGTGGAAGGCGTTTATCGTTCGACCGATGCTGGCAAAACTTGGGTTGCCATCAACCTGCACCACCTCTATGGCGGTACTGGGAACGGAAACTTCCTCGTTGGCGACATGAACAAGTTCGGTATGGTTTATATGTCTACGGTTGGATGCGGTATCGTTTACATGGATTCCAGCGATGGCACAGACCCGAAGCCGGTTACCACAACGACGACGACAACAACTACTACCTCCACCACAACGACAACAACTGCAACATTGACCACCACAAAGGCTGCGGATACGACCACGACTGACAAGGACACAACCACAACCGCAGCAGTTGTCACGACTACAGATAAGAGCACAACCACTTCTAATGCTGCTACTACCACCACACAAGACATCGGCGAAGTGAATTACGGTGATGTCAATGTAAATGGTGTTGTTGACCTGACAGATGCTATTTTACTGAACAAATATCTTGCAAAACTGATTCAGCTGACCGATATTCAGTACGCAAATGCAAACTGTGACCAGACAGACGGCACAAATAATGTTGGCGAATTGGATACAACTGCTCTGATGCGATTCGTTCTCAATATGGAAGGCTATCAGAATCTCCCATATATCGCAAAAGACTAAACGTGAACCATATGCAATCCATTTTTCTCCGCTGCATGGCATTCCAGCCGTGCGGCGGATTTTTTTATCATAATTGTTTCTATTTCTCCCTAAATAGCAATTGTTTTCTACATATTTTGTATTAAAATCAACAAAAATCACAAAATTGTATCGCAGAAAAAGCGAAAAGATTCGGTAAAAGTCTTGTATTTTTTCTCGAAACATGGTATAATAATCATTAGACAGCGGCACTGCCGCAGAAGTGAACCTGTCACAACGAAACACAAAAAGACCAATATTCTACATTCTGCGGAGAAAAGAGGAGCTTATGAAAACACGCACCATTGTATCCATTATTCTGGCAACTGCTACCGTTGTGCTCGGAACGATTTTCTTCGTTACAAAGCTGCGGAAAAAACATCATGACGGCTGTGGCTGTGATTTCGCTGGCACAGATGATTGCATTGGCGGTGAAGACTGCGATTGTGACGGCACAGACGAACCGATGTGTGAAGCACCTTGCTGTGATGCAGATGCCTGCACCGATGAAGAAGACGAGGATACCGATTCCTGTGCATCCATGGCAGCAGATAAAGTAGAACCAGAAGCACCGTCTGAATCAACTGATTCAAAAGACGAAGAATAAGCTTTTTTCCTATGATTTCTCAGAAATTCCCTGTTCGAGTAAATTCGGACAGGGATTTTTTTGTTTCGGCAACAAAACATTGCCGCCCCCTGCAAAAGTTCTGCAAGGAACGGCAATGTTTTTTTATTTATTTTTATTCTTACACGTTTTCGTGTTTACTTTTTCTTTCTTCGCGTTACTGTGAAAGCAGCTCCTGCCAATGAAACGGCTGCAACACTGCCAATTACAATTGCACCCACGCTCAAATCCGCTGTTTGGGTTGGCGTTGGAATACCACCCGTGCTGCCTGCTGCTACAACTGCTGTTGTAGTTACAATGGGCGTTGCCGGCTGTGTTACGGGCAACGTGGTTGCCATAGTTGTCTGAATCGGTGTCGTTTGTACGGGCATTGTTGTTGTTGTAACTGGTGTTGTAGTAGTATCATCACCCAGACCAGATACCTGGAAAGTCACCGACAAAGTTTGTCCAATGGCAGTCTGCTTAGAAAGATAGCCATTGTTTGCAGTGGACTGGTCGCAAAGTGTTACCCGAACTGAATCCAAACCACCATTCAGATAGTCATAATTGACGGCATTCGTTCCCATCTTATAATCCACAATGGTAGAACCGGTTTTTACTTCCGTTACAACAATGTTCAAATCCGGAAATGTGTCCTTGATTGGCTGTGTGTTAATCGGTGACGGAAAATTCAAATCCAAATACAAATAATCGACAGTAGAAGCATTGCCGGAAACCGTCCAGCTGATGACATATTCCCCATCACTGGAGATATTAGCGGTCGTGCTTTCGATATTTTTATTGGTCTTTCCAACACCGTAATAAGCAAAATTACTGTCATCCAGCGAACCGGTCAGCGTTGCAGTTACGCCCTCAATCGCAGATACCTCTGTATTCGCTGCAAAAGAAATCGTTCCGGCAGTGAGTGCAGTTGTAACCAAAGCGGCTGCCAAAACGCCCTTGATGATGCGTTTCATGCGATGTCTCCTCCATTCTTTTCTCTCTTTACAGACGATGTACTTCCCCGATACATCCTCGCATTGTTCGTTCGTCTGCATCTTTTTTCGATACCTGAAGTTATTATACCATACTTTTGATGCACTGTAAATATACAATCTGCACAAAATGGCGATTTATTTTTCAGCAATCTTCCGGACACAGACAGAAAAAACCATCCGCCGTTCCGAATCAATTCCGGCTTGCGGCGGATGGAATGCATTTCAAAAAAGAAATCTTACTTCTTCTTTCTTCTGGTAACAGTAAACGCAGCTCCTGCCAGAGAAACGGCAGCCACTGCACCAACTACGATTGCACCAACGCTCAAGTCAGCGGTCTGGGTTGGGGTAGAAGTACTGGTTGGAGCGGAACTGCTGCCGCCCTTACCGCTGTTATAAGAACCGTTGTTGTAAGAACCGCCCTTACCGCTGGTATCATAAGCACCATTGACATTGACAGTTGTGGTTGTAACAGTATCGCTGGTTGCTGTGGTTGTTACCGTTGGGTCAAAAGATTCCAAGCCAGTCAGCTGGAATGTCAGCTGCAACTTATCAGTGATTGCTGCATTCTGTGCCAAGTAGCCATCTCCGGTTGCGGTTGCATCGTACAGAACAACCCGCACATACTGATTACCAGTTGCATCGGTATAGGTATAGTTGACTGCATTTGCACCCATCGTATACGGAACATCCGTCAAGAGGTCTGCACCTGTGGAAACCTTTGTAACTGCCGGCGTAAAGTTCGGGCAGAATGTCCGAATGGACTGCTTTGCATCCGGCAGGGCAAAATCCAAATAAACATAATCCAACGCTGTGGATGGGTCTGTCAAATCACAGGAAATCGTATAAGTTTCCTGCTGAGCATCACTGCTGATGGAAACTGGCGTAGACGGAGCGTCTTCTTTATCGCCGTTAAAAGAAGCGTGCAGGGTTGCATTTACAGTTACCACCTGCAGCGGAACGGTTGTAGTTGTCGTGGTGGTTTCTTCACTGCCAGTGACTGCCGAATCCAGTGTTGTGGTGGTTTCCACATTGTTTCCGCCACTCAAATCTGTAGTTGTGGTAGTCGTCTGGGTATCGTCCTGTGCTTCATAAAGCGGTGTTGTAGCGACAACTTCCGCAACAGCCTTCCGGCTGTGGAAAATTTCTTCTGCCTGTACCGGAGCAGAAACTGCTACAGCACTGACCATCAAAGAAGCTGCAAATGCAGAAACAGCAAGTATTGTTCTTTTCATGAGAATCTTCTCCTCCATTTCAAGGGTTGTGTGCAGACGCTGCACCCCACTGTCTGCAACGCATAAATTTCGAGTTTAGACCTATTATAGCACACTTTTTCAGCCGTGTAAACCCACATTGTGCACAAAATCGGGGCGTATTTTTGTTTATTCTTCCATATTTTCAGCGAAAAATGTTGTTTTTTGGCTAGGAAATTCCAGAAAACGGGAATTTTAGATGCGGTTGCTTGCAAAGATACGAGTCGCAGGCAACTGCGGTCGAGCTGGCTCAGCTCGGCGGAGGGGGATTGTTAAGGGGGACAAGCTGTCCCCCTTAACAGACGTATGGATTAGATGAAATTGAAATCTAAGAGAAAATCGAAAAATCGCTGCTCGCCATTCTAAAAACATAAAAAATTCTTGTAAACTGTAATCTAAGAAAGATTCATAGGCAATTCGGACAACGCAACCACGGCGAACAGCGAACACAGGCAGACAGCGAAGCGATTCTGCCGAACCGTTCGCAATTGGTTTTCCTAAGAATCATTCACGCACTCCGGCAAACAGCGAAGCGATTTTGCCGAACTTTGATATAACAAAACACCGTATGGAATCATAAAATCCATACGGTGTTTTTGTTCTCTTATTCTTCTAAATTATCCTGTGAATCTTCCTCAGAATGAGATTCTGACGGCAAATGAATCGGACGATTATACGGATATGCACCGCCACGGTGCTGCATCGGCGGAATTGGAGCAATCTCCGGAGCAGTTGCTTGCGGTTCAGGCTGTCCGTAAAATTCGGGAGCAGGCTGCTGCTGTGGGAACGGCTCTTCCGGCATTGGCTGCGGAATCGGTGCTTCTTCCAACGGTTCTGCATCTGGAATTGCTTCCGGAGCAAATGCTTCTGATTCTATCTCTGCATCTTTGTCCGCTTCTGTATCTTCTACAGGTTCTTGCAGTGGGAGATACCGCAGTGAAAGCGTCATGCAAATCATGCCAGCGTAGAAAACCGCTTCATTCATCAGAAAGTGCATCCAACGGGTTTGCTTGACAGCATCGGTCAAATAGCCCTCCAGCTGCAATTCCAACAGGGCATCTTGCAATTGCAACCAAGCCATTGCAAATGGAATCAGAATTGCAATGATTTCCAGCCCCTTCAGCAGCCAGATACACCACGGTTTCCAGCGAATCATGAGCAGTAAAATCAGCGGCACTAACATCAGAATCTGATAGAATGGAATCTGGGTCAGCAGTCCAGAACTGCCGCTGGCTTGTAGGTCTGACCATCCCTCAATGACACCGCCGTATACATAGCAGACTGCCGGAATGATACACATCCACGGGAAAAATCGCATGCCGACCAATCCAACGAGTACCATAAAACAGCCAGCAGCAAGATATAGCCAGTATTCCAATGTCATATCATAGAGTGGATCACGAAACCGCTGTACCATGCCGATGCAGAGCAGTGCCCCAAATAGTGCCATCAGCAGTGGAAACAGGGAACGGCGAGAAACAGAAACGTGCAAGCGTTCCATGATGAGAAAGCCTCCTTATTTATTCAGTTGTCTGCTGGGAATCCGCAGCAGTTGTATTTTCCTGTAAGATATACCAGAAACCATCGACTTGAATCAGTGTCGGGGAGATGGTTTCTGTCTGTGTGCCCTTGCTGCCTGTCAGGGTGCGTTCTACGTTGAGCGTTACGGCATCTTGAGCGTGTACTTTGTCTTCTCCAATCATTTCATTCATATCATCTGTCCATTCGGTCAGGAAATCCTGTGATTGTTCAGACATGCCCTTGATGGCGAATGAAACGGTGACATCATCGCCACACTGCTGTTTCCAGGATGCCATGGTATTGGTGATGGCTTGCTGGTAGGTGGAAATCACATCTTCTTTGGTTTTATTATAGTGTTCCATGTAATAATCCCAGTAAGCTGGCGGTGCCATAAGGCGGTAGAGGGTGTCTGGCTGATTCTGGATGAATGCCGTGTAATATTCCGAGAGAACAGACTGATAGGTTTCAGGTGCTTGGTCAGAATTTTCTGTGTCTGTGCTTGCAGGTGCAGCAGTGGTGGTGGTAACTACCACATTAGAAGTAGATGATGCTTCCTTGTGTAGAGCATCTGGAAGAACAGCTGCACAGATGCCGCCGGCAGCGATGATAACCGCTATAATGCCGCCGATGAGCAGTCCTTTTTTTTGTATTGCCATTTGTTTGAATCCTTCTTTCTTGGTTTTTATATTGGCTCGTATTTTAGTGACCCATCTTATCAATTACCACAAATCATAGCCGTCATACTGGCAAGCATAGTCAACCTGCTCCATAGCATCCATACAGTACCACTTTGAGCCACTCTTAAACAGTGTCAGCGTTAAGCTATCTGTTGCATTTTGATTGCTGCCGCTGGTGACAATCCGCACATTTGCCAGTACAACCTTGTCAATATCCACGGTCACCGAGTAGGTATCTGCAATTTTCTGCTCATATTCTGAACAGGTTTCCTCGTCTGTATAAGTAGTTGTCTCATCTCGTTCATAGCCAAATTCAATGTTAGAGCCGAGGTCATCTGCCATTTGTTCTTTCGCATAGTTGAAATAGCCGTCCAGACAATCCCGAATTTCCTTGCGGTTCATGCTATACTTGCTGGACATTTTCGAGAGGAATGCGTCTGGAACAATTTCACAGTACCGTGTCCCACTCATAGAATCTCTGCCCTTTACATAGCGGCGAATCGTTGCCCGATAGCCGCAGAAAAACAGAAAATATCCACTGACCAATAAGATCAGTACTAATAAAATGGCACAGAGTGCGATCCAACGATTGCGGCGGCTGGTGCGTTCGAGCCGTTCATAGCGAACCTCTGGCGGTTCGATGTCGGCAATGGGTTCAGTCTCCTTCACCTGTTCTGGGGTGCGATAAGTTGTCATCGCTGCACCAATGGGCGGACTTTCTTTCTGATGGGAGCGGACAGGAATGCCGCAGTTCGGGCACTTTTCCGCGCCCTCCGGGAGTTCTTGTTCACAAAATTTGCATTTCATGCTGGTTCATCCTTTCTTTTGCGGTGTAATTTTGAGGCTTTGCAGATTCCCCGATGCACCAATATCCCTGTTATCCGAAAACAAAAAACGCCATCCTTCCACCCACACGGTTCAAGCGTAGGGGAGAAGGACAGCGTGTGTGTCAAATAGAATCGTCATACAGGCTCTATTATAACAAAAAATCCGGTAAATTGTCAATGCAGATTTGCAGGTTGGCTGAAAAATTTTCAAAAAAGTTACTGCTCCCGATTAGGCGAGCGGGTCTTGCAGTCCCAGCAATGCCGTATCCAATACATACCAGTTCCCATCATAGCGATAAATATAGCAGAAACGGTGTTCGGCTTCTTTTCCGTTTTTGCCGGAAATAGAACGGGTGTAATCTACAGCGTAAGTCTTGTTGACTTCTTTTTCTAGTGAGAGATTCTGAAACCAGATGTTGAACTGTTCCAGCTGTTCTGTATCCAGTTCTTCCACATCATCGAACTGAATGGAAATATGATAGTTGTTGCCATAGCGAGCAGCATGCTCCTGAAAAGTAGAGAGATAAGTTTCCATCGTCTGTTCGGTCAGGTCAAGTTGAGAGGATGCTTCAGAGGGGAACATATTGGCAGCTGCACCGCTGGCATCCTGCCGTTCTACCCCATACCATAGTTCCTTGACAGCGGAACGATAGCCGTTATTGGAGAACAAATAGCAGAGAATCCCAATGATAATCAAACAGCCAACGCCAATACTGAGAAAGCCCAGAATCATACTTCTTTTCGATGGTTTTACAGCAACAGCCGGCTGTGCAATGGTTGCTTGCAATGGATTTGCAGCAACTGGCGGAACAGCAGTCGTTGACGATGCAGCAGTAGCAGAATTTGTTGTAGCGGTATTCGGTGTTGAGGTGGATGTTTCTGCTACTGGAGTGACGGCTGGAGCTGGTGCAGGGGATGGAATTGGCGGAACAACTGCTGCTGATACTGGCGATTCTGGCGGAGCAGCAGCTGGAGTGGGGGTTGGTGGTTCTACTGGTGCACCACAAGCGTAACAGAATCGGTCATTCGGCTGTAGCGATGTACCGCATTTTTTACAAATCATAATGAGAAACCTCCTATGGGGATATTAAGACATTTTTTCCCCACAGATGGGGCAGAATTTCGTATCAGGGGAAAGTTGCTGACCGCATTTCGGGCAGGTTTTAGGAACAGGTGCTGTTTCTTGTGGCGGAGTTTCTGCTTCCGCTGTATCTTCCAATTTTGCACCACAGGATGCACAGAATAAAGCATCGGGTGCAAGCGGACTGCCGCATTTTGAGCAGATACGGGAAACGGGTGCAGTGGATTCCGGTGGAGCAACCTCTACTTTTGCTCCACAAGTTGTACAGAATTTAGAATCTGGCGGAAGCGGTGCACCGCATACTGGACAACAATGGTTAGCAGAAGAAACAGTTGACTGGGCAACCGCAGCTTTTTTGATTTGGATTTGCTCCTGATAGGAAGCAATGCGTTCCTGAGCATCATGGAGTTGTTTCATCAGCGGTTCAAAAGCAGGGTCAGGGTTGGCTTCGTACTGCTGGGCATATTGCTGACCGATTTGCTGATAGAGGTCTTTGCAGAGGTGTTGTTCTTCCCGAATCTGGTTATTCAGGCGGAGCGTTTCGGTAGAGCATTTGGTTTTTTCGATGGCAGATTGGCCCATGTTGGTGATTTTCTTTCCAATATCTTCAAAAAATGGCATAATGGACACTCCTGTTCTATGTATTTGAGATAGCAGGATAGTGGCTGCCGGAGAGGGCAGCATATCTGCGTCATGGATTAGTATTATTATACCAAAAAGCGTGTCAAAAAGCAAGCATTCGGGCTAGATTTTCACACAATTTCCTTTTTCGAGAAGGATTGCGGCTTATCCTAGGAAAACCACCTGAATCCGGTTCGGCAAGGCTGGGGCACATCCCCAGCTTGCCTTGGGAATCGCAATTGCCCCTGCAACCTTGTTCTATCATTATAGCCTTTTGATTTTTGAAGGCAATTGCGATTCTTTCGATTCTCTCTTAGATTTTTGTTGCAATTTATCATGCAGTTTGATTTGCTCCGCAAATGTGGGCTGCTCGCCCACGCCTCGCCAACATTTTTGAAAAATTGTTGGATCAAAAAACTTTTGTTTTGCCTGCGGCATCTGATACATAACACATTTTGAAAAACAGAAACAGAAAAAGCCCTGATTTCAACAGTTGAAAGTCTGTTGGAATCAGGGCAAAAAATGGAAAATAGTCGGTTAAGTCCCCTTCTGTTGAAACACATCCGAATAAAGCGAAATGGTTGTGGAAATGCCTGTCTGTGAACCGTTCCATACAATTGCAGAAATCCGAGCGTTTTCAATCTCATCTGTTACGCTCAGGCAGTCATTCAAATCGCAAGCAATCCAACCAGCCAGCGTGAAAAACTGCTGCATCCAGCCATTTTGAGAAGCTGCTGAGCGAAATTCCAACGCTTTTTGTGGATTGTACAAATAGGAGCGGTCGAATGCAATTTGTTTGTGCCGCAGCTGATAAACTGCAACCGCCTGCGGATTGGTCAGAGAGAATTTATCATAATTCCCATCGACATCCTGCATATGGAAATGGCTAATCAGGCGGCTGTATCGGCGTTTTGTTCCATAAGAAAGCGTCTGTCCAGTCTGAATGTGCAGACTTTTCGCCTTTTCTGGCAGGTGTAAACAAACTTGGTTGGCAGTTCGAATATACGGATACCGTTCCAGTAGCTTATAGCATAGCGTCACAACGCCATCCCAGACAGGAATATGCTCGTTGAAATAGACATAGTTGGTGGAATCGCTGTTGGATTCCCATGTAATTTCCGGTGGAAATTGATAATAGCCGAACAATAGACTGTTGATAGAGAGGTTCGGATAAAGTCCGGGTGCAAGCTCGCTGTGTAAGAGTAGTTTGGTAAATCCGTAGGATAACAGTGAAATCGTTGTAACAGATGTATTTGTCTGTACCGTGAGGGTTTCAACCGTTCCTTCATGAACAACTTGACTGCCATTCTGTACGATGACTTTGCAAATCGTCCCGAACTTTTTCAAACCATCTGTCTGAAATTGTGCGGAAAAGGTCGTATAAGGGGTGTAAACCTCTTTTTTTAGCTGAAACTGTAAGATTTTTGAGAATACATAGGAAGCCCCACTGGTATTAGAAAGCGTAATGGTCAACGCCATAGAAACACACTCCTTTCTGATCTTTGAGATTGGTTGCTGGGAACGAGCCGCAGGAAAAATGAAAGTTTTTCGGTGCAGCAGTTTTTTCAAAAATGCTGCTGAGGTGTGGGCGAGCAGCCCACATTTGCGAAGCAAAT
>OIBK01000337.1_pt1 | contig 26768 bp, 24 predicted proteins | sample 1581021 | NCBI WGS metagenome assembly OIBK01 (sample SAMEA3882554, study PRJEB24775) | human gut metagenome | biome: human-associated habitat; feature: intestine environment; material: feces | place: Netherlands | collected 2009/2010
CAGTGACATCATTCTCATGGTGGTTTCCTACTGCCATTCCATTCAAAAATGCAATGTGCGTTACATCGAACAAATTCTAATTCGCTGGTGGAATCAGGGCATTACTACCCTACAACAGGCTCAAGAAGAAATCAAAGACATGGAACAACGGCACAGCTATTTAGCACAAATCATGCGGCTACTCGAAATGCGACGAAATCCAACGCCAAAACAGATGGAATTCATTGATGACTGGAAACAAAAAGCCATTCCGATGGATTTAATCCGGTACGCCTACGAAAAAACCGTTGAAAAAACAGACCGGCTCTCATTTCCCTATATGCAGAGCATTCTGAACGACTGGATGAAAGCTGGCTATAAAACTCGTGCCGAGGTCGATTTAAACGAAAAGCCGCCGGAATCTCCTCGCATCCGGAAGAAGAAACAGCCGGAAATTCCTGTCAGTGAAAATGCAGAGGCATACGCTTCTTTGATTTATAATCTAGATGAACCAATCGGAGGCAACGTATGAACGAACGGTATTTACAACAGGCACTCTCTGCCATCTCTGTCCGCAGAAATAACGCTCAAACCACACAGCAGCAGCACCTTGCGGAAATCGCACAAACCGTTCCGGAAATCATGGAAATCAACCAGCAGCTGTTTCACACCAGTCAAGACTTAATCCAGATTATCCGTTCCGGCAAAGATGTTGCAGAACGGACACAACGCCTTGCCCAGCAGAATCAGCAGGGACAAGCCATGATTCGGAAACTGCTCGTGCAGCACGGGTATCCGCAGAATTATTTAGATATTGTCTACCAGTGCCCCGACTGCAACGATACCGGCTATGCAAACGGAACATTTTGCCACTGCCTATTAAAACTTGCCGGAAAACTTGCCACACAGGAACTGAACAAGACGGCTCAAGTGCAACTCTGTCGGTTTGATACGTTCTCACTGGACTATTACCGTGGCAAAACAACAGAACACGGTTCAGACTGCTACACGGCTATGCAGAAGATTCTCGCTTACTGCCAAAACTATGCCCAGTATTTCCATAAAAGTTCCCCTAGCATTTTGATGTTCGGGAAAACCGGACTCGGAAAGACGCATCTTTCCCTTTCGATTGCCTCCGTAGCACTGGAACGGGGTTATAGTGTTCTCTATGATTCTGTCATCAATTTTCTCCGCAAGATTGAACGGGAACACTTCGGAAAAGAACATCCGGAAACTGACACGATGGAGCTGCTGCTGACCTGCGACCTGCTGATTTTGGACGACTTGGGAACAGAGTTTGACTCATCTTTCTACCAGTCCACGATTTATAATCTGATTAACACTCGACTGAACCGCTCTCTTCCGACCATTATCAGCACCAATCTGGATTTTAACGGCATCTCTAACCGCTATGAAGAACGGATTACCTCCCGTATTTATGCGAACTATTCGATTTTACGCTTTGTCGGGCAGGATGTTCGCATTATGAAAGCCCAGCAGGCATTCCGAAAAGAAAAAGAACGGGGAAACCGTCCTTAATTACAAGCAAATGGAAAAGAAAGAGGCGTGTTTTATGTTAAAACGCATTGTCACCATTCAAGATATTTCATGTTTCGGGAAATGCTCCCTGACGGTTGCCCACCCGATTCTATGTGCGATGGGGCTGGAAACGGCTGTCATTCCGACTGCGGTTCTCTCCACGCACACCTATCAATTCAAAGACTACACCTTCCGAGATTTAACCAGTGACATTCCGGCGATTGCAACGCACTGGAAATCCTTGAACTTGCAGTTCGACGGCATTTATACAGGCTATTTAGGCTCAACAGAACAAGTACAGATTGTATCTGACTTTTTCGACACATTCCGCAACGAACACACCTCTATCATCGTTGACCCTGTCATGGGCGATGCTGGAAAGCTGTATGCAGGCTTTACCACTGATTTCGTGCAGGAGATGAAAGCCCTCTGCAAGAAGGCAGACATCATTGCACCGAATATGACGGAAGCAGCCCTGCTGTTAGACCGCCCGTATCGGACAGATTACACCGAAGCAGAGATACAGGAACTGTTGAAAGAACTGACCGATTTGGGTGCACCGACTGTGGTTCTGACGGGTGTTCAGTATGCAGACGGCAGACATGGAGCAGTTGCCTATGACAGCCAATCCAACCAGTATCATGCAGCTTTCCGGAAACACATTGGCGGTTATTTTGCACATGGAACGGGCGATATTTTCAGCAGTTTGCTTTCCGGTGCGATTGTCAAGGGGGCATCGCTGGAAAAGGCAGTTTCTCTTGCGGTCAACCTGACAACGGACTGCATCGAAGCAACGCTGCCAGATAAAGATACCTATTGGTATGGGGTTTCGTTTGAAAGCTGTATGGGGAAAATTGCACAGGCGGCAGCTGCATTATAATTGCTGTTCGGCAGCTCTTAGGGAAACCAATTGCGTACGGTTCAGCAGAATGGCGAACAGCAGTTTCCTGCTCTTAGATTTTAATATGTTCTAATCAATCCCTTTGTTAAGGAGGGCAGCTTGCCCTCCATTTTTAAAGGATGCCTTGCCCTTTTGTCCCTTCGGGACATTTCCCCACACTGTGGGGAATCATCCCCCTCGCCGAGCTGAGCCAGCTCGACCGCAGTTCGCCTGCGGCGGAAATTAATTGCTTTCTTCTGCAGCTTTTCGCAGCAGTGCAATTTCTGCTGCATATCCAGCATCGTCATTTGGTGTTTCCAGAATGAACGGCAACTGTTTCAAAACTGGATGTCGGACAACGGCTTTCAAGGCTTCCAATCCAATATAACCTTGTCCAATCTTCTGATGACGGTCTTTATGTGCTCCCAATGGGTTCATACTGTCGTTTAAGTGTACTGCATACAGACGATGCAAGCCGATTGTCTTGTCGAACTCTTCCAATACGGCTTCCAGATTTCCGGCAATATCATAACCGCCATCCCAGATATGACAGGTATCCAGACACACACCCATTTTTTCTTGCAAGTGTACGCTGTCTAAAATTGCCCGCAGTTCTGAAAAGTTTCTGCCGACTTCACTGCCCTTTCCTGCCATTGTTTCCAGCAAAACGGTCGTGGTCTGCTCCGGAAATAGCACCTCGTTCAGCGTTTCTGCAATCTGTGCAATTCCCACTTCTGCACCCTGTTTCACATGGCTGCCGGGATGAAAATTATAATACTGATTTGGCGTGTATTCCATCCGCTGCAAGTCATCTGCCAGCATATCTTTCCCAAACTGCCGAATGCTGGGGTCAGCGGAACACAAATTCATGGTATACGGTGCGTGTGCAACGAGATGTTGCAGGTCATGTTCTGCTGCATACGCTAAAAATGCAGCAACATCTTCTTTCTGAATCGGCTTTGCTTTTCCGCCCCGTGGATTTCGTGTAAAGAAAGCAAATGTCGTTGCTCCCAAAGCAACTGCGTGTTTTCCCATCTCCAGATAGCCCTTTGAAGATGGTAAATGGCATCCAATTCGCAGCATATTTATTCCCCCTGTTCAGTCGTTTGTTCTGTGGTTTCCGGTGTTTCAGATACTGGCTTGTCTGCTGGCGGTTCGGTGTTGTCCAAATCCGTCATAATCTCTTCCAGTACCTTTTTTGCATATTCATAATATTCCTGCATCACGGCTTCACTCTTGTAACCCTCTGTTGGTTTCCGCAGACTCAAGCATAAATCTCTGTCCAGCCGCCCTTCCGAATAGCCGATTTTCTGTGCAAAATCTGTATACCGCAGATAATACCCATATTCTCGCACATGAGAATCCTCCGGATACAGCTGCTCTAAATTCACCAGCGTATCTTCTGCGGAAATATAGTCATTTGCCTTTGCATCCGTCAGGAGCATGACACCTTCCGGCATTTGCATTTGCGTCGAAAGTTTGGTGGCGTTGGCAGTATAATAATCCATATCGTTAATATCATCTGATACGGGAATGCAATAAATGCTAACGGTGACTTTTCCATCTCCGTTTTCATCATCTACAAACTGCTCTAGATAGGTTTGCAGTTCTGCGGATTTCTTTTGCAATTCGTCATTATCCGTCAAGACCATTAAAACGAAATCCGGCTTGACTTTGGTCAGCTGGTCATATGCCAGATAGCCGAAAATCAATACCAATACAATTGTAATTCCCAGCCACCATTTATTATGGTAAAAAAAGTTGGAAATTCGCTTGCCGAGCGGCATTTTTTTCGTTTCAGGATGTTCTTCTGCAATCCGGTCACTTTCGGTAATCACACCCTGTTTCAGGCGAATGAGTTCAATGCGGTCTTGCTGAATTTTTTTCTCATAAGCTTCTTTTTCTCGTTTTTCCTGCTCTGCAAGCTGTGCCTGCATCGCAGCTTCACGGGCTTCTTCCTGCTGCTGTTCTTTCGCATCAATCTCCCGCATGGTTTCGAGAAAACTTTTGCCTTTTTCTTTTTTCTTCTTTCCGGTAGGAGCAGTGGTTTCCTGCTCTGGCGTTGTTTGCTTCGGGGTTTCTTCTGCCATAAAAGACTCCTTTTTCCTGTAATGATTCATTCTCATCTCATATAAGCACAAAGGGGTGTCCCGTTTTCCGATGACACCCCTTTTGTTTTTCTGCATCTTTCTTTTTTTGCAGCTTATGCTTCGGTCGTTTCCGCTACTTCGTCTGCATCTTCTTCCGATTCCTGTCCATTCTTCGGCAGTGGCCGCATGGTCGGGAACAGCAGAACGTCCCGAATGGAAGCACTGTCGGTCAACAGCATTACCAGACGGTCTAAACCTAAGCCCAGACCACCCGTTGGCGGCAGACCATATTCCAATGCATTTACGAAATCTTCGTCTACTTCCCCAGTCATATCGCCCAGTTCCCGTCTTGCAGCAACCTGTGCTTCAAACCGCTGCTTCTGGTCAATCGGGTCATTCAATTCAGAGAATGCATTGCCCATTTCTCTTGCATAGATGAAGTATTCAAACCGTTCTGTAAATGCCGGTTCGCTTGGCTTCCGCTTTGCCAGCGGTGAATTTTCAACCGGATAATCATAAATAATAGTCGGCTGAATCAGGTTTTCTTCTACGAATGCATCAAAGAATGCAATCAAGACATGACCCTTGGTTGCGTGTTCGCCTTCTTCGACTTCCACGCCCTTTTCCTTGGCACAAGCTCTTGCAGCTTCGTCGCTGTCCCATTCGTAGTAATCGACACCAGCATACTTCTTGACTGCTTCAACCATCGTTAATCGTTCCCACGGTTCGCCCAGTGCGATTTCAACGCCCTGATACAGAATATGGTCACTGCCGCAAATGGTCTTTGCCAGTGTCCGGTACATATCTTCGATCAGATCCATCATACCCTTATAATCGGTATATGCCTGATACATTTCAATGGATGTAAATTCTGGATTGTGAGATGGATCCATGCCCTCGTTCCGGAAAATTCTGCCGACTTCATAAACCCGTTCAAATCCGCCAACAATCAGCTTCTTCAAGTTCAGTTCGGTTTCAATCCGCAGGAACATATCCATATCCAGTGTATTGTGATGGGTCACAAACGGTCTTGCCGCAGCAGCAATCTGTAATGGCAGCAGAACTGGTGTTTCTACTTCTACATAGCCAATATTGTCCAGATAATTTCGGATTTCCCGCAGAATCTTGCTTCTGATCACAAACGTGTTCTTGACTTCCGGATTGACAATCAAGTCCAGATACCGCTTCCGGTAACGGGTATCCTGATCCTTCAGACCGTGCCACTTTTCCGGCAACTGCAACAGTGCCTTGGAGAGCAGCGTAATTTCCTGTGCATGAATGGAAATTTCGCCCTTCTTCGTCCGGAATACAAAGCCCTTGACGCCGACAATATCACCGATGTCCCACTTCTTAAATTCCTTGAATGCTTCCTTGCCACCGATGTCGTTCATCCGGACATAGACCTGAATCCGGTCAGAGCCGTCCCGTACATCAATGAAGTTTGCACGTCCCATATCTCTCCAGCTCATGATTCTGCCGGCGATGGAAACGATTTGTTCCTTGAGCGGTTCTAAGCTTGCCTGAAAAGCTTCCTCGTCCCCGTTTGCAGCTTCTTTCAGACGGGCTTCGGTTGCTTCATAGTCTGCCTTGAGGTCTGCTGCGTGTGCAGTGACATCATACTTTGTAATGGTGAATGGGTCGTTGCCAGCTGCCTGTAATTCAGCCAGCTTGTCCATCCGAATCTTCTTTAAAATGTTAATATCCTGTTCGGTTTCCGCTGCTGCGTTCTGCTGCGGATTCTGCTGTTGTGCCATGTAAGATCCTCCACTTTTAAATTACCGACAACTTACTTGCCGATTTCCAGCACCTCAAAGAGCAATGTGCCAACTGGTGCAAATACCTGAAATGTTTCGCCGACTTTCTTTTTGAGGGCAGCTTTTCCGATCGGAGAGTCGTCCGAAATCTTATGTTCTGCAAAATTTGCTTCGTTGCTGCTGACAATCTGCCAGGTTTCTACTTTTCCGCTCTGGAAGTTTTTCAGCTTGATGGTAGAGCCCAGACCAACTTCATCCAAGGAAATGCTGTCATCGTCTACGACTTCGCAGTTATCCAAGGTATACTGGATTTCCTTGATCTGTGCTTCGAGAATTGCCTGTTCGTTTTTCGCTTCATCATATTCTGCGTTTTCAGAAAGGTCGCCCTGTGCACGAGCTTCTTTCAGTTTCTGTGCCATTTCCGCACGTTTTACGCCAACCAGATAATCCAGTTCTTCTTTCAGTTTGTCATAACCGCTTTTTGAAATCTGTTTCATTGCCATACTGCATGACTCCTTTTATTCCTGATAATGGTTCTCATTCCCATTCGCCGATTCCTACGGGAATCTGCGAAAAATACAACCTTTATTATACTGTATTTCTGTTGAATTGTCAAGGGCTGGTGTGGGCGTTTGAAAAAGCACAATTACAGAATCGTCAACAAAAACATTGTGATCATTTTGTTTGATTCTTGGGAAAACTGTCTGCATCCGGTTCGGCAAGGCTGGGGCACATCCCCAGCTTGCCTGTGGAACCGCAATTGCCCCTGAAACCTTGTTTTATCATTACAACCCTATAATCTTGAAAGCAATTGCGGTTCTTCTGATTTCTTCTTAGATTTTTGTTACAATTCATTATGCAGTTCTATGCAGGGGGCAGCTTGCCCTTTTTAAGGATGCCCTGCCCTTTTGTCCCTTCGGGACATTTCCCCACACTGTGGGGAATCACCCCTCGCCAAGCTGAGCCAGCTTGACCGCAGTTCGCCTGCGGCGATATTCAAATGGTTTCATTGCTTGACAAGACATCCGATTTATGCTATATTTTTCATGATTTCCAATCCATTTCTGATGAAAGGAGCGTTCTTCATGCATTTCTTTTCCCACAAAAAGTCCATTCTACCGCTGCCGGACGGCTGCACGCCGGAACAAATCCAAATCGAATCCAGCATTTGCACCGGCGAAACCACCATTGGTTTTTACGATGCCACCGAAAAGAAATTACGGTATGCAGAACTGGTAAAAACACCAGCAGACATTGCCGCTTTCTATGCACGATATGGACTCACACCGCCTGACCACTCGTAAGAAAAAGACTGCCGCTTTTCGTTCCCTGCGACAGTCTTTTTCTATTTCGATGTTTCTGTATGTTCAGAACTTACTTCTGTAATGTTCCGCTTGACAGGGCTTTCAGATAAGCATTGATAAAGCCATCCAAATCACCATCCATAACCGCTTGAATGTTTCCGTTTTCAAAGCTGGTGCGGTGGTCTTTTGCCAGTGTATACGGCATGAATACATAAGACCGAATCTGTGCACCCCATGCAATTTCTTTCTGTACGCCCTTAATGTCGGCGATTTTATCAAGGTGTTCCCGTTCCTTGATTTCCACCAACTTGGACTTCAACATCTTCATTGCATATTCCTTGTTCTGGAACTGGCTTCTCTGTGTCTGACAGGAAACAACAATGCCCGTTGGCAAGTGCGTCAACCGAACCGCAGAACTGGTCTTGTTGATGTGCTGACCGCCCGCACCGCTGGAACGGAATACATCCATCTTAATATCTTCCGGACGAATGTCTACTTCCATGTTGTCATCAATTTCCGGCATGACTTCCACTGCGGAGAACGAAGTGTGCCGTCTGCCGGAGGCATCGAACGGAGATACCCGAACCAGACGATGCACACCCGATTCTGACTTCAGGAATCCATAGGCATTTTCACCCTCAATCAAAATGGAAGCACTCTTCAAGCCGGCTTCATCGCCATCCAGATAATCCAGTGTCGTTACCTTGAAATGATGCCGTTCTGCCCAGCGGTTGTACATCCGGTAGAGCATTTCTGCCCAGTCCTGTGCTTCTGTTCCGCCTGCTCCGGCGTGGAACGTCAAAATTGCATTGGAGTGGTCATATTCTCCGGTGAGCAGAGATGCCAATTTCATTTCTTCCAGCTTCTTAATAAAAGCGTCGCATTCTGCATTCATATCCGGTGTGCTTTCTGTTTCGCCCTCTTCGAGAGAAAGTTCAATCAGCGTAATAATATCTTCCAGTTCCGACTGCATCTTCTTATAGGAATTGATGCGGTTTTCCAGTGTCTTGGATTCCTGCAACACTTTCTGAGAATGTTCCAGATCATCCCAGAATCCTTCTTTTGCAATTTCTTCCTGTAATACATTGTAGCGTTCTGTTGCAGCCGCAACGCCCAATACTTCGTACAACTCATCCATATCTTTCTGATAGTCGGACATGGTTACACGCAATTCATCTAATAAAACCATAGTGTCAACCTCTCTTTTCAAATCACTCAATAAACCGTTTGTGCTTACACATACAATTTTTATTATACTATAAATTCGTTTCAATTGCAATGGTTTTCGGAAAATATTCAGAAATTTCGCTGTTTTTCACAGATTCCACCCCTTTTTTTCCCCTGTAAAAAAATTTTTCTACACAATGGGATTTTTTGCAGGGTTCAATTGTTATTAGGGTGAAGTACTTCTGAATCCCACAAAAGGAGATGAACAACATGGACAAATCTACATTTCAACAAAAGCTCCAACAATACAAAGACATGGTTTACCGCATTGCCTATACCTATCTCCGCAACACCGCTGATGCAGAAGATGTATCACAAGAAACATTCCTGAAATTCTATCAACTATCCAAGCCCTTCACAGATGCTGGTCTGGAAAAGGCGTGGCTGATTCGAGTGACCCTCAACGCCTGCCATAACCTCCGGAAATCCGTCTGGTACAACCGGAGAGCAGACTACAAAGAAATTCCGGAGCTGTTCTCCGACCCCACCGACAACCTGCTCTATGAAGAAGTATTTGCACTGCCGGAACGATACCGCATTGTCATCTTGCTCTATTATTACGAGGAATATTCCATTCAAGAGATTGCCGACCTGACTGGCCGTAAAATCTCAACCATTCAAACGCAGCTTGCCCGTGCCAGAAAGAAATTAAAATTGGCACTCACGGAACAAGGGAGGGATTTTTATGAACAAGAATCGTTATCAGCAAATTATGAATCGCATTCAAATGCCGGAACGCTGTGAACAGGCGATTCTAGAACAAATTGCACACAACGCCAGCCCCGTTCCAACTCGCAGAACTTGGAAACGCAACGTGATTGCTGGTGTTGCGATTGCCGCTTGTATAAGCGTCATTGGTATGGTTTCCGTTTCTGCCATTCAGGGCACAAACTGGATTCATCAGCTGTTCCCAAACAGCAGTGATGATGCAGCAACCGCACAATATGCATCGCAACAATCCGGAAATATTTCTGCTTTTTCTGCCGATCTGGACGATTTGGATGCAGAACTGATTGCCGCCTTTGCAGATGAATCCAACTTATATTACGCCGTTCATCTGACCCCCAAAACAGAGAACCCAGAAAAATACACCGACCGATTCACCATTTCCCAAACCGGAACATTCTGGTTCAATGGCAAAACAAACACAGAGTTTTTACAAGGCAGTGCTTCGGAAACTCGACCGGACGGAGATGGCTATTTATTTACCAACAAGATTCATCTGGACAGTGGCAAATGGGAAAACCACATGACCTATCAGGCAGAAATGCAGGCAATCTTGTATGAGGGCGAACAATACGAAACGCTCAAGCAAAACTTCGGTACGATCGGCACGATTTCCATCACCATCGACTTACAGAACAAACCACAGACCAGTGTTTACACAGCTTCCGGAACGTGGAACAATGCAAGTGGGTTTCTCAATGTCGAACAAGTTGTCTTACAGCCGCTGACGCTGACCATTGACGGCACAGCAGACAATCAAACCAACTCCGCAAAACAAGTATCGGTCATCTTGAAAGACGGCAGCACTGTTGCTGGAGAATACATGACAAGCGGTTATCGCAATCATGGCATTGTCACTGAAGACCTGACACAGGTAGAACAATTCCTCTATCTGGAAAAACCCATTGACCCAACCGCAGTCACTGCCATTCAAATGGACGATGTCACCATTCCACTGACTGCCAAAGCAGACAATACCATTCTTGACCCTGCTTCTATGGTGGCGACTATTTCCAATTTCAAGACGACAGGTATGGATGACTTTACCGTCACACCGCTTGGTGTGCTCAGCGATGGAACAAATCTTGCAATGGTGCTGAATCTTGCTCCGAATCAGCCGGATATGTTGCCGGAAGAAACAATGTTTATCATTGATGTATGCAGCCTGAACATCGACAACAAGCCTCTTTCTGAATCGCTGAACACTGCATATTCCTATTCTGAACAGCAAGCAGATGGTACTTATACTTTCACCTGCAAAATACAGATGGATGCCTTTTTGAACCAGCAAGCAGATGTAACATTTGCCCTGAAAACATCTGACGACAGCACACTTGGCACAGTTGCATTCCACTTGGACAACATCCAGACCATTCCGAGTGTCACCTATACTGCGGATGGCATTTGGAAACACTACGTTGAAATTCAAAAGACTTATCAAGTTTTCCATATTCAGCAAGTCACCTGCTATCCTTCTCATATCAAACTGGATGGAAAAATGGATGAAAATCTTGTAACACAACCGGAATCTGTTTCTGTGATTTTAGCAGACGGCACAATCATATCCGCCGTTGATTTACAGGACGGAAAAGGCGGATTATCTGCCGGATACGGCGTTTCTCACAATCTGGATGGCACAGGATGGTTGGAATTTGACCTCCCCCAGCCGATTGACCCGAACGCCGTTACTTATCTCAAAGTTGACCAAACGATGATTCCATTGACAGCAGCAGAATAACAGCTGTTTTACTTTCTCATCTTTCTCCATTTATTTTTCATTCGCAGCCCTGCAATTATTTGTAGGGCTGTGTTTTTTTCGGCTGCAAACGACTTTCGACAGCATTTTCCCCTGCTCTGTGCTATAATCAAAAGACAGGCGGTGATTGCAATGCAAGTCATTTATGTCGACGTTTTGCTCTTCTTCAACTTCTGTGTCAACTATTTTCTTCTGCGGGGAACGGCATTTCTCACGCACACGCCTTGCCGGATTCCACGCTGCCTGCTCAGTGCTCTGCTGGGCAGTTTCTCTGCACTGGTCATCCTCCTACCGCCCCTGCCCTTGGCAGTCAACCTACTGATTCGACTGGGAACAGCTGCTGGCATGAACGGGCTGCTTTGCTTTGGGCTTTCTCGCCGAACCATGCTGCGACAAACCATTTGGTTCTTCTGTTGCAGTATGCTCTTCGCAGGCTTTCTGATGGTTCTTCAGCAGAGCACCAACAGCCGCCGGATTTTTCTGGGCAATCAATGCTTTTACTTGCAGCTTTCCCTTCCAGCCTGCATTTTCTGCACGCTATTGGCATATGGGATTCTGCGACTCTGGCATGCTGTTCGGATGCGATGCCGACACACCGATGTTCCCTATCGGGTCTATATTCGCATCGGCTCAGAAACTCGGATACAAACGGGGCTGGCAGATACCGGAAACAACTTGGTTGACCCATACAGCGGCTTGCCCATCATTGTTTGCAGCCGACAGGCATTTTCTGACCTGCTGCCGCAATGCCAGAAAAAACAGCGGCACTACCACTATGTTCCCTATGGGACAGTATCCGGCACAAGTTTGATGCCGGTTTTTCAGGCGGATGAAGTGCTGCTGCAAAACGAAACAACAGGAGCAAGACAGCAGGTTGCTGCCCGCATTGGGTTAGCAGATGCACAGGAGCAGGCAATTTTTCACCCCAACCTCCTGCAAACGATTTAACGGTCTATGTGCGTAGAAAGGAGTTTGCCTTATGAAATCTTTGCTGCAATTTTTGCGGCAGCTGCAATTCTGGCTTTGTCCGGGACAGATGCACTACATTCACGGAGCGGATACGCTACCGCCGCCGCTCTCTGCTCCGGAGGAACGGGCGATGTTGGAGGCACTGGCAAACGGCAACACGGATGCCCGAGAACAGCTCATTGTCCACAATCTCCGGTTGGTGGTCTACATTGCAAAGAAATTTGAATCCACTGGCATTGGTCTGGAAGACCTGATTTCCATTGGTACGATCGGGCTGATTAAAGCGGTGAACACCTTCTGCCCCACGAAGAAAATCAAACTTGCAACCTATGCTTCCCGTTGCATTGAAAATGAAATTCTGATGTTCCTGCGAAAGGCAACGCAATACCGAGGAGAAGTTTCCATTGATGAACCGTTGAACATTGACTGGGATGGAAACGAACTGCTGCTCTCGGATATTTTGGGAACAGATGCCGATGTGGTCAGCCGAAACATCGAACAGGAATCGGAACGGGAACTGCTTCGTTCTGCGGTTTCAGAACTGGGCACACGGGAACGGGAAATCATGGAATTGCGGTTTGGGCTGGTGGATGGAAAAGAAAAGACGCAGAAAGAAGTTGCTCAGGCAATCGGGATTTCGCAATCTTACATCTCCCGTCTGGAAAAGAAAATTATCCGAAAACTCAGAGGCACATTGCAACAATTCAACCAATAACCAAAAAAACCGCTGCACATCGTTCTGATGTACAGCGGCATTTTTATGTGTTTTGTTTTATTTCCTTTTTCAAAGAAGGAAAACCAATTACTTTACCAGTTCATCCGATGTGCCCGGACCCAAATCTGCTACAAGGAGCAATACAAACCGTATCAGCTTTGTGGCATCATCTTCATTTACGGCACCTGATACTTCTGTTACATCCGCATTGACCAATGCATTGTCAGACAGTGTTACCAGAGTAGCCAGATACTTATTCAGTTTAATGGCATCTCGCAGGTCTACGACACCATCCAAGTTAACATCGCCATAGAACGGTTCAAATTTTTCTGTTGTAGTGGTTGTGGTCGTTGCCTGTGTAGTCGTTGTGGTTGCCTTAGCAGTTGTAGTAGTAGCCTTTGTTGTAGTCGTTGTGGTCGTTGTAGTAGTAGTGGTAGTCGTTGTAGTTGCTGTGGTTTCTGCCGGATTAACGGTTACATTAACGGTATCCTTCTGACCCTTCGGTGTTTCAACATTGATGACAACGGTTCCTGCACCAACACCGGTAACATTACCATCCTTGTCAACCGTTGCAATGGTTGGATCTTCAGAAGTAAAGGTGCAGCCATCAACATTTGTCGAAATCTTTCTGGTATCGCCAACCTTGATGATCATATTCTTCGGGTTCACGCTCAGATCCTTTTCAAACAAGTCTTCCTTGGCAGTATTCTTTTTGTTGTCAACATCATAGTAAGCAGAAACGCTCTTGAGGTTGACAGAAGTTACTTCCTTGCCTTCGTTGTTATCTGCATAGTACAAAGCGATAGAGAAGTGGTCGCCTTCCTTTTCGGTGCTAACCTTGTTCAAGAGAGACATAATTGTACCATCTTCGCCAAGGGTAACATTTGCAACATCGGTCGGCATAATCCACATATAAGTGTATTCATGATTCTTATCATCGGATTTTACCAATGCGATAGAACCAGCCTGATACCAATAATCGCTTGCCTTGTCAACAACAGTAGTACCATTGCCCAATACGAGCTGTCTTGCATCGACCTTGCTGTCCAGTGTAAATTCAATTGCATAAACATCGGCAGTCGTTTCATAAGTCATACCGAGGTCAGAATACAGGATTTCCAACGGGTCATCACCGGTCTTCAGTTCCTTGTTAATGGTGAGTTCCTTTGTCTGGCTCTTATACGGGAAGGTCAATTCTTCGGTATAAGTCAGCATTGCACTGTCGATATCCAGAGATTCCAGCGGTGTGTATTCTTCTGCTTCGATTTCACCGTACCACAACTGGAACGAAATGGTCTTGCCGGAAGCAGCATCTGCATACTGTTTCACATCTTCCGGAACGTCCCAAGTTACCTGTACATAGTCGCCAAAGCTCTGTTCTTTCAGGTCTTTTCCGTTCTGAATCTGTACCAGACCATTTTCTGTATCTGGAGAACCAATCTTGTAACCAACATTTTCGAGGTTCTTTGCAACATCATCATAGGTATCTGCACCGATATCATTGTACCAGTAACCAGCATTTCCATCTTTCTTGAAGCCTGCCAGAGAATCATCGGTTACGTTACCGGCTTCATCTCTACCAATCTTTGCCTTTGCCTTTTCGGTATCTGCCGGAGTGCCTGCATTTACATTCAGACCGCCACCATACATGATACGCGTTACATTCTGGTTATCCTTTGCACGCATTACAACGGTCAAAGCTTCCGGTGTGATCTTTGTGGTTTCATCGCCAGAACCAATTCCGAAATCATCATAAGAGAACTTATGGCTGTTCAGCGGGTCGCCGTTCTTCCGAATGGTTGCTTCGGAATTTTCATCGCCATACTTGTCAGAATAACCATCTTCGCTGTAGTCCGCACCCTTCGGGCTTGGTGTCAGGGTAATGGTATCTGTTCCATACTGTTCCTTTGCCAGCTTCTTCAGGTCATCAGCGTTCAGCTTCTTCGTAATGGTGGATTTTACAGTTGCTGTACCATCCTTATTATCAACGAACGAGTAGTTACTGCTCTGTTCATTCTTACTGCTATAGAAGCCGCCATCACCGGTGTTCGGGAACTGTGCTTCCTTGTCCTCACCGCCTGGATTATCCGGATTACTCGGGTCAATCGGCTTTGTGCCATTGCTGGTGTCAGAAGTGCCGTTTACCGTAATGGAAGTCAAGGTAACCGGAATCTTTGTTTCACCGTTTGCCGCATAACAATTCTGGAATTCGAGGTGACGGTCAGAATGCCACTTTTCATCGATGCAGTAGCCAATGTTCTGTCCCTTCAAATCTAAATCCTTGACATTGACAACAACGGAGAATTCCGATGCATACGGCGTACATTCCTTACTCAAATCTGTCCACCATGGCTTTTCATCCAAGTTAATGCCGAAATAATACGAGAAGTTTGTAACTTCTTCGTCAGCCTTAAAATTAAACTGCAACGTTGTAAACGTTGTGTGGTTTTCACCAGAGCCGAAAATATCGGACATCAGACCGGTATAGGTGCACGCATCCTTGTTCGTCGGAGTGCTTGGGTTACTTGGGTCTGGAATTGCAACTTCCAGTGTCTTGTTTACCGAAATTTCGTTTCCAGCAGCCCAAACGATCGGGGTTGCAGCCATTGAAGTTCCGAGCATTGCCACACTCATCACAGCAGCAATTGCACGCTTTTTCCATACAGTATGTACCATTATTGATATCATCCTTTCTCTACTCTTTTTTGCTTCTCATTGAATCATAACAGGTTTATGCCTATGTTATAAACGTTTCATTTCGAACTGTTCTTATTATAACACGATATTCCGCTCTGATTGTGGATTTTTTATTAACATTACGAAGAAATGGGCATTTTCGCTGTAGAAATTCTAATCCCTATTTTTGTGCAATCTGCACAAATTTCAGACCAATTATTGAAAAACGTAGAAAAACGCATACAGTTTTCAGCACAGAATCCACAAAACCGGACAACAACTGCTGCCCGGTTTTGTTTCATTTTTTAGTCGTTGTGGTTGTTTCAGTTGTATGAACAGTCACACGCTCCGGTGTTGTAACGGTTGTGGTCACAACGGGCGTATCGACTTTCACGCCTTTCACATAGACTTTGTTGGTGTAGTCCCCGACTGCCCAGACCCGATCCCATTTTTCACAAGAAATGGTCGGTGTATAACTGAACGAAACCGATTCGCCTTCCATCTGCGGTGCACCCAGCAGATTGACGGTTACCGTCAAATCCGCAGCAGACAGATGTTCAATCTGGTTCTTTGGTCCAATCATTTTTACCGTGAGCTGACTGGTGTCTACGGTCATATTATATGTGGTTGGTGCGTTCATAATGCTGATGTCTGTCACAACAAATTCTTTTTCTACCAAATTCGAAGCATCCAACGCCAGATTTACAGAAGTAACGCCCGAAAGATTCTCATAGTTCTCCGGAATTTCCAGTGGGAAGTCCTTAGAATAGCCAATTCCAATATCCGAAAGTGAAATCTGTCCAATGCTGAACGCTGTTTCCGCATCCAAATTGGCATCAGAAGTTGCCAGCGTAATATGGTCTTCCGACTGTTTCAGCAAACTCCGCAGGTATGCTTCATCAAAGTTTGTTGGCACATTTCGCAGCTGGTACGTAATATCCAAGGTCTGTGTATATTGCACTGGAATTTCCACTGCATAATTGGAGAGCGTATATTCCAAATACGTGCTTTCTACTGGCGTATCATTTTCATCCCGAAATTCCAGCTGGTCGGTCGTCAAAATGGTTGTTGCGGAAAGTTCCCGTTCTTTTGGAATCACCGCTGCTGCATAGCTGATTCGATTCATAATGGTTTCCGGTCCTGTCACTTCCACTTCGTTCGGTGTCACCTTGACATCTTCTGTATTGATGACACAAGTGCTGGAACTGGTGATTTTTCCAATGTCGCCTTGAATCGGATACTTCTTCGTGACCATTTTATCAAATCGTACATTGACGGATTTCGGAGAAATGGATTTCACCGTAAACTGTGTGCCATCTTTGCTGGAAACGCTGATGTCCAGCGTTTTCACACCTGAAGAGGTGACGTTTTCTACGACTGGCGTTGCAATCATATCATTGGCATCTAAGTTTCCGACTTGTGAACGGTTGCCCTCGATTTGCACGGTAACTTCTTTCACGCTGTAATCAATGACACTGTATCCATTGAGTTCCGCTGCCGTTCCCGTAATATCCACCGTCAAGGGAATGTGAGAGATGGTACGGGGTGTGGTCGGATACAAGTTGATGGAAATCGCAAACCAAAGAAAAATTGCCGTGATAATCGAAAAAATCATCGTTCCCATACGGGTATTGAACAGATAGGAAAATAAGCGAAACCGTTTTTTTTCTGGATTCTTTGCTGTCTTCATGGCTGCTCTTTCTCCTTTTTCGATTTAATAAACGGAATTTTCCGAGCAGCTTTCCGAATGGCAGAATCGGTATCTTTCTGAATCAGGCGGTCTGTCAGCAACTGTTTCAGCTGTTCTCGTGTAAATCCGCTTTTCAGCAGCCCGTTTTCTGCAACGGAAATCGAACCGGTTTCCTCCGATACCACGATGACAATCGCATCTGAATTTTCACTCATGCCAATGGCTGCCCGATGGCGAGAACCCAGCTTTTTATTCACAAGTTCCTCTTTCTGCGGCTTCGGCAGGAAGCAGGCAGCTGCTAGAATCATGCCATCTCGCATAATAACTGCCCCGTCATGCAGCGGCGTTTTCGGGTAAAAAATATTCCCGAATAATTCCTTGCTGGGCGTTGCATTCAAAATTGTTCCGTTGTCAATCTGTTCGCCCAGACGTGTCTGCCGCTCGACAACAATCAATGCACCGGTGGCCGTTGCAGACAGTTCCACGCAGGCATCGCAAATTGCTTCAATTGCCGTCCCCCAGACGGCTGCATCTCCTGTGGGCATAGAGAGTCCCAAGGACAGCCCCCACTTACTATTCCCCACCTTTTCCAATGCTCGCCGCAGTTCCGGCTGGAACATAATCATCAGGGCAATCACGCCGATACTGAACGCCTGCTCCATCAGGTAGGAAACGACTTTCATCTGTAAAAACTTTGCAATGATGTACGCAATGAATAATAGTACAATCCCTTTCATCAACTGTCCGGCACGGGTTTCCCGTACCAATTTGATCACCCAATAGACCAAATAGGAAAGCACCAAAATATCAAATACATCCACCAATTCTGTGGTTTTCAGGATACTGAACAAACTGTTGATTGCATCCTGACACCACGTCATCAACTCTGTCCATCTCACTGGTTTGTTGTCACACCCTTCTCGATTCTGTAAGCCTTGCAGAATCCTCCAATTTCTTCCAACTGCAACCAAATTTTTGTTTTGATTTGGTTGGTTTCGGATTCTTTTTTCTCTTTTTTTCTATTTCTATTGTAACAAGCTTCCGTCAGAATTGCAAGGGATTTCACAAAATTTTCATGGAAATTCCCGTCCGCACGTTTCTGCAATCTCCGCATAAAATAGTAGTATCCGAAAAGAAGAAAGGGGGAGAGAATGATGTTGGAATGTCAAGTCGGCATGCAGTCCGATACCCAAGCCCGAAAGGCACAAGCTATTTTGCAGCGATACGGTTATCCCTGCCGGATTCAGCGGCAAGTACACGCCACACCGGAGGGATGCAGCTATTTATTGCAGACAAAAGGGGCTTGTAAACCCATTGCAGACCTGCTGGAGGAAAACGACATTCCCTTTTTATCTCTGCGGAATGTGCGTGATGCACAGTGATTAATTTTGACAACGCTGCAACGACGTTTCCAAAGCCACGTTCTGTTCGGCAGGCAATGGAAATGGCGATGCTGAAATACGGCGGAAACGCTGGTCGAGGCGGTCATCAGCTCACGGAACGCACATCAGAACAGGTTTTTGCTGCAAGAGAAGAAGCTGCTGCCTTTTTCGGCGGGAAGCCGGAAAATACGATTTTTTGTCTAAACTGTACGCACGCTTTAAATCTCTCCATTCAGGGCATCGTACAGCAAAACGACCATGTGATTATCAGCAATCTGGAACACAATGCTGTATTGCGTCCAGTGGCAGCAATGGTACGGGAACGAGGGGTACAGTGCAGTATTGCTCCGGTTTCGGTCGATGACAAGGAAACCGTTGCTGCATTTCGGGCACGCATTCGCCCCAATACCAGAGCCATCATTTGCACACTTGCCAGCAATGTCACAGGACAGATTCTTCCCTATCGGGAATTGGCTGCCCTCTGTAACGAGCATGGTATTTGCATGATTGCCGATGGTGCACAGGCTTGCGGAACGCTGCCGGTACAGATGTCGGATGGAATCAATATCCTCTGCACCGCCGGACACAAGGGACTATATGGTGCAACCGGAACAGGCTTGCTGATTACTGACACCAAATTTCCCATTAAACCGTTGTTGTATGGCGGAACGGGCAGCCTTTCTGCAAAACTGGAAATGCCGGATTTTCTGCCTGACCGTCTGGAATGCGGAACGCTGAATATTGCTGGGATTCTGTCTTTGCGGGCAGGAATTGCCTTTGTCAAAAAAACCGGAACTGCTGCGATTTTCCAGCATGAAACGACCTGCTGCAACAAGTTTTTATCCATGCTGCAAACCATGCCGCAGGTGACTGTTTATCGACAGCCGGGGGCTGCTTATGCACCCATTGTTTCATTTAATATACAAAATTTATCTTCCGAAGAAACAGCAGAATTACTCGACCAAAAGGGCTTTTGTCTACGGGCAGGGCTGCACTGTGCACCGCTGGCACATCGTGCAATCGGAACAATAGACGGCGGAACGGTGCGGTTTGCACCCTCTATTTTTAATACGCTGCCAGAGGTTGTCGCATTGGGCAATACCATTCGGAATTTGTGAGAATCTAGGGAAAGATGCAGGGAAAATGTTTCTCTGCATCTTTTTTATAACAAAAGGCTTTTGTCTACGGGCAAGGCTGCACGGTACACTCTCCATTTTTCATACGCTGCCAGAGGTTATTGTACTGGGCAATGCCATCCGGAATTTGTGAGAATCTAGGGAAAGATGCAGGGAAAATACTTCTCTGCATCTTTTTTATAAACAAAAGGCTTTTGTCTACGAACAATGCTGCACGATACACCACTAGCACATCGTGCAATCGGAACGATAGACGGCGGAACGGTGCGGTTTACACCCTCTATTTTTCATACGCTGCCGAAAGTTGTTGCATTAGGCAATGCCATTCGGAGTTTATGAGAATCTGGGGAAAGATGCAGGGAAAATGCTTCTCTGCATCTTTTTTATAAACAAAAGGACATACCGCACAAAAACAAACTATGACTTTTTTACTTGACCGAACCCCCTTTTTCGTGCTATACTGATTTTATCTATGATAGAAAGGACGGAGTTTTCATGACTTCTTCACCAGATACGTCCGGCATTCTCGTTTGTGCCGGAAATGCCACCCGTATGCAAGGACAAAATAAAATACTCCTGCCACTCGGACAAACCAATGTCATTGGCATGTCCATGCTGGCAATGGAACACTGCGACCGCATTGCAGAATTCATTGTGGTTGCTCGCCCCAGTGACCACGATGCCATTCAAAAAACCATTGCAGACTTACAGCTGAAAAAATGCTCTGCAATCGTTCCCGGCGGTGCAACTCGACAGGAAAGTGTCCTGAACGGCGTTCGGGCTGCCTCAAAAGAAACAAAACTGTTCGCCATTCACGATGGTGCAAGACCGCTTGTAAAGCCGGAACACATTGCTGCTGTCATTCACGATGCTGAGGTGTTCGGTGGTGCAACGCTCGGCGTTCCGGTAAAAGATACCATTAAAGTGGTCAATGATGGACTGATTGTCGATACCCCCTACCGCCCACACCTTTACAGCACGCAGACACCACAGGTTTTCCAGAAGCGAATCTACTTTGAAGCTGTGGATTTTGCACTGGAACACCACCTTGATTTTACAGATGACTGCCAGCTTGCAGAAGCCATTAACTGCAAGGTTTACATGACTGTTGGCGACTACACCAACTTGAAAATCACTACACCAGAAGATATTTTCATTGCTCGGATGCTGCTGGAAAAACGAATGGAGGAATCAACATGCACAGAATAAGAATTGGTCACGGATATGATGTACACCGCCTAGTTGAAAATCGAAAGCTGATTTTAGGCGGCGTGGAAATCCCCTTTGAACGGGGACTGCTCGGACATTCTGATGCAGATGTCCTGCTGCATGCCATTTCTGATGCACTGTTAGGAGCGGTTGCACTGGGCGACATCGGAAAGCATTTTCCGGATACCGACCCACGCTATGCCGGAGCAGACAGCATGCTGCTTTTAAAAGAAGTTGTTCGGCTGGTGCGGAACAAGGGCTATCAGGTCGGCAATCTGGATGCAACGATTTTATGCCAGCGTCCGAAATTAGCCGGATTCATTTCTGCAATGCGGGAAAACATTGCTGCCTGCTGTGAGATTCCCGTTTCGGATGTCAGCGTCAAGGCTACAACAGAGGAAAAGTTAGGCTTTACTGGCTCGGGAGCGGGCATTGCTGTTCATGCAGTGGCATTGCTGGAACACATTGACTAAATCAAGCGATAAAACACAAAACCGCCGCAGGAAATCGTCTATCCTGCGGCGGTTTTTGATTCCATTCAAATAGAAAAATGATGGATGCGGTTTACTTCTTTCTCTTGCTGATGAACGCAACAACACCAGCAGCCGTTAAGGTCAGACCCACTGCAACCGCCGGAACGGTGGTTGTGTCGCCGGTCTTCGGTGTGCCGGAGGTGTTCTTTGTAGCAGGAGCATTGCTTGCAGAACCGTTGTCGGTCTTGCCGTCATTGCTTCCATTATTTGTGGCATTGGTGGCTACAAATGTGTTGGTTGCTGCATCATAGGTGTATGTAGTGCTGTCAGATGTAAGTGTATACTGCATAGAAGTACTAACGTCGATGAAAGCAGCGATACTTCTATTGATGGTAATCGAATCGCCATTCGAAGAGAAGAAGTCGGACAAAACCCAATCATAACCCTGTGTCCAACCAACTTTACCATCCACACCCGTATAAAGCACAGAACCAATCTGCATTCCATTGATGTTCGTTGGAACTAAATTACCATCCTTATCATAAACATAGATGGTCAAATAGCTGCGAACATCTGCATCTGAAGCAGGCTGAACAATCTGAGCATAGAACTGGTATCCATTGCAAGTGAAATCCGTGCTCTTAAATCCATACCCCATTCCGCCCATTGGTACACTGTTAATCAAAGTTGCTCCATCTTTTGTTACAAAGAATGTCTTAACAACTTTTTCATCGTCATCTTGCACGATGATGGTTGCAGAAGTCAAAACACCATCTACAATATGATATTCTACATCTTCTTTTATAGCATGTACTGGCTTATACTTAGCAGCATAAATTTCATAAAGAGCCTTTTCAGCTGCTTCCAAATCTGCTGCACTTGTGGTTGTAGTAGTCGTGGTTGTGGTTGTTTCAGCTGCAGTAGTAGTTGTTGTAGTCGGTGCTGTGCCAGCTGGTACAAACTGACCATCTACATAATCATACTCTGTCCATGTCCCACATACATTAATGGAAATGGAATTTTCTCCAGATTGCTTAAAGTAGTTATCAATGTTGCAAAGAGCTTCAATGCTCGGCGGGTCACCTGCAAGAGAGGAATCCTTTACAACAATACCTGTTAAGTTAGATGCAACACCATTTATTGAAATAGAAAGATAAACAGGTCCTTCATTTTCATTCAAAAGGTAATAAACTTCTACAGACAAAGTTTCATCTGTAAACACATTTGGATCTGAGGTGTGCTGCCCAAAATCAATCGTTTTTGAAGTAAGAACTTTCTTAGTTCCCTCTTCCTTTACAGTCTGATTCTCTTCTGTAGCAGCTGTTTCCACAGTTGTTTCTGTTTCAGTTTCCGCTGTTGTTTCCGCAGCAGTGGTTTCTGCCTCGGTTTCAGTCGTGGTGATTGCTTCGGTTGCCGGTTCGGTCGTGGTAGCCGTATCTTCTGCCCCAACGGTCAAACCAGTTGTCCCCAATACGCTCAGAGCTGCCAGAATTGCTAACATTTTCTTCATTTTCATTCTGAATTCCTCCTATTTCCACAATTCAGATGTAAAGATGGACACATTATGTTCTAACCCGCCCACTTTTTGCCATCCAATTGTCTTTATTATAGCACGCCATTCCGGAAAAATCAACCATTTTTCATTTTTTCTGCAAATTTCCACAAATTCCCCGATTCATTCTAATGCCTTTTGTCGATTTTGATACGAATTCAAGTAGAATTGTCGAAGTTCACCGATAAAATCCCTGTTCTATTGCAAAAAGCCGCCGCAGAAGGGGTGGTTCTGCGACGGCTTTTGATTTACAAAATAGAAAAATGAGTCAATTTTTACTTATACTTTCTGTTCAGGAAAGCAACTACACCAGCGGCGGTCAGGGTCAGACCAACGGCAACTGCCGGAACGGTCGTTGCATCACCGGTTTTCGGGGTGCTGTCTGTTGATTTCTGTACGGCAGCAGTCGGGCGTGCCGAATCATTCGGCTTTTTGGAATCGTCATCAAATTCAAAGGTCGGAATCTTGTCAACCTGCTGGATTCCATCCTGAGAAATTGCATAGAATACCAGATTTCCATCTGTCATTTCTACAACGACATACATGGTTGGATTGACCCCTGCATCAGTTGCACAATAAAGAACATAGTAGTCACTTGTATTCTCCAAGGTTTTGTAGAATGTTGTGAACTGCACATAAAATTCATCATAAAACGGATTGTCCGAGCAAACCAATGCATCATTGTGATCAAAATCGTCATAGTAGGTCACGTAGAAAATATCTTTTGTTCCATCCGTCTTTACATAATAAACGACTTGATAAGTATAGCCCTCTTCGTCAACATAGTATGTATGATACGTGCCGATCCATGTTCCATCCTCCAGCTGAAGAATGTTATCGCTCGAATAGTCCGGAAGCATCTCTACATTTTCTTCATCCGGAATCAAGTCAGGATTAGAGCCGGACTGGATCTCATCGATCAAATTATCGATCTGCTTTTGCAGTTCTTCCATAATTTTTGAAGTTTCTTCTGCGGAATACGTGGTCGTCGTCGTAACAGAAGCGGATTCTGTTCCAGTTACTGCTACTGTTGTTTCAACACCATCTGCATCACTTTTTACCGCAGTCGTCGTGGAGGTGGGTTCTTCGGATTGTACAATTGTCGTGGTGATTGCTGTTTCTTCTGTTACCGTAGTTTCGTTGACTTCCATTTTTGCTTCATCCACAGCAGTGGTTTCTGTTCTTGTTTCTGCAATTTCCGAAACGGCTGTTTCTGCTTCGGCTTCCGTTGTAACGACTGTTTCCACTGTTGGTTCTGTTGCAGCAGTGTCTTCTGCTCCAACGGTCAAACCTGTTGTACCCAGCATGCTCAGAGCTGCCAGAATCGCTAACATTTTCTTAGTATTCATTCTGAATCCCTCCTGTTTTCATATTCAGATGTAAAAAAAGTCATTTTATCATTAGCCACAACTGTTTTTTCATCTGTCCAATTTTATTATAACATGTTTTATTAAAAAAATCAACTGTTTTTTCCTTTTTTTAAAATTTCCTGTAAATTGAAAAGAGCAGTCGGCTTTTCTCTGCATCTCTGATGCTGCTGCCCTAAAAAAAACAACTCTGCGGCTCTAAAAACCTTACCTTCTGAAATGCATTTTTGTGCATTTTTTATAGAATTTCATTAGATTTGTAATTTTCTTCGTACAGATGTCTTGACAGGTATTTCAAAAAATGTTAAACTATTTTTGTAAAGTAATTTCTGAAATTTCTATTTCAAAAGGAGAATTGCCATGCAATGGAGTCCTGTTTCCAAGGCGGAACTGCCTGCCTATCTGAAAAAAGCAGCTGCCCTGCTCGCTGTTGCAACTGTACTCGGCGGATGCAGCGGACAACCGTCTGATTCTGAACCAACACAGACAGCACTTGCTGGAGAAGTCGAAACAACTGCCCCGACAACAACCACTTCAACCACAACAGAACTGCTGCAATTGGCTGGAGAAATTGACGTTTCTGAATCGGATATTGCAGTGACAAGTTCGGATTCCTGATATTTTGGGGATGCTTTATGAAAAAAGAAAGAAAGGATGTTGCATTATGCAATGGAAACCGATGAAGGAGTATAAAGCTCCTGCCTATCTGGCAAAAGCAGCAACGCTGCTTGCTGCAACGACACTCTTAAACGGATGCGGAAACTTACCCGTCACACCAGTTGACCCACCGCAACTCGGCACAACCACCACGACTGCACAGACCACAACGCAACAAACCACAACCGCAATGAGCGGAGCGGCATCAATTCCACAGGAAACAACGATTTCCACACCGCCTGTTACAACCACCACAACAGAAGCCATGTTTGAGGGCGCTCTCACAACACCGCAACCTACGACATTAGCCGGAGACATTATCATACCACAGGAAACGACAACCATACTGGAAGGAACTTTCCCTGTATCACAATCCACTACAACTATGACAACAGAGCCAATATTTGAAGGGGCTCTTACGACACCACAACCCACTACAACCATGACAACGGAACCCATGTTTGAAGGGGCTCTTACCACACCACAACCCACTACAACCACCACAACCGCTGTCCCAGAACAGCCATAAGGGAGGCATTTTCTTGCACGTTACACTCCATCTCACTGACCAATGCAATTTAGATTGCAGCTATTGCGTTCACGAAAAACGAAACTGTGTCATGTCCGAAACCGTCTTAAACGCTGCCTGCGACTATATCTTTCAGAGCGGAACAACTGCTGGCATCTGTTTTTTCGGCGGAGAACCTCTGCTGGAAAAGGGCTTGCTGCAAAAGGCAGTTACTCGCTGTCAACAGCATGCCAAAGAAACTGGTATCCCGTTTCAATGCAAGATGACCACCAACGGCACGCTGTTGGACAAGGAGTTCATCCAGTATGCAAAATCCATCGGGATGCAAATTGGTTTATCGTTTGACGGCACGGGGCAAGACCGCTGTCGGCGGTATAGGGACGGCAGCGGAACATTCTCCGACTTGGAACGCAATGCAAAATTGCTGCTGGAACAACTCCCGAACAGTTATGCAATGATGACGATTGCTCCGGAGGCGGTCGATACCTACACCGACTCCGTCAAATATCTGTATCGGCTTGGCTTTCGCAACATGAATGCAACCCTCGCATATGGAAAACGGGTACACTGGACAGATGCCCATCTGGAACAGCTCCAGGTAGAGTTACAGAAAACGGCAGACTTCTACGAACAGCAATTTCTACAGGGAACACCGTTCTACTTCGGAACATTTGACGGGAAAATTCAGGACAGCATTCGGGGGCACTGCTCCGGTGAACGCTGTCATTTAGGGCTTCGGCAAATGCCCGTTACACCGGACGGCTCGCTGTATCCCTGCACACAATTCATCAACGACCCAGATTATCTGCTGGGCGATGTTTTTCACGGGCTGGACAAGGAAAAAGTTCGGAAGTTGATTCATCGGGAAGCAACGCCGAATCGCTGTCAGGAATGTGCCTTGAAAAACCGCTGCACAAACGCTTGCGGCTGTATGAATCGGCTGGAAACTGGCGATGAAAATCAGGTTTCCCCGCTGCAATGCACCTATGAACGGATGCTGATTGCAACGTGTGACGCTGTTGCAAATCGCATGATGGAACAAAAACCAGAAGCATTTCTGAAAAAATTTGCATAATTACAGAACAAAACCGCCGCAGGAAATCGTGAACTGACCCCAAAAAGTTAGACAAAGATTCAAAAGAAAATTTATGCAAAGCG
>OIBK01000351.1_pt1 | contig 26146 bp, 20 predicted proteins | sample 1581021 | NCBI WGS metagenome assembly OIBK01 (sample SAMEA3882554, study PRJEB24775) | human gut metagenome | biome: human-associated habitat; feature: intestine environment; material: feces | place: Netherlands | collected 2009/2010
AAGGCTGGTTGCCATTACATTGGGAGAACATGGCGTTCTTATGGCAACAAAAAGCAGAAAAGAAATCATAAAAGCGTTTCAGACCAATGCAGTCGATACGACCGGAGCGGGTGATTCCTTCTGGGGAGGCGTATTATGCAGTATTCTTTCTATAAATAAGCCCGTAGAAAAGATGGAATGGGAAGAAATCAGAAAGTGTGCTGTTTTGGGAAATGCAGTTGCAGGATTGTGTGTGCAAAAGCGAGGTGGAATACCTGCGATTCCGACGAAAGAGGCAGTGTTTGAATTTATGCAGAAATAATGAGTGTATGTTGCAATACTGGTTTCTACAGCAGTTTGTGATGTGCTGTCATACCTTGTGAAGTAGTATCTGGAAAATTGATGATTCCGGCTTGACTTAATTTAACATCTCAAATATAATAATTGCATACATCAGAAAACGTTCACTCTTCACCGGATGAGTGGTTAAAGCGTCTGGGAGCAAATCGTAGGTGCAGTAATTTACACTGTAAGATTTGTTTCCGGGCGCTTATTTATTTTGGAGGATAGATGCAACATGAATAAGAAAAAAGAATTATTGGTACAGATTATGTGGGAGCTTGCGGGAAGCATCTTTTATGCAATAGGTATATATAACTTCGCCCTGCAGGCAGAGTTCCCTATGACAGGTTTTTCGGGTATTTCGATTATTTTATACCGGCTGTTTAATATTTCCATTGGTTTATCAACGGTCCTGCTTAATATTCCGGTTGCGATACTATGCTGCAAATTATTGGGCAGAAAATTTTTTGTCAGCTCAATACGATGCATGCTTTTGTCTTCTTTTATTGTTGACTATGTTGCGCCGTTATTTCCGGTGTATCAGGGCGACAGACTGCTTGCGGCATTGTGCACAGGTGTATTTTGCGGAATAGGCTATGCCATGATTTATACAAGAAATTCTTCAACAGGAGGAGCTGATTTTATCATCATGGCTGTAAAAGCATTGCGGCCTCATTTATCGATGGGCAACATCTCTTTTCTTACTGATGTCGGAATTATTCTGGTTGGAGGACTTTTGTTTCGGGATATTGACGGAATGATTTACGGCATGATAGTGAATATACTGTCTGCGGTTGTTATTGATAAAATGATATATGGCATGAATTCAGGCAAAGTAGCCTTTATCGTCACAAAAAATGGAAAGAGAATATGCGATGTAATTGATGAATGCAGTCAGCGCGGAAGCACTATTCTTAAGGCGAAGGGAGGATATAAGCAGGACGATATTCAGGTGGTAATGTGTGCATGCAACAGTAAGGAAATGTACCAGGTGCGTAAATCCGTAAAAGAAGCAGACCCGGACTCTTTTATTGTGGTTGTTGAGTCTCATGAGGTGCACGGAGAGGGCTTTAAAATGACAAATATTGGAGAAGCGGAGAACTGAAACATACCTGAAACAAATATAGTGTGAAGATTGTATTTTAGCCTGAAAAAAGCTATACTAATATAGTGATGTAGAGGTTTTATGGCTGAAATTATATATTTGGGAGGTAATTACATGTTAGAAAACTGGATTAAACCACAAATTCCGGAGGAGGAAGAGCTGGATGAGCGCCTGCATGCAGCACGCTCTAAGCTGTCTGTTCTTCAGATGCAGATTAAGGAGCATGGACTGCCTGTACTTGTGCTGTTTGAGGGCTGGGGTACTGCAGGAAAGGGCAGTGTGCTCGGTAAGGTAATCAAGAATATTGATCCGCGATTTTTCAAGGTCGCAACCATGGACGAGCCGACAGAGGAGGAAAGACGCAAGCCTTTTTTATATCGGTATTTTGTAAAGATTCCGGCAAAGGGGAAATTTGAGTTTCTTGATTCGGGCTGGATGGATGAGGTAGTAAAGGACGTACTGCACGACAAGATAGGAGAGAAGGAGTACAAGAAGAAAATTGAAAGCGTGAAGCGCTTCGAGCGACAGCTGACTGACAATGGTTATCTTGTTATGAAATTTTTCTTCCAAATCAGCCGTAAGGAACAAAAAAAGCGTATTGAGGTATTAAAGGAGAATAAGGATACCAGATGGCGTGTCAGTGGAGATGAAGACTGGCAGAATAAGCATTATGACAAGTGTATGCATGTGTTTGACAGATATCTGAATGATACAAATTCGCCTGCAGATCCTTGGTATATAGTTGATGCAAAGAATAGAAAATGGGCTGAGCTTCAGGTGCTGGAGACGCTGGTTAGTGGAATAGAGACAGCACTTAAAAACAGTAATCTTGCTGTGCCACTGTTACAGAATGTGTTCCCGCTTGAGAAGATTCCAAAGCTTTCTGAGATATCACTTGATAAGGAAATATCTGAGGAAGAATACAAAAAGGAGCTCAAAAATCTGCAGTCTAAGCTTAGCGAGCTGCATAACAAGCTATACAGGCGAAAGATTCCTGTTGTCATAGCATATGAGGGCTGGGATGCAGCAGGAAAGGGTGGAAATATAAAGAGAATCACAGGGGCGCTGGATCCGAGAGGCTTTGAGGTGCATCCGATTGCAAGTCCGCTGCCAAACGAGAAAGCCAGACACTATCTGTGGAGATTTTGGAATCGTCTTCCTAAGACCGGGCATATAGCTATTTTTGACAGGACATGGTATGGCAGGGTTATGGTAGAAAGACTAGAGGGCTTTTGCAGCGAGAATGAATGGCAGCGTGCCTACAATGAGATTAATGAATTTGAAAAGGAGCTGTCAGACTGGGGTGCTGTCATCATAAAGTTCTGGGTGCAGATTGATAAGGATACACAGCTGGCTCGATTTGAGGAACGCCAGAATACTCCGGAAAAGCAATGGAAGATTACCGATGAGGACTGGAGAAACAGAGAAAAATGGGATCTGTATGAGACTGCTGTAAATGAGATGCTAAAGAAAACCAATACCACTTACGCACCATGGCATGTGCTTGAGTCAAACGACAAGAAATATGCGAGAATCAAGGCTCTTAAGATTGTGATTGATGCGATTGAAGCTGCTTTGGATAAATAAAACAAATAAAAAGTAAAAACAGATGTATATAAACAGAGATATGTAAAAAACAGAAGCCGGAATAAATCCGGCTTCTTTTAAAGTGTTGGTAAATTAATTTGGGTACAAAAAATGCGCCTCCAGGGGCTCGAACCCTGCACACCCTGATTAAGAGTCAGGTGCTCTACCAAATGAGCTAGAAGCGCAAACATCTGTGTGAATATCTGTGTCACACGGACAAATGATATTATACACAGGGTTTTACAAAAATGCAAGTACTTTTTTTGAAAAATTTAAAAAATTATAAAAAAGACTTTAAAACACTAAGTACTCCGTTTTCCCAGTAAGGCGCACAGGTGTGTTTTGCGGCTGCGATAACTTCCTGGCGGGCATTTGACACGGCGTAGCTTATACCGGCATTTTGAAGCATCTCAATATCATTCAGATTGTCACCGAAACAGCATACTTCGTCCGAAAGCAGGTCGAATCTGTCTATTAGGTATGAGAGTGCAGTCCATTTGCTGACACCCTTTGCGTTGCAGTCTACCCATTCCTTGCCGGCGGCTGCCAGGTGAGCTTTTTTATTCCATGCCGGAATGAAAACCGGTGTACACAGCTCTTCGCATTTGTTGGGATGGAAGACAGTGAATTTGATGATGTCATTTCTGTCAAGCCTTGTGATGTCATCAACCTCACGCATCTCAAAGCCGTATGAATCACGAAGCAGGTGAAAGATTGGGCTGCCACCATCCTCTGCAAAGCAGAAATCAGGAGTAGCAGCAAAGTAATCGCATGCAGGCAGCTCATCGCGGACCATCCGGCACATGCCCTTCCATATATCCTCGTCCATAGGATAGGTTTTTAGGATTTCCTTTGGAGTGCGCACGACTGTTCCTCCGTCTGTTATATACAAAAGCTTGTGCTTTATCGGAGCAAACAGCTTAAATTCGCTTGAAAACTGTCTGCCGGAACAGACTACAAATATTATTCCTTTGTCTATGAGCCTGTCGATGACAGACATGTACTCAGGATCTATGAGCAGTGAGCCGTCCTTTACAAGTGTTCCGTCTATATCTGTTGCTATTAGTTTTATCATTATTTATCTCCCCGGGCGTATATCTTTTGAATATTCAACTATATCATTATAAGAAATTATAATCTCATATGCAAGGGACTTATAGTGTATTTATTACTGTTTGTGAAAGAAAAAACAGAACAAAAAAACAGAATATATTGAAAGTTTCCTGCTCATATTGTATAGTAGTAATACTGGCTTCATCTTCAATGCGTTGAAGCAATGAAAACTAAGGGGACGATATTTACTATGATAGTAGCACTTATTGAAAAAGTTTATTCTTTCTTGTGGGGAGATCTGATACACATTCCACTGCCCGGCGGTGGGAGCGTGGGAATCTCACTGCTCATAATTCTTTTGATTCCGACAGGAATTTATTTCACTGTAAGGACAAGACTTTTACCAATCAGAATGTTTCCGGACATGATAAAGGCGCTGACAGGTAAAAAGGAAAATAAGGACAGCCTGTCCACGTTCCAGACACTCATTGTCTCTACGGCGACGAGAGTGGGCATGGGTAATCTGGTTGGTGTTGTGGCTGCAATATCAGTGGGAGGCGCAGGTGCGGTTTTCTGGATGTGGATAACAGCCATTATAGGTTCATCCACGGCTTTTGTGGAGGCTACACTGGCACAGCTTCACAAGGAGCCGGATCCATTGTACTCAGGCTATCGTGGAGGTCCGGCGTATTACATACACCATTACTTTGAGGATAAATCAGGCAAAAAGAAAAAACATGTTATTATAGCTGTTTTGTTTGCTATATCCGGACTAATCTGCTGGTGTGGCATAAGTCAGGTGATAAGCAATTCAGTTACATCGTCATTTGAAAATGCATTTGGCATACCACCTATTTACACTACCGTAATTTTAGTTGCAGTGGCTGCTGTCATTGTACTTAGGAAAAATGCTACGGTAAAGGTGCTTGACATAGTTGTTCCTATCATGGCGGTGTGCTATTTTGCCATAACCATTTTTATCATAATTAAAAATATAGGCATGATGCCATCGGTTTTTTCAAGGATATTTGAGGAAGCCTTCGGTATCAGGCAGGTGGCTGCGGGAGGCTTTGGAGCGGTGCTCATGAATGGTGTAAAGAGAGGTCTTTTTTCAAATGAGGCAGGCTCAGGCTCAGCTCCATGCGCTGCAGCGGCGGCAGAGTGCGATACTCCTGTAAAGGCAGGACTGACGCAGGCGCTTGGTGTATTTATAGATACGATAGTGATTTGCAGCTGTACGGCAATGATCATGCTCACAGCACCGGAGAATATAGTGGCAGGCAAAGAGGGCATGGATTTATTACAGTCAGCTATGAGGTATCATCTTGGAGATTTTGGAGTTATTTTTATAGCAGTCACATTGTTTTTATTCAGCTTTTCCACCTTCCTTGGTATACTTTTTTATGCAAGGAGTAATGTTGCGTACCTGTTTGGGGATAACTGGATTTCACAGACCATGTATAAGGTGTTGGCTCTTGTTATGCTGTTTGTAGGCGGTATCGCGGCATACACATTTGTCTGGGATCTCGGAGATGTAGGAATCGGCCTTATGACGATATTCAATACAGGTATTCTCTATCTGATGGGTGGACAGGCAATAAAGGAGCTGCGAATCTTCGAGGAGAGTAAAGCACAAAGCAATAGTCAATGCTCACAGCAGGGTGATAACGTAACGCAATAACAATAGGAGATATATAAATATGAAAAGAGAATCATTTAAATCACGTCTGGGATTTATACTGGTAAGTGCAGGATGCGCTATAGGCATAGGCAATGTATGGCGTTTTCCGTATGTGACAGGTCAAAATGGTGGCGGTATTTTTGTACTGTTTTACCTTATATTTCTGGTATGCATGGGACTTCCGGTGCTTACGATGGAGCTTGCTGTAGGCCGAGCCAGCAGAAAAAGTGCTGTGATGAGCTACAAGGCTCTTGAGAAGGAGGGCAGTAAATGGCATATTCACGGATGGATAGCCATGCTTGGCTGCTACATGCTCATGATGTATTATACAACAGTCTCAGGCTGGATGGTTGCGTATTTCTTTAAATTCCTAAAGGGAGATTTTACATCAGGCATGAATACTGATGACACGGCAGCTGCATTTGGAAACATGCTTGCAGACCCCAAGCAGATGGCTTTCTGGATGATAGTTACGGTTGTGCTTGGCTTTTTGGTGTGCAGCCGTGGTCTGCAGAATGGGCTTGAGAAAATCAGTAAATTTATGATGAGTGCTCTGCTCTTGCTTATCATTGTCCTTGCGGTGCACAGTATCACACTTTCAGGGGCTTTGGAAGGAGTGAAATTCTATCTTGTTCCAAATCTGGATGCGGTCTCTGAAATTGGAATAAAGAATGTAATAACAGCAGCCATGAATCAGGCGTTTTTTACGCTGAGTCTGGGTGTGGCCGCAATGGAGATATTCGGCAGCTATATGGGAAAGGACTGCACTCTTGCAGGTGAGGGTGCCAAAATATGTGCTCTTGATACATTTGTAGCTATAATGTCAGGCCTTATCATTTTCCCGGCTTGCTTCAGCTATGGGGTGGAGGTAGACGCAGGACCAAGCCTTATCTTTATCACTTTGCCAAATGTGTTTGTAAATATGCAGGGAGGCCGCATATGGGGCTGTCTTTTCTTCTTGTTTATGACCTTTGCCAGCTTTTCAACCGTCATAGCGGTATTTGAGAATATCATGTCGTTTGCCATTGATATGTTTGGCTGGTCCAGAAACAAGGCTGCGCTAATAAATGGTGTGATAATACTTATTGCAAGTATGCCGTGTGTACTTGGATACAATGTGTGGAGTAATCTGCACCTCATAGGAGGCAGGGATGTGCTTGACAGCGAGGACTTTATGGTAAGCAATCTGCTTCTCCCGATTGGCTCACTGGTTTATCTGCTTTTTTGTGTGACAAAGTGGGGCTGGGGCTTTGATAAGTATATAGATGAGGCAAATACAGGATCAGGACTTAAGATTTCAAGGAAGCTTAAGCCGTATTTTCAGTTCATACTGCCGCTTTTAATTTTGTTTATTTTTATACAGGGATTGATATAGTTACGTATTTTTTGAAAATCAGACAGGAGAATGTAAAATATGTTAGATCAGAATACCTTTATAGAGACAGTGCAGAGCGTGGCCGAGATTATCAGGACATCAGCGGAGCCGATAGGCAGAGATGAAATCATGTCTTATTTTAAGGATATGGAGCTTAATAAGGCGCAGGAGGATATGGTATTTGAATTTCTCATCACACCACATGAGCAGGAGAATGAGAGTGCAGGTGATTATGAGGATGAATCACAGGACGAATTACATGGGGATGAATCGTCTGAAAATGCTGCATTAAACAATGTAATATACTCAGAAGGAGATTCGATGGATGCCATAGCAGGTGGAAAAAATAATATAGATAAGCAGGATAATGAAGCTGAGCCTGACATAGATGAGGACAGCCTCATACCGGATTCACCTATGTTTAGGATGTATCTTGAGGAGCTTGAAGAGATACCTGATTACACAAAGGCCGAGCAGGACGATATGTACAAAAAGCTGCTCGCAGGTGATGAGAGTGTGATACACACTATATCAAATTTCTGGCTCAAAAGTGTGCTTGCCATGGCAAAGAAGCTTGCCGTTACATCAGAGGGCTTTGAGGACGTAGTACAGGAGGGAAACATGGGACTTTTCATGTGCCTTACTGAGCTCTGCGGCTGCGGGGATGAGATAGATGTGGAAAAAGAGCTTCTGGATGCCATAGAGGAGTCTATGAAAGAGTGTATCAGGGAGCAGACCGGTGAGGATGAGAGCGAGAATACTGTTGTAGGAAAAGTTTCATTAGTAAACCGTGCAGTGGAGAAACTAAAATCCGATAAGGGTTTTGAGCCGAGCCTTAGTGAGCTTTCAGGCTACACCGGCGTGGATGAGGAGGAGCTTGAAAAGCTTCTGGAGCTTATCAAAAAGGCTGATGTGGAGAAAAATAAACAGGACAGTAAATAATCTGTGGCATTTGTAGATTTGTGTCATATATTAAACCATACCTGAATATATGAAAGGATGGAAAATATATGGCACGATTTACTAATCAGGCACAGCTTCGTTATGGCAACAATGTAGCCAATTCAAATATAGCAGTCGGAGAAATACTGGAGGTGCTTTCTGCTACGAAAACAGCAGTCAAAAACACCTACAATCAAAACGATACAATAACCTATGTGGTGAGCATCGTAAACTCCGGAAATACCGCGATAAACGGTCTGACACTTTCTGACAATCTAGGTGCTTATACCTTTAACACCAACACTCTTGTACCATTAACCTATGTGAATAACACAGCAAAATACTATACAAACGGCACACTCCAGGCAGCGCCTGCAGTAACCCAGGGACCGCCTCTTAGCATAACAGGCATAAATGTCCCGGCAGGTGGCAATGCAACTGTCATCTATGAGGCAGCGTTAAATGAGTATGCTCCTCTTGGCATAGAGGCTGCAGTTACAAACACCGCTACAGTTAGCGGCACCGGAATCACTCCGGTCACAGCAGCAGAGACAGTAAATGCCGAGGCTGCACCAAATCTTGCAATTACTAAGTCGGTAAGCCCTGTTCCTGTGACGGAAAACGGTACACTGACCTATACCTTCAGGATTCAAAACTACGGAAGCGTTGCGGCAACCAATACCACAGGCGTGGTTATAACAGACACATTTGCTCCGGTTTTGAACAATCTTACAGCCGCATTAAACGGCACAGCCTGGACTGCAGCTACAGATTACACTTACAATGAGGCGACAGGCACATTTTCGAGCACGGCAGGTGCAATCACTGTTCCGGCGGCAACCTACACACAGGATAGCACAACCGGAGCGTGGGTTGTCACACCGGGTGAGAGCACACTTGTCATCACAGGAACCGTGTAGCAGCAGAGATGATTAATTTTAAGAATTGTTTAATTTAAGGGATAAAAGTTGAAATATTGATACTAAATATGTAAAATATATATAGCTATTTATGAATTAGATGATGAAGATGATCATCGGCAGTTTAAAATGATTAACCGGGGGATAAGACAAATGAATAATGCACAGTTAGTGATAGACGAAGTAAAAAAGGCAGTAAAGGGCAAGGATGATTGTATCATCAAGGCATTTGCTGCCTTTTTGGCAGGTGGACATATACTGCTTGAGGATGTGCCGGGAGTGGGAAAGACTACGCTTGCAGTAGCTTTTTCAAGGGCGATGGCGCTTGTGAATCACAGAGTACAGTTCACTCCGGATGTGCTGCCTGCTGATATACTTGGCTTTTCGATGTATCAGAAGCAGACCGGAGAGTTTGTGTACCGCGAGGGTGCCGTGATGTGTAATCTGTTTCTGGCAGATGAGATTAACAGAACAAGTCCCAAAACACAGTCTGCGCTCTTGGAGGTTATGGAGGAAGGAAATGTCACTGTGGATGGAATAAGCAGGAAGGTCCCTGAGCCGTTTATAGTGATGGCCACTCAAAATCCAAAGGGCAGCGCCGGTACACAGCTGTTGCCGGAGTCACAGCTTGATAGGTTTATGATATGTATGAGCATGGGATATCCTTCACATGATGCAGAGGTGGATATCGCAAAGGGCAAAAGTGTGAAGGCTGATGAGTATACGATAAAGCCTGTTATGAATGCACAGGGACTTGTTGAGATGCAGGGAGAGGTTGAGCAGGTGTTTATACATGACAGTATTTATTCGTACATTGTGGATCTGGTTGATGCGACAAGGACAAGTCCGTACATTGAGCTTGGAGTGAGTCCGCGAGGTACGATTGCGTGTGTGAGGATGGCAAAGGCATATGCGTATCTGAGTGGGCGAAGCTATGTCATACCATCTGATGTGGTTTCTGTATTTGCGGATGTAACAAAGCACAGAATCGTGCTAAATACCAAGGCGAGAGTATCACATGTATCAGAGCTTTCAGTGATAGATGAGATACTAAAGGCTGTTAAACAGCCGACAACTTATGTGAAAAAGGCAGGTAATCGTGATTAGTTTTTTGATAGGAATAATTACTGCGGCAATAGTTTTTTATATGTCGATGATATACGGTAATGCTGCGCTGGCACTGCTTGGCTGCTTTATGTGTGTGTTTATGGTGCTGACATTTATAGCATTGCTTGTAAAGGCGCACCGGGCAGTGGCAGCTATAAACATTCCGATAGCTATCGCCACACAGGGCGAGAGTATCAGGGTGAGTCTTTCCTGCCGGCTGAAGGAGGCAGGCTTCGATGGTGTAAAATACCGTGTAACGGTGAAAAATAATTTATCCGGCGAAAAAAGTACAAAATGGCTGTCAGGAGGCAGTGATTTTTTGTACAGCGTAAACCTATGCGGCAATTATGAATTTGAGCTTGTAAGGATAAAGCTATATGATTTTTCGAGGCTTTTTTGTGTCACGAAAAGAGTTAAAAAATATGCAAATGTTGAGGTGATGCCGCAGATTGATGAGATTCCTGTGAGGATAACGGACAGAGTAAGAAATTTCTTTGGGGATTCTGATATATATGATGATTTAAGACCGGGATATGATCCGTCGGAGCTGTTTGATGTCAGAGAGTTTCAAAACGGTGACAGGCTGCAGAGTGTGCACTGGAAGCTTTCTGCAAGGGCTGATGAGCTGATGGTAAAGGAGAACAGCCTGCCAAAGGCATGTGCGGTGGCCATAGTAGCAGATTTAAGGGGAATAAAGAAAGGCAGACAGGCGGATGCTTTTATGAAGCTTCTTGTCTCACTTTCCTTTTCGCTTATGGATCAAAAATGCTCTCATTATGTGGCGTGGTATGATACCGCCATAAACGATATTGTGAGAGCCAGAGTGGATGACGAGGAGGGCTTTTACATATTTTTGAACAGTTTTCTTAAAATAAAGCCGGATACAAAGAATGATGCGCTTTTTTTGTATGAGGAAAAGTACCGGGCAGAAAAGCTTGTGTGTCTGCTTAGCGTGGATGGAAGACTTCAGATAAAAAGGGGAGAGGAGATAGTTGGCAGAGCGGATGAAAAAAACGAGATTGTCATTTAGGAAAAGCAGATGGCAGAGATCTGATACAAATGAGATAAAGCCTGATTATAATAATGCATTTACAGTGCTTGGTGTCCTGCTTACTGAGCTTGCCAATGCAGCTGCCGCAGTACTTCTTACGGTGTGTGCAGTGTCTGTTGTGAATACGACCGTTTCACATGTGAGATGCCCATATTATGTGTATGTGTGGCTGTTTATTTTTTCGGTGATAAGCGGCTTTATAAACAGGCTTACATCGCTTGACACAAGAAAATGGGTGCGCCATGCGATAAATACGGGGCTACTGCTTGTATTTCTGCTTGGTGTATTTATTGCAAACTGGCAGGCTGCAGAGCATATAAAAGCCGGCTTTTTGTATGTAAAGGGCAGGTATCTTGAGCTGATAAATGTGTACTATGGCACTTCGTTTGCCTGCCCAAAGGGGGATAAAGCCTTTGCGGGGGCATTTGTTGGCTTTGTATCGTTTATAGTTATGCTTTTGCTGGTGACACTGGCGGTTCAAATTAAAAGAAGACGCATGCTCACATTATTTCCAACGCTTATGCTTGTGGTACAGCTGTGCATAGGCAAAAGCCCAAGTGTCAGCGAGGTCGTTATGCTCACACTGTGTACACTCTGGTGTCTTATCGCAGATGGCAACGCACGCACAGTGGCAGGATATGATGCAAATGGCAGTGCACAGGGCAATGAGGCTTTAAGGATAGCGGCGGCGTTTTTATATATGGCAGCAGTGTCAGCAATACTTTTCATATGTGTATTTACATTTAAACCTCTTGCTGATACGCTTGCCGGTAAAAAGCCGCAGATGCTTGCCTTTCAAAAGGATTTGGAGGGCAGCGTAAAGTCATTCTTCAGCGTGGGAATTGATTTACAGGATGGCACGGTTAGTAATCATTATCCAAGTTACAGTGAAAAAACAGTGATGATGGTAGAAGCAAAGGCAGGAGTACCTTCTAATATTTATCTGAGAAGCTTCTACGGTGATACCTATGAGAATGGCAGATGGATTAAAAAGTCTGATTTTTCCGGGATGGAAAAAGAGTATCATGATGCTTCAAGGATGACAGCCTGGCAGAATTCAATCGGATTAGCCACGCTGCTTGATGGTTATTATGATGATGAGACCAATCCGGCTACCGAAAAGTATACAATCACGATGGAGAAGCTTTCCACCAAATATACCTATTTGCCGTACTGTATCGACCCATATAGTATAGATGCCAAGGGTGATATAGATTTTGATGAAGACTTTGTTATCACAAAGGATAAAGCGACAAAGACTATCGAGGTGTCGGCGTGTCCCGGTTTTTTCGATGGTTGTCTGGAAATGTCTATCCTTGAGCCGGAGCAGCCTCTTGAGGTCAACAATGATTTCTATGTGGCATACAATGATTATGTAATGGAAAACTATACTGAAAAGCAGGGCGGTGACGGAATTGTTGCAAAAGATGCGAAGCTGCTTCTTAGGACAGGACAGCTCACAAGCAATATGATGTACACAGGCTATATAAGAGAAAATGATGCCAACAGGATTGCGGCAGCACAGCTGGTGCAGCAGTTTCTGACATCGAAGGCTTTTAAGTACAGCAAAAATCCTCCTTCAACAGGCGGTAAGGATGTAGTTGATAATTTCCTCTCAAATAGCAGACAGGGCTTTTGTGTGCATTTTGCATCGGCTGGCACGATGATACTCAGACAGATGGGCGTTCCATGCCGCTATGTAAGCGGATACTGTGCAAAGGAGGACAGCTTCAAATCTGGTGAAAATGATGAGGATATATGTGAGGTGAAGGATTCGCAGTCGCATGCCTGGGTTGAAATATATCTGGATGATTTCGGATGGATTCCGGTGGAGATGACACCGGGATATTTTGAGTATGTGACAGGTGAGAATCCGTTTGACTATATTGGTGTCAAAGAAAAGAAAACGAATGTCGGTGATGCTTTGGATGATACTGAGAATATGAATGATGCTGCGGTAAATGAAGATAATGCATATGAAGATGCAGCAGATCAAGATGCAGAAAATGAAGATACAGAAAATACAGATGTAAAAAATGATGGAAGTGAGAATGCTTATGGTTCACAGTCAGGTGCGGATAAACGTACAGATGCTCAGAACTCAAAAACGAGACTTCATATACCACCGGTGATTTTAAAAACCTCACTTTGTGTGATTTTTCTGACTGCACTTACAGCCGTCATAGTTTATATCAAAAGGCGAAGAAATATTTTGTGGGAAGCAAGACTTGCAAAAAGGGTGAAAAAAGGCCGTTACAGCAGGGCGGCTATAATGATAAACAACCGCATCTACAAAGAGCTGGGACATCCTTCAAAGAACAGGACAGATGAGCTTTATCTAGCTAACTTGAAGGAAAAATATTGCGGACCGGATTATTGCGGAATCCACTGGGACGAGTACATGCGCATCATACAAAAGGCTGTGTATTCATCGGAGGGCATCACAGAGGAAGAATGCTTTATGATAGTGGAAACATGGAGGCGTCTGGAGAAAAAAGACATTAGACATAATTCACAAAAAAACATGTATAAAAACAGCATGATTAACAAAAAATAAATTCGTGGGGAAAATTGTGTTGAAATAATAAGGCTTCTGTGATATAAACTTAAGCAGACGTGTTACTTTTAGGGAGGCATTTGTCGTACATAACTTTTAACAGGGTTAGTGTATGATAAGTGCCTCCTTTTTGTCGCTGGAGCAAAAAAGAATGATAGGTGCAAATCGGTACATACCCTGCATTTATAGGAGGAAAAGCTCATGAAAGACAAAATTTTTGGTGTCCTGCAGAGAGTAGGACGAAGCTTCATGCTTCCAATCGCAATCCTTCCGGTAGCAGGCTTGCTTTTAGGACTCGGAAGCTCATTCACCAACACCACAACAATTGAGACCTATGGTTTACAGTGGCTGCTCGGAGATAAGACTATACTCCATGCACTTCTTGTAATCATGAATGCGGTCGGAAGTGCCATATTCGATAACCTTCCGCTCATTTTTGCGGTCGGAGTAGCAATCGGAATGGCAAAGAAGGAAAAAGAGGTGTCAGCACTTTCAGCAGTCATAGCATACTTTGTTATGAATGTATCAATCAATGCGATGCTCAAGATTTCCGGAAAAATCCTTGCAGACGGAAGCATTGCAAAGGATGTGCTTGATGGAACCATCACATCAGTATGCGGTATTCAGTCACTGCAGATGGGCGTGTTTGGCGGAATTATCGTAGGACTTGGAGTGGCAGCATTGCACAACCGTTTCTACAAGATTGAGCTGCCGAATGCATTGTCATTTTTCGGTGGAACAAGATTTGTGCCTATCATCTCAACAGTGGCATATCTGTTTGTAGGAATCCTAATGTACTTTATCTGGCCGACAGTGCAGAACGGAATCTATGCACTCGGCGGAGTGGTGACAGGAACAGGATATTTCGGAACACTTCTCTTTGGTATCATAAAGAGAGCACTTATTCCATTCGGACTGCACCATGTATTTTACATGCCGTTCTGGCAGACAGCAGTCGGTGGAACGATGGAGGTTGCAGGACATATGGTTGAGGGTGGACAGAACATCTTCTTCGCACAGCTTGCTGACTCTGCAAACATCGCACATTTCAGTGCCGATGCCACAAGATATTTCTCGGGAGAGTTCATTTTCATGATTTTCGGACTTCCGGGAGCAGCACTTGCAATGTATAAATGTGCAAAGCCGGAAAAGAAAAAACAGGCAGGAAGCCTTTTACTTTCTGCAACACTTGCATGTATGTTTACAGGAATCACAGAGCCTCTTGAGTTCTCATTCCTTTTCGTAGCACCGGCTCTCTTTGCAGTACAGGTAGTGCTCGCTGGAAGCGCATACATGATAGCACATATTTTAAACATCGCTGTAGGACTTACTTTCTCAGGAGGATTACTTGATTTCTTCCTGTTTGGTATATTGCAGGGAAATGAAAAGACAAGCTGGATGCTCGTGATTCCGGTGGGAATAGTATATTTCTTACTGTATTACTTTATTTTCAGCTTCCTTATAAAGAAGTTTGATTTCAAGACTCCGGGCCGTGAGGATGACGATACAGAGACAAAGCTCTACACCAAGGCAGATGTAAATGAAAGAAAAGCTGCCAAGGACGTAAAGAACTCTGACGAAAAAGCAGGGACTGTAGCAGATGAGCTCTCACAGACCATATCACGAGGTCTTGGCGGCAAAGCCAATATCTCAGATGTGGACTGCTGTGCGACAAGGCTTCGTATCACAGTAATTGATCCCGACAAGGTAAACGATGCGCTTCTTAAATCAACAGGAGCATCAGGAGTCGTGCACAAGGGACAGGGCGTACAGATTATCTATGGACCAAGAGTAACAGTGATTAAATCAGATTTAGAGGATTATCTTGCGAGCGTGACAGAGGAGCATTTCGAGGATGATGCAGCAGAAAATAATACAGCAGACGCGTCAAAGACAAAAGATTCGAACACCTCTTCTGATAAAGCACAGGATTCGGATGTTGAATCAGAGCCGACAAGTACAGTTATCATCTCAAGCCCTATGACAGGAATAGCAGCAGACCTCTCAACAGCGCCGGACGAGGCCTTCGCCGGCAAAATGATGGGTGACGGAGCAGTAGTCACACCTGAGGAGGGGGTAGTTGTAGCACCTGAGGATGGAACTGTTTTATTCGTTTTTGATACAAAGCATGCTTTGGGATTTACAACCGACTCAGGAATTGGTATGATAATCCATGTAGGAATTGATACAGTAAAGCTCGAGGGTAAAGGCTTTGACGTACAGGTTGAGGCAGGATGCCATGTTAATAAGGGTGATGTGCTCATGAAGCTTGACCTTGACTACTTAAAGGCGAACGCACCATCAGTTACCACTCCTGTCATCTGCACAGAGCTAAAAGATAATCAGAAAATCCGTCTCATCACAGACGGACCGATTAAGGCAGGAGAGCCTCTCTACGCAGTTGACACCTACGAGAAGTAATTCATACTTCATGATAATTGAATTGTCCGGTTATGTTAATAATAAATAGTTCGTATAAATTATCAGGAGTACATTAATAAATGTCAGGGGAATGATATGTACAGAATCACAAAGGTCTTAAATCACAATACAGTGCTTGCGGTAAAGGACAAGAGCGCAAGAGAATATCTTATAGTCGGAAAGGGTGTGGGTTTTGGAAAGAAAATCACACAGTCTGTCGAGCCAACGGAAGAGGATTCACTGTATGAGCTGACCCAGACAAGGGACAGAGGTCCGGCAAAGGACATAGTAAAATCCATCGAGCCGGAGTATCTTGAGATTGCAAACACACTGCTCGATAATGCAGAGCATGAGTTTGGTCATATAGACAGAAGCATATTGTTTCCTATGGCAGATCATATAGCATTTGCCGTAAAGCGTATGGAAAACAAAGAACAGATCAGCAATCCTTTAAACGATGACATCCGTGTGATGTTTTATAGGGAGTACAAGATAGCTGAGAATATACGCCATATACTGAAGGATAAAAAACAAATTGATATAATTGATGATGAGATCGGCTACATTACTCTTCATATTCATACATCCTTAAACAATTCAAAGGTATCGGATGCCATGGAGATGGCGGCAGCAGTTCGAAAATGCGCCACATTTATAGAGGAAAAGATTGGAAAGCACATAGATGTCACTACTATGGCCTACAACCGCCTCATGAACCATATCCGCCACATGGTATCAAGAGCCGCGACCGGAGAAAAATTAAAGGTTGATCTCAATCAGTTTATCGAGAAAAATTATCCGGAGTCATTCGCACTGGCAGGTGATATATGTAAGGAGCTTGGAAAGGACTTAAATCATGAGTTTTTGGACAATGAGACAGGCTACCTTGCCATACATATCGAGCAGATTAAGTGTGATGAGATGGTAAGTGAATAATAAAATGTGAAAACCTTCCTGCACATTAGGTTATGTACAAATCTCTTGCAATGTGGTACACTACATAGTTGTATCAACAAACATCCGATACACAAAATACATATGAAATCAATTTAAAGGAGATATATATACCATGAAACTCGGCATCGTCGGACTTCCGAACGTCGGAAAGTCTACATTATTCAACTCACTCACAAAGGCAGGAGCGCTTTCAGCAAACTATCCTTTTGCTACAATCGACCCAAACATAGGTATTGTTTCAGTGCCTGACGAGAGAATCGTAAAGCTCGGAGAGCTCTATCACACAAAGAAGGTTACACCTGCAACAATCGAATTTGTTGATATCGCAGGTCTTGTGAAGGGAGCCAGTAAGGGTGAGGGACTTGGAAACCAGTTCCTTGCAAATATCCGTGAGGTAGATGCAATCGTACACGTAGTGCGCTGCTTTGAGGATACAAACATTATCCATGTAGATGGCTCTGTAGATCCTGCAAGAGATATCGAGACAATCAATCTTGAGCTTATTTTCTCGGATGTTGAGATTCTCGACAGGCGAATTGCAAAGATTGCAAAGCAGGCAAGAATGGACAAGACACTTGCAAAGGAGCTTGAGCTTGTTGAGGCAGTAAAGGCTCATCTTGAGGACGGAAAGATGGCCAGAACCTTTGAAGTGCCTGATGATGAGGATGCACAGCTTTGGTTCAAGGGATATAATCTCCTTACAGCAAAGCCTACCATCTACGCAGCAAACGTATCAGAGGACGACCTCGCAGATGACGGCGCAAGCAATCCGCATGTTGCAAAGGTAAGAGAAATGGCAAAGGAAGAGGGCGCAGAGGTATTTGTTATCTGTGCACAGATTGAGCAGGAGCTTGCAGATCTCGATGAGGACGAAAAGAAGGAGTACCTTGAGGATTTAGGTGTTGAGTCAAGCGGTCTCGATAAGCTTGTAGCAGCCAGTTATTCACTTCTCGGACTTATTTCCTTCCTCACAGCAGGAGAGGATGAGTGCCGTGCATGGACTATAAAGAAAGGTACAAAGGCACCACAGGCAGCCGGCAAGATACATACTGATTTCGAGCGTGGCTTCATCAAGGCGGAGGTAGTCAACTATCAGGATCTTCTCGACAATGGAAGCCTTGCAGCCGCAAGAGAAAAGGGCATCGTAGGCATGGAAGGAAAAGAGTACGTTGTTAAGGACGGAGATGTAATTCTTTTCAGATTTAATGTATAATTTTATGAATAAAACGCTTTTATAAGCACAAAATCAAAAAGATACGCATAAGATAGACCAAGGGAGGTCTGTTTTATGCGTTTTCTGGATTTATGCGAAAAAGAGGTTGTGAGTGTGGAAGAGGGCAGATATATCGGGCATGTGCGTGACCTTGAGTTTGACACGGTCTGTGGCAAAATCTGTGCGATTATCGTGCCGGGACCGGGAAAATATATGGGAATATTTTGCAGGGATTACGAATATTGTATTCCATGGGTTAAGATTGTGAAAATTGGACCCGACATAATATTGGTGAATATATGTGAGTCTGATATGCGGCGTAAGCTGTTATGATAGTATAAAAGGAAACTATTCAGTGACATTGAAAAAAAGTGCTAAAAAAGTCAAAATCAGTACAAAACATATTGACAATGAAAATTAGTATAGATATACTAAAATATGTATAGGTCTTTTTAAATACAGATGATGATTTGAAGTATTATAATGAGAAACATAGATATTTTGCTTCTTCATATTATATGATATCTACGGAGGGTACAGCATGAAGTGTCCATTTTGCAGTAGTGACAACACAAGGGTAATAGACTCAAGACCGGCTGATGACAACAGCTCTATCAGGCGCAGAAGGCTGTGCGATGATTGCGGCAAGCGTTTCACTACATATGAGAAGGTGGAGACAATCCCACTCATCGTTATAAAAAAGGATAACAACAGAGAGCAGTATGACCGCTCCAAGATTGAAAAGGGCGTGCTTCTTGCATGTCACAAGAGACCGATTTCAGCAGATACAATCTCAAAGCTTGTAGATGAGGTCGAGATAGAAATCTTTGCCAGAGAGGAAAAGGAAATCTCTACATCACTCATCGGAGAGCTGATTATGGACAAATTAAAGGAGCTTGATGCGGTAGCATATGTGAGGTTTGCGTCAGTTTACAGAGAGTTTAAGGACGTCAACACATTTATGACAGAGCTTAAAAAGATGCTTGACACCAAATAGTGTTTATGCAGCAGGCAGCCTTGAATGAACAGATTAACAGGGAGACAGAGAATTTTATACTATGAGTTTTTTATACCCGGGAGAGTACATTGACTCGACATACAGCATAGATTTTGATAAATTATATAAGGAGGGCTACAGGGGCATTATTTTTGATATCGACAACACCCTTGTGACTCATGGTTCGCCTGCTGATGAGCGGGCGATTGCTTTGTTTAAGCACCTTAAGGAGCTTGGTTTTTCGTGCCTTGTGCTCTCAAACAACAAAGAGCCGCGTGTGAAGAGCTTTGCTAAGCAGGTTGGGATAAAGTATATCTACAAGGCAGGAAAGCCCAAGCCATCAGGCTATCGTACAGCAATGGAGAGGCTTGGCACAGATACGAAAAACACTCTTTTTGTGGGAGATCAGATATTTACAGATATCATCGGAGCTAATCTTACGGGCATCAGATCAATACTTGTAGCACCTATTGACCCGCATGAGGAGATACAGATTGTGCTTAAGCGCTTTATTGAAAAGCCTGTAATTGCATGCTACAAGAGGCATTTAAAGAAAGTAAATAAATAATTTTTAACTAATAATTTAAAGTTTGGAGGCATATATATTATGAAGATTGCAATCGGAAACGATCACGCAGCAGTTGAGCTTAAAAAGACAATAATGGAGTACGTTGAGAGCATGGGTCACGAGGTGACCAACTTCGGCACAGATTCAAGTGAGAGCTGCAATTACCCGGAGTATGGTGAGAAGGTGGCTAATGCAGTGGCATCAGGCGAGTTTGACTGCGGAATACTGATATGCGGTACCGGTGTAGGTATCTCAATAGCAGCCAATAAGGTCAACGGAATCCGTGCGGCAGTTTGCTCAGACACAGCCACAGCACGCCTTGTAAAACAGCACAACAATGCCAATATCATAGCTTTTGGTGAGAGGATTGTAGGTGTTGAGCTTGCAAAGGATATCGTAAAGGCTTATCTGACAGCCGAGTTTGAGGGCGGCAGACACGCAAAGAGAATAGCTATGATATCGGATATCGAGGCTAGAAACTAATATAAAACCAATACAAATTCATGCAATAGAAAATAAATACTTGAAATGTATTGCTTTTTATTGTAAAATGGACGAATGAGAGAGCTTAGGCTCGCACGATTTAAGGAGGAAGTAACTAATGATTTCAGCAGGAGATTTCAGAAACGGTGTTACTATCGAGTTCGAGGGAAACATCTATCAGATTATCGAATTTCAGCATGTTAAACCAGGAAAAGGTGCAGCATTTGTACGTACAAAGTTAAAGAATATCATCAGTGGTGGTGTTGTTGAGAAGACATTCCGTCCAACAGAGAAATGCCCTACAGCACACATTGATCGTAAGGATATGCAGTATCTTTATGCAGATGATGATTTCTATCATTTCATGGATGTTGAGACATATGACCAGATTGACTTACCAAAGGATGAGGTTGGCGATGCTCTCAAGTTTGTAAAAGAGAACGAGATGTGTAAGGTTTGCTCACACAAGGGCAATGTATTTGCAGTTGAGCCACCACTTTTCGTTGAGCTTACTGTTACAGAGACAGAGCCTGGCTTCAAGGGTGATACAGCAACAGGTGCTACAAAGCCTGCTACAGTTGAGACAGGTGCTACAGTTTATGTACCACTTTTTGTTGAGACAGATGATGTTATCAAGATTGATACAAGAACTGGTGAGTACCTTTCACGTGTATAATCTGTATTTTTATGAGTCTGCACATATTACGGTATACCCGGAGTATGTGCAGACTTTTTTTATTTGTGTGCTGTGTGGCAGGTGAGAATCCCGACAGCAAGTGTCATAAACACATGCGACACAAGCATAGCCCACAGATATGCATCTATCCCATAGTGGGGGACGAGAAGCATAATCATCAGGATTCTTATCGCACAGGTGAGCAGATTGACGAAGAGCACCTGCTTTGCTTTACCCAGACCGTGCAGTATGCTGCAGAGCATTCCGCTTATGTGCATCAGTGGGCACAGAAAACACAGTCTTCTAAGAAAATATCCACAAAGCTTGGATGAAAAAAGAAAATCCCCTATAAAATCCGACAGCAGATAGAATATGCATGTAAAGATAAGACCAAAGCATAGTCCGAATAAGGCACAGGAGTTTATGGTTTTAGTGATTTTTGCATCCTTTCCGGCGGCATTCGCTTCAGAAACAGATGGCAGAAGCATCACGCAGGCACAGCTGCAAAGTACACCGGGAAATAAAAGCACGGGAAGGGTGAGACCGGAAATGGTTCCAAATATGTCAAGGGACAATGCCGGTGATAGTCCGTAGAGCTTAAGAGTTCTCGGGATAAGCACATTTTCGGCGGAGGATGAAAAGCTTGCCAATATGTAGTTTAGTGATAAAGGAATGAAAAGCGCAGCCATGCCATAGGCTGTTGTTTTCAGGCTCTTGACGGATATTTTAAAGTATGAGAAATCCTTTTTTATTGTGATAACGGAAAAGGCGGTTGCGCTCGCTTCGCCTGCCACGATGCCGTATATAGAGTATACAGGCTTAAAGCAGCTGCCACCGTCAGATAGTATTGCGTATATCAGATAGCAGGTGCCAATGCGCGCGGTCTGCTCAATTAATTGTGTGGCAGCGGGGATGGCTGCTTTTTTCAATCCATAATAGTATCCGTTTATGCAGGAATGGATAGCAGCGGGCAGAATGGAAAAGGACAGCGCCTTGACAAGTTCTGTACAGCGTGGCTCACTTAAAATACAAAGGCTTATGTAGTTGGCATTGGAATACATAATAATTGTGAGTAAAAGAGCAATGGTGGCTGACATAATTATTGCACAAATGAGTATAATCTGCCTGTTTTGAGGTTTTTCGGCAACAAGTTTTGATGTGGCAGTCTGAAAGCCGTTGCAGCAGAGTGACATGCATACGGACATGAGTGGAATCACAAGCTGATAGAGTCCAAGACCTGTTGAGCCCATGACGTTATTAAGAAATATGCGAAAGAAAAAACCCATAAACCGACTGGTTGTACCGGCAAGTGTCAGGAAAATAGTTCCGGTCACAAGTGGATTGGATAAATATTTTTTTACAATCAAAAAATCACCTGTCATATGTTGTCTTAGAAGTATATGTGCTTCCGTGGATATATATGACAGGTGATTATTTATTGTGTGTTAAACAGCTATTTTGCGCTAAACAACTATTATACTCTTATATGACCGGTATCGTTATATTAAATTTATGAGATTAACCCATAAAGTGGCGGATAGCCTTGGCTACGCCGTCATTTTCGTTTGTGTCGGTGACGTAATCAGCCTGTGCCTTAAGCTCATCGGTTGCATTTCCCATGGCCACGCCGATGTGTGCGGCTTTTACGATAGCCATGTCGTTTTCGGTGTCACCGACAGCCATTGTCTCATCAGCTGCTATATTCAGGATTTGAGCCAGCTTATGAAGTGCCACACCTTTGTCAACGCCTGCTTTTGTGAATTCCAGATTACCATAGCCACCGCTTACGAGCGTGATTTCAGGGATTTTTTTCAGATGCTCAAATACTTCGTCGCGGCAGTAGTAGTTATCATTTACATCCTTTGGAAAATTGATGGTCATTTTCTGCATATGGTAATTGTTTTCGCGCATCATTTCAGTGATATCGTTTACACGTTTTCTGGTTGTCATGATGTATTCCTTTATAGAAGGAGGTATTTTGAGATCCTTTGCATCCTCGAGACACTTGTATGGAGAATAGCCACAGCCGTTTATGAAGGCATCCATATGAACGCGCTTTGTCATCAGGTAATCAATTATTGAAAACGCTGTCTCATCAGAAAGGCAGTTTTCGTAAAGACATTTTTGGGTGTCAATCTCGTAGATTGCACTTCCGTTTGCAGTGATAGCGTAGCGGATGCCAGTGCCCTTAATTGCCTCAAACGGCAGCCCTCCGAATGGACGGCCGGTGGAGATGACCACATTTATCCCGGCAGCAGTTGCCTCTTTTATAGCTTTTATATTTTCCTGGGATATCTGACTTTTGTTGTTGAAAAGTGTTCCGTCAAGATCTAAAGCGATAAGTTTCATAAGAAATCCTTTCTTTTGTTTGAAAAATATAGTGTTTTAGTATATTATGGTGAATAGACTATTGATTTTTGTGTTTTAAAATCGGTTACAATAATAATATAAATTATCACAAATTTCAAGGATGAAGAGCACATAGCTTTTGCTTTGAAATACTTTACACTGTGGAGTGAATAACAGCTGAAACAGAAAAGGAAACGAAATGACAAGAGAAGAATTCAGAAAATATATCAGAGAAAACATAGTTATCCTGGATGGAGCGACCGGTACAAACCTGATGGCAGCGGGCATGCCTGTAGGTGTGTGTCCGGAGGAATGGGTGATGGAGCATCCGCAGGTGATTCTTGATTTGCAGAAGGCTTATGTCGATAACGGCACGAATATTGTTTATGCACCTACATTTACAGGAAACAGGATTAAGCTTTTAGAATATGGTTTACAGGAGAAAATTAACGAGATAAATACCACACTGGTTGGCCTGTCAAAGCAGGCTGTCGGGGATAGGGCACTTGTAGCAGCAGATATGACGATGACCGGCAGACAGCTTTTTCCACTCGGGGATCTGATGTTTGAGGAGCTTTTGGAGGTGTACAAGGAGCAGGCGAGGATCCTTGATGAGGCAGGCGCAGATGTTTTTGTGGTTGAGACAATGATGAGTCTTCAGGAGTGCAGAGCTGCAGTGCTTGCTATAAAAGAGGTAAGCGACCTGCCTATTATGGTGACACTCACCTACAACGAGGATGGCAGGACTCTTTTTGGTACACCGCCTGAGACAGCAGTTGTTGTGTTGCAGTCACTTGGAGTGGATGCTATCGGTGTGAACTGCTCGACGGGACCTGCTGAGATGATAGCGTTGGTTGAAAAAATGGCAGAGTACTCTACAGTGCCTCTTATTGCCAAGCCAAATGCAGGGCTTCCGGAGCTTGAGGATGGTAAAACTGTATACAAGATGACTCCGGATATGTTTGCCGATGCGATGAGAGGGCTTGTGAAGGCAGGTGCATCCATTGTCGGAGGCTGCTGTGGCACCACGCCGGAGCATATTCGTGCTCTCACAGAGGCCGTAAAGTCAATGCCTGTTCATAAGCCGCTTGAGCATCATAGAAGAGTGCTTGCGTCTGAACGAAAGAATGTAGAGATTGACTTAGATGGCAACTTTACTGTGGTCGGAGAGAGAATCAATCCTACAGGCAAGAAAAAGCTGCAGGCACAGCTTCGTGAGGGAAAGCTTGACCTGGTGCGCCAGATGGCTATGGAGCAGGAGACAAATGGTGCGGGAATACTTGATATCAATATGGGCATGAATGGTATCGATGAGAAGGAGATGATGAAATCGGTTATATATGAGGTTTCATCAACCGTGGACTGCCCTCTTTGTATTGATTCAAGTTATGTGGAGGTAATAGAGGAGGCTCTTAAGATTTATCCGGGAAGAGCTCTAATCAATTCTATTTCTCTTGAGACTGAGAAGATGGAAAAACTATTGCCTCTTGCGGCAAAATACGGAGCAATGTTCATACTCTTACCACTTTCGGATGCAGGATTGCCAAAGGATGTCGAGGAGAAAAAGCAGATTATAAATACTATTTATGACAAGGCACTTTCGCTTGGAATGGCACATGAGGATATCGTGGTGGATGGACTTGTTGCGACAATAGGTGCAAATCCAAAGGCCGCAATCGAGTGCTATGAGACCATTGCGTACTGCAAGGATGAGAAAAAGCTTCCTACAATATGCGGACTTTCAAATATATCCTTCGGACTGCCTGAGCGTATGTATGTGAACACAGCGTTTCTTACAATGGCCATATGCAAGGGACTCACCATGGCTATTGCCAATCCATCACAGGAGCTTTTGATGAATGCTGCATTTGCATCGGATATGCTGCTCGACAGACCTGACAGCGATATAGCATACATCGAACGCATGAGCAGGCTTGCGGAGGAAAAGGCCCAATATGAGACTGTTGTTGTGAAAAAGTCGGACAATGATGCGTCTGCTTCAAACGGCACATGCGCAGCGGGCAGTAAGGATGCGGTATTTCAGGCTGTCTTAAAGGGAAACAAGGGCAGTATAATTGATGAAGTAAAGAAAATGCTTTCTGATGGTGCAAAGCCTGACGAGATTATTAATAACAGCCTGATTCCGGCTATTAATGAGGTGGGAGAGCTTTTCAACCAGAAGAAATATTTCCTGCCACAGCTTATCGGCAGTGCAAATACCATGAAGCTTGCTATAGAGCATCTGGAGCCGTTACTTGAAAAGAAGGACTCAGGTGATGATATGCCGACTCTTGTCATTGCAACGGTGGAGGGCGATATCCATGATATAGGAAAGAATCTTGTCGTGCTTATGCTTAAAAACTACGGCTACAACGTGATTGATATGGGAAAGGATGTGCCTTGTGAGGATATTGTCAACAAGGCGATTGAGACGAACGCGGCTGTTATCGGACTGTCAGCTCTTATGACTACCACCATGATGCGCATGAAGGATGTGGTGGAAATCTGCAAGGAAAAGGGCTGTAAGAGTAAGGTGGTAATCGGTGGAGCCTGCATTACACAAAGCTTTGCAGACGAGATAGGAGCCGACGGATATTCAAAGGATGCGGCAGAGTGCGTGAAGCTTGTGGAGAGACTTCTGAATAGTTAAAAATTTTTTTAATAAAATAAAAAAAAGTTGTTGACAATAAGGTGCTGACTGTATATAATAATCAAGTCGGTTGACGACATGGGATCTTAGCTCAGCTGGGAGAGCATCTGCCTTACAAGCAGAGGGTCACAGG
>OIBK01000380.1_pt1 | contig 23954 bp, 20 predicted proteins | sample 1581021 | NCBI WGS metagenome assembly OIBK01 (sample SAMEA3882554, study PRJEB24775) | human gut metagenome | biome: human-associated habitat; feature: intestine environment; material: feces | place: Netherlands | collected 2009/2010
AAGTATTATAATTCTTATAAAATTTGAGATATTACTCCATATAGCATCTGCTATTATATGCTTTTTACATAGCCTGCTATTTTCTGATGCTCAATTGCTATATGATAATGTGATCTATCAGGATTACAAATCCATTCTTGTGGAAATAATAGCTTACGTTGTTTATTGTCTATATTGCAATCTTTTCAAATCAAATACTATCAAAAACATGTACTTGTTGCTCTTCAATATTACTATTTTAGGCATTTGTTTATTGTTAAGCTACATAACCTTGTACATCTGCTACTCACTTCCAAAATCCTATATGCTTTCAGCTATTTTTGCCATTATTTTCGTACTTATTATCATATGTATTTCACTATATGATAAATTTCTGGCAGTCATTGAAGAAAACACAAATTACCGGTTCAAACTTGAACTTAATAAAATGGAACAGGTATATTCTGCCAAGCTCGACGATAAATTAAAGCAGCTCCATTCTTTAAGACATGATATGAAAAACCATCTGATAGTAATTGATGGTTATGCTTCACAGCACAATGATAAGAAAATTCATGAATATATTCATAATATTTCTGAAGACCTTTCTCTGACAAATGCTGTAGATTCAGGCTCTCATATCGTCTCAGCTCTTATAGCTGAAAAAGAGGACAAGGCAAAGTTACAAAATATCAGATGCGAAATTAATATAAGTACACCCGGTATTAATATTGACGATTTTTCAATTACGACCATAATAGGTAATCTGTTTGATAATGCGATAAAAGCAGCCGCTGAGTGTGAACATGGCTGGATCAGATTCTCCATCACCCAGACCGGCTCATATATGAATATAGTTATTGAAAATTCCTACTCCGGAAATATTATAGAAAACAATGGTGAATTTACATCTACCAAAAATGACAAGGTCTTACCTCATGGAATAGGCATAAAAAATGTCCGTAAAGTCGTTTCCAACCTTAACGGACACATTGATTTTTCTTATGCCAGCGGATATTTTAGCGTAAAGGCAGAGCTCCCTAATTATAGTTAAGTTCCTGCTCCTTATATGCTCTCCTTATCTTGTTCATATGAAGCTCATTTATCTGATCATGATATTTCCTGCTCAAAGGAACCTCCATGCCTCGTCCAAAGCATACCACATCTTTTTTTACTTCTTTAATGTAATTAAAATTGGCTATATACCCCTGATGTGTATACATAAATACATCATTATCCAATCTTTCATATACATTTTTTAAAGGCTCATAACAGCTTATTTCCTCATCAATTTTATGGAATACACACTGATTTCTGCGTTTTTCTATATATATTACATTTTGAAGGTCTATTAGAACATCTTCATATCCTGATTTAATTTTTAGATATCTTTTTTCCGCTTTTTGTGCATTTTTACGATAATCAATCTGAATTCTTGCTTTTTCGATAATGTGCTTTACCTGTGTATATTTTATCGGTTTCATAACATAATCAAGTGCATCAAGTCTGAATGCCTGTATCGCAAATGCATCATAACTCGTCACAAATGAGATACATACCCATGGGTCGATTTTTCTTAATGCATCAGCCGTCTCAATACCTGTCATACCAGGCATTTCCACATCAAGAAACAATAAATAATATTCCTTACTCTTAGAAAATAAATTATTCATGAGTTCTTTTGCATTATCATAGAGATCTATGCTCATATTAACATCCATTTCATTTCCGTATTCACTCACAAATTTTTTAAGTTCATTCCGAAAAAATTCTTCATCATCGCGTAAACGTCAAACCACGCGCCTTGGATAATTAGCATTTTTGTGAGACACTCTATAAGACACGAAAAAACTAATAGTTTTTTAGAGGAGGCAAACTATCATGGATAAATGTACTCACGATGTAAGGCGTGCTAACTGGTTAAATATCATAAATCAATGTCAGGAACGACCTGCAAACGTAACTGTCCATCAATGGCTGAAAGACAATGATATCAAGGAAAAATCTTATTATTACTGGCTGCGCAAGTTTCGTAAAGAATCATACGACCAGATGCAGCTGCCTGTAACAACCGAAAATCCTGCCGAAATTTCTTTTGTTGAAATAGCTGCCCCTGTTACATCAGAGAAAACTATTCAAACACGGGAATTTTCGTCAGCTTCTAACGCGACTGCAGTTGTCAGGAATGGTGATATCATTCTCGAAATATCAAACGATGTTTCAGATGCTGTGCTAAGCAGGCTCTTAAAGGAGGTAGTCCATGCTGGAGAACGTTGCTAAAATCAATCGGGTTGTGCTTGCGTGTGGTACAGTGGATCTGCGCAAAGGCATTGATGGTCTCTCGATGATCATTGGTGACAAATATAAGCAGAATCCTTTTGAGAAAGGAACCTTGTTCCTGTTCTGCGGTAGACGTTCCGACAGGATTAAAGGACTGCTTTGGATGGGCGATGGATTTCTTTTGCTGTATAAACGGATTGAATCCGGTTCACTATCCTGGCCAAGAACCACGGAAGACGCTGCGGATCTTACCGAAGAGCAATTCGATTACCTGATGCTCGGTTTAAATCCGCTCGATCCTAAAATCAAGGATGTAACACCACAAAATCCCTTCTGAGTTTGTGCAAAACAGAGATTTTTCAAAGACATTTATGACGTCAAAAAATCTATAGTTGAACCTGGTTTATATGCCTTTTTCACAACTGGTACAATAGTTAGCAGTTACTTGAAACAAATATCTTGAAATTTGAAAGCTCTATATTTCCCTGCGTTTATCAGCATCCTATAGCCTTATAGCGATAGGCATAATGACGGAGAGCTAACACACAAGAATTCGCTAATTAAAGCTGCTTCTGTTATAATGAAAACAGTTTAAGGGAGTGAAGCAATGGCACAGAAACATACATTGGAAGAACTGAATAATTGCAGCCGCGAAGAACTGATTACCATTGTTCTTATGATGCAGGGACAGCTCGATGCTTTAAATGATAACATCGAAAAACTCATTGAGCAGGTCCGCATTGCCAATAATTATAGATTTGGCAGGCATACAGAGAGCTTAAAATCAATCGAAGGCCAGCTTTCGTTTTTTGACGAAGCGGACGCCGCCTATGATGAATCTTCCAGGGAGCCTTCTGCTGAAGAGGTCATTACTGCCAAGCGTGCAAAGAAAAAAGGACAGCGGAATATCGACCTGAAAGATTTCCCGGAAGAAATACTTCCGCCATACAGTGTTTCTGAAGAACAGCTGGATGCTTTTTATGGAAAAGGCAATTGGCGCCGTATGCCGGATGAAACCTACAAGAGGCTTCGTCATGAGCCCGAAGCATGGACTGTCGAAATTCATACTGTCGAGGTGTATGTGGGAACTGATGGTGATCATCAGGATGAGTTCCTTCGTGGAAACAGACCCAAGGACTTGCTTCGCAACAGTATAGTGACGCCATCATTACTGGCATCAATACTTAATGTAAAATATGTGAATTCATCAGCATTACACCGGATTGAGCAGGAGTTTCAACGTAATGGCGTAAATATATCACGCCAGACAATGTCCAACTGGATTGTCAGATGCTCCCAGATGTACTTCACTCCGTTTGTTGAACGGATGAAGCAGGAGCTGCTGTCACTGCATGTCACACAGTCAGATGAAACACCGACTCAAGTAATAGCAGACAGCGACCACCCAAACAGCAAGTGCTATATGTGGGTGCACCGTTCCGGAGAGTTTTATACCCGACGCCCGATTGTGATATATGAGTACCAAAAAGGACGTGATCATCAAAAGCCTCTGGATTTTTACAAGGATTACAAAGGAATCCTTGTAACGGACAGCCTGCAGCAATATCATCTAGTTGATAAAAAGCTTCCAGATGTGACAAACGCAAACTGCTGGGCGCATGCAAGGCGTGATTTTGCGGATGCGGTTAAGGCTGCCGATAAAAAGGATCCGTCTTCTGTAAGGCAGTCTGTTGCCTATCAGGCATTGCAGAAGATAGCCGGGTTTTATAATGCTGACACTGAGTTAAAAGGGCTCTCATCAGAGGAACGGCTTCAAAAACGGCAGGAATTGATCCGGCCGCTGGTTGAGGAATTTTTTGCGTGGGTAAAACAACAGGTTAACGACTGTGCGGTACCTCCAAAATCCAAAACAGGCCAGGGGCTGAATTTCATAATCAATCAGGAAAAATATCTTAAGGTATTTCTTGAAGATGGAGATGTCCCTATCGATAATTCTGCCTCGGAGAGAGCCATACGCACCTTTTGCCTCGGCAAGAAAAACTGGATGTTCCACAATACAGCCAAAGGAGCATCTGCCAGTGCGATGGTATACAGTATTTCAGAAACAGCCAAGCTGAATAATCTGCGGCCGTATTATTATTTTAAATATATCCTCACAGAACTGCCAAAACTCTGTGAGGAAAAAGAAAATATAGATCCAGAAAAGCTGGACTATCTCATGCCATGGTCAGATAGTCTTCCGGACGAATGCAGGAAGCCACGTCGCCAATAATGGGCGGCGTTGATTTTAATGACTGGCGCATGGTTTGACGTTTACTCTGTTTTAAATATAACTTTATGATATTTTTCATAAGGCTCACTTAATTTTTTTGCAACCATAAACATCTGTTTTTTTGAAAATTCTTCTAAATTGATTGAATTAAATCTTCTATTAAGTGCCTTATCATTTTTTATTAACTTGCACTCATCTTCTGTTGTTGCACATATAAATCTCAATTTACTATTCAACAAATATGGCTTTAAAATATTTGAAGCAGAAATACCACCTTCACTAGCACCCGCTCCAATGACAATATGTGCTTCATCTATAAATAATATATGTTCATTTCTTACACAAATGTCCAATAGTTTTGTTAATTTTTCTTCAAATTCTCCTCGATATTTCGTATTTCCCAACAGACGTGCTATATCAACACTTAATATTTGTTTTCCACATAATTTAGGTCTAACCATACCTTTATTTATCTTTTGAGCAAAAGCTTCAACTAAAGTTGTTTTACCAACTCCAGGCTTTCCAGTTATTAATACATTATTTTTTGTTTTCATCGATAAAAAAATTTCCAACAACTCTAGTTCTTTAGTTCTTTCAACTATATTTATATCATTATTAATCCCATATAAACTTATATTAGTCGTGTATTTTTCTATAAACCTAATTTCTTCATCCAATTGGTCTCTAATATCAATAATTTTTCTATAAGACACCCCTATATTCAGTAAATCATACTTAAGATCGCTCTCCTTACTTACACAATTTACTAAAATATCAAATATAGAATTTATTCCACTTGGATAATTTTCCTCTAATTCACTAAAGAAATGCTTATTATACAATTTTGCATCTACATCAACTTCATTACCTTTATATATGGTCTCAATATCTTGTTTTTTTAAACCAAAGTACTCTTTGTACATTTTCAATATCTCATAAATAATCAAATTTATAGATAATACCTGATTTTCTTTCTCTACCTCATTAATTATTTTCTTTAACTCTTTACATATATGTATCATTTATTCACCTTCTGATATGTTATTATAATTAAGCAATTCGATAGTCATATCAACCAAATTCAACAGTAATGATTTATTAATCACCTTGCAGTCAGCATAATTTGTAAAATATTTAATAACTTCCATAACTCCAATATTAGCTGCTATTGCATTAAAAGGTTCAATAATTGTTGTCATTACTTTTTCTTTTATTTTTTCTATGTCCTTGTCTTCATGTATCAGATGATTACCTATCAAACTTCTATACCTAATATCACTATTCGGTAATATCAATGGTCCGCACAATATCTGATCATTTGTAGGAGAACCCACATAATACGGAACTCTCAACAGTAATGCTGCTTCATCAACAATATCTATAATTTTTCCCCTAGGTGTATCTGCACATAGATATATCATATCGCTATTTTTTGCTACACTAACAACATCCTCTACACTAGAAATCTTTTTATTTATAAATTCATAATCTACACGAGGATTTATTTTTAACATTTTTTCTTTTGCCACATCCACTTTATATTTCCCAATATCAGACTCCCAATATAACATTTGTCTTGATGTATTGCTTAATTCTATTTTATCAAAATCAACTGCAGTTATTTTTCCTATTCCCATTGCAGCAAATCCATATAACGAATGAGAGCCAACTCCACCAACCCCAATCACGCATATTTTCTTTCGTTTGATAACACTTTGCATTTTTATTGCATCTTGATATCTAATTTTTCCATTTAGCGCAAAAGAATTTATTTGTCTATCATATTTCTTAAGTTCTTCTTGTGATAACCCACATGAATCAAAAACTTCATATTCATCAAGAAAATTTCTTTCATCAAACATTTTCAAAATGTATTCCAACGATTTTTGAGAAATATCATATCCCTCCTTTCGTATTTTCTCCAATAGTTCCTTCTCGGTATATGTTCCGTCCATTAACAATACTAATTTCTTTATAAAATCTATATTAATCGATATTTTACATACATTTTTTGAATTCAAATGAAAAATCAAATTTCCTATATTGTCTTGGCTTATATATAAACTTTTTTTTATACATGGTTTTCTCATATTAATTCCTCTATTTTCTTATTGAAATCAAAACCACTAAATAGATTTGATTTACTAATATTATAAATATGCAATTATACTATAATTTAAATCTAAAGGCTTGTTGAAATGATCATCAAATGCAAAACTTTTTACTTCACACCATACATTTGCTAGATATTTTATTGTAAAATAAATCATCTGCAACTGCTTACATAATAAATTGTTTATTATTGGAATTGACTTAATAATAAAAAACGGAGAGGAAAATCCTTTCCGTTTTTATTGTAATCGCATTAAGGTGTTATCATTTCATAAGACTGCTCAATTTTCGTTTCAACGTCTACCTCCTCAAATACGATGTTTTTTGTATCTACTGATACTAACTCTTTTGTTGTTTCCATAAAATTTTTTCCTCCTATTAGTAATTTTCTGTCACTCCTGTTTGCAACCATTCATGACTCTATGTAAAGCTATTACATACAACATTAATTGATTTCCCAAATATACTTATATTTGCAGGCTAATTAATTAAAAATTAGTCTTTTCACAAAATTGATAAATACTAAGCTTGTCTCTTTCCATTAAGTCTCAATTATTTCCTTCTTAGTTCTTAAAATCTCTAATATTTTAATTTTATCTTATACTAAAACCATCAAATATCAATGATACTTACATGAATGACACGAATTCGTACACGTTTGACATTTAATCAATAATTTTTGCAAGAATCAACGAAATCGCTACCGAAATATTAGCAGCCATAACACAAAGCACTATTTCATTTTTCAGTACTCCCAAAATTGCTGCTATAACAATTACAATTAAAATGATAGTCTGAAATCCCCATGTATTTAATTGTTGCTTATGCTTTTCTTCTACTGTTAATGGTTTATTTTCTGCTTCAACCGGAGCCAATCTCAGTACAGTTAACACTGCTACCATATATAGCACCATCAAACACCATATATATTTTTTTCCCAATGCCAATGCAGACATCACAAATACAATAAAGGTAATCTGCGTATACAAGATACATTTAAGATGACTACGTGCATGATATCCTCCAGCTGTCAACCTCAACGGAGTATATACTGCTATGTACGGAATAAATGCTATAGGATATCCTATAACGTAATATGATAATATAACCATAAAAGCAACATTTATTAATGTAGACAAAATCAATTCCATACCATAGCAGTATGATTCCTTATCATCAGTCTTGATTATTGCATTTTTAATCCAAAACTCAACAATTAGTGTACTTGCTTTCTTAATCATTTCTTTTTTTCAATGAGTCTGGGATATCTGGCTGATGTGAAAAAAAGAAACATGTTGCATTCACAGAGACAACAGCAAGTACCATTGTAAATGTTGCAACGATTTTTGAAAATTTTACTATACCTTTTTTAACCATAATTCTTTGCTCCTTTGTTTTTATTCTTTACACTCTCAATTCTACTCAACATCACTGTATATACAATAGCTCATGCACTAACGACATAAATATACACACCTTTTGCATATATAGTAGTATTACTATCGTAAAATGATAGTAATACTATATTCAAAATATTATTTTTTTTACCTACAATATCTATAGTTTAAATATGAAGGCAGGTAAATCATGCAGGATACAGAATTCATAAAGCATACGTTTCTACCGTTTGAAAAATAATCTAACACAAGAACAATTAAGTGAATATGCAGACTGCTCCTGCGGATTTATTGGTCAAATCGAACGTGGTGAAAGCAAAATTTCACTTTCTGTTTTATCAAAAATAATCAACACTCTCAAAATAGACGCAAATGAATTGTTTTGGGGCACCGATACACATACTTCTGAAAGTCAGCAATTGGATAATCAGATAGCTCTCTATGCCAAACAATTATCAATTGACAAAAAACATATTGTTCTCAATCTGATGGATGATTTGAAAAACCTAAATTAATCTTGTAATTTCAAAATTTATAATCTATAATCTTCATAGCTTAATTGTTTTGATAAGAGGATTATTTTTATGAATATTGCTATTTGTGATGATGAACAACAAGATATTGATATACTTTACAATTACTGCAAATCATGCAAATTACCATACAATATTTCTACTTTCTTGTCTGCCTCTGCCCTGCTTGAGGCTTTTAAATCCCAATTTTATGATTTAATTTTTCTTGATATAGAAATGGATAAGCCAAATGGTTTTGAAATTGGCTCTATTTTAGCAGGATATTCTCCTCGTCCCGTAATAGTTTTTACGACAAACGCACTGCAGTATGCAGTCCGAGGATATGGAATTGCTTTTCGATTTCTATGCAAACCGATAACGATTACAATGTTTCAAAGTGTTGTCAGGGAGGCTCTTGACGAGATTCTTCCGCAAAAGGCAACGATAATGTGTGGTTCAACTCAGAAAATGATTTCTATAAACGATGTCATATATTTTGAGAGTCTGAACCGGCACATTATTTTTCATTTTGCAAATACATCCACATTGGAGATAAAGGATTCAATGGAAAATATGATTTCGGTTTTTTCATATCCTTCATTTGTACAGATTCACAGAAGCTATTGCATCAATTTGAATTACGTGGACAGCTTTACACCACTTGCTGTCACTATGACTGACGGCTGCAAAATTCCACTTTCGCGGAAAAAACAGACCATTTTCCAAGAGCGCTTTAACAATTTGATACGAGGTACCATCAAATGAATTTTCCAATTGAAGTATATACCATTATTATAGAATGCCTGCTTGTTTTCTACTTCTTTCATAAAGAGGTTAGACCTGTATACCCTTCCCGCAGATATATTATCCTATTTTGCATATCACTCTTTGCGGTCATAATGCTATCAACCCTATATACACCTATGTTTATACGGCTTGTCATTATCAGCTTATTTTTGTTTTTATGCTATACTTTCTACTTCAAATGCAAAATATTCCAAATCACCTATACTATTATATTATTTTTTGTTACGTCGATGTTTTCCGATGTTATTGGTGCGTTTGTACTTTCCAGACTTGGAATTTCAATGAATGAACTTTTAGGAATAAGTGAAGGACGGCTTATCTACAATACAACAAGCAAGATTATTCATCTGTTTTTGCTGGTCATAATTATTTTATTTACCAATGCCCGATTTGATTCAAAGGCTCTACTGCATGCCATACCACTCATGCTCTGCAATCTGTCAAGCATATTTATTCTGTTTGCCCAGTACACTACCTTTATTGACAATGGTAAATACTCCACCTTTGTGATGACCACCATATGTATGCTTGTTATCAATATAGTGGTTTGTGGATATACGGAAATAGTAAAGAAATCTTATGAATTACAGAAAAATCAGCTCTGTATGCAGGAGCAGCTGGCCAAACAGGAGCTTTACTATCAGGATATCATTGCTCGTCAGGACGAATCCCGCGCACTTTGGCATGATATAAAAAAATACATGCTGGCAATGGAAAATCTGGTTTCTACGAAAACACGACCTGAAGCCGAAAGCCAGCTCTCTGCCTTAAAGAAAAAGTTTTCAAGCCTTGACCAAATGATTGATACCGGTAATTCCATTGTTGACGGCATCCTAAACTATGGCTCTAATAAAGCAGACAATCTGGGAATCTCCATAAACTTTAATCTATGGCTGGATACTGACCTTAACATTTCGCCTGTTGACCTGTACATAATCATTGGAAACACTATGGATAACGCAATAGAAGCCTGCGATGCTTTTCCGTCAGGTCACAAACCATCCATCTCATGTACGCTGCGCCAGAAAAATCATGTGCTGCTTTATGAAATATCCAATCCTATTCCACAGGTTTCGGTTAAAAAAGCCGGAGATATCCACGGATATGGGCTTGAAAATGTCAAAGAATGTGTAAATAGAAATAGTGGTTTTATCTCTGTTAAAACCGAAAATGATATATTTTGTGTCTCTATAACACTAAACGTTTAATATGTCTTAAATCCGCGATATCACAAGCCTTCCATCCTGCACATCAACCCTGACCTTATTAGACTCTATCCCCGCTGCCTCAAGCATCTCATCAGTGAGTTTTATCCTGTGTGCCTTATCCAATACCGTATATTCCATTGCAGGGTGTTTCTTCAATTTCTCCGTACTTACCTTTCCGTCAGATATAAGCACTGTGCGGTCTACACGGCCTGCAAGTGCCATATCGTGTGTCACTATGATGATGGTTATACCAAGCTCTTTGTTCAGCTTATGAAACAGCTCATAGATTGTATCAGCAGTCCTTGTATCCACGGCTCCGGTCGGCTCATCCGCAAGCAGTATGTCCGGCTTATTTGCCAGTGCCACCGCTATCGCTGCTCGCTGCTGCTCTCCTCCCGATAGCTGAGCCGGAAGCTTATCCTTATGCTCCTGTAATCCCACTGCCTTTAACAGTTTAAGGGCATAGCTTTTATTATCATCCTTGCGTTTTTTTATAATTTCTCCGTGTTTTAAATTATCGGTATTTCCAGTATTTTCAAACATCATCACTGCCTCGACATTCTGCAGCACAGTCAGGTATGGGAACAGATTTTTGGCACTTTTCTGCCACACAAAGCCCACCTTGTTCCTGCGGTATCTCACCATTTCAGCTTCTGAATATGTGGAAATGTCTTTTCCGTCAATAGTGAGCACTCCCGCTGTGGGTGTTTCCAGTCCTCCTATCATATTTAAAAGGGTGGATTTTCCGCTGCCGGATTTTCCTATTACCGCAAGCATCTCCCCTGTTTCCACCGAAAGATCCAAACCCTCCAGTGCCATCACCTTTTTATCGTCGGTCTCATATATTTTTACCAGTCCATCGCAGTTTATCATCTACTTTTCCCCCTTTTAATTTAAATTACTATGCCGTCACTAAGCTCAAACACTTCATCCCCCAGCTCCATCAGGTTCGGATCATGCGTGGTCATAACTATTGTAATGTCCTCATCGTCTATCAACTCACGGAACAATCGCATGACTTCAAATCCAGCAGCGGTATCAAGTGCTCCTGTCGGCTCATCCGCAAAGACCACCTTCGGGCGATGAACCACAGCGCGCGCTATCGCAACTCTCTGCTGCTCACCTCCCGATAACTGATCCGGCATATGATCCATGCGCTTTGAGAGTCCGACACGCTCCAGCAGCTCTGATACTCTGTCATGCGTATTCTCATTTATCACATCGTTTTTCGCAAGTCTAAGGGCAAATTCCACATTCTCATATGCCGTCATCGTGGGAATTAGTGCTATAGACTGGAATACAAATCCCATCTCATACCGCCTTAGCATTTCCCGGTCTTTCTCGGTCATCTGCTCGAGGTTTTTATCCAGAAACTGCACACTTCCCTCTGTCGGCATATCAAGCGCACTAAGGATATTAAGAAGTGTGGTCTTTCCGGAGCCGGAACGCCCTTTTAAGATGGCAAGTGTTCCTTTTTTTATCTCCATGGATACTCCGTCAAGTGCGTGGACTGTTGTACCATCTCCCGCCTTGAAATATCTTTTTATATTTTGAGCAATTATCGCATTTTCCATATATCACGACCTCTTTTTTTACATGCTAACTATCTTCTCCAAGCCTTAGTGCCTGTGCTATCTTCATACTCTTAAGCAGTCTGCTGATAACCACATAGCATACGGCTACAGCCACGAAAAGTGCTCCTGCAAGCTCCAGCATATCAGATTGATAAATATATACATTTACTCCGATATTGTGTTTCTGCGGCAGATATATGATCGATATGAGCCTTACAAACATCGCTGTTGCAGTTATACCTATGCCTGCTCCCGCAAGAAGCGGCAGAAATGATAAAAATATCTGCTCGTTTAAAAGCATTGCTTTTACCTCTCTCATTCTCATTCCCATTGCGCGGTATATACCAAACTGCAGCTCCCTCTGTTTTAGTGTCATAACCCAATACAGCAAAAATCCTACTGAGCACACTATCAGTGAAAGTATAAAACTTAATGTAAACATACCGTTTGTGATCTGCACTGTGGCTGAGTTTTTATTCTCGTCTATAAGCTGCTGCGCGGATGTTAAATTTTTGTATATATTATCCACCGTTTTTCCCTTTGACAGGTTCATCCACACACTGTACGGTGTCATGCCGAACTTTTCCACAACCGTAGCATAATTTGCAACGATCAGGTATTTCTCCTGCTCGGTCACATTTTTGTCTGCATCTGTCTCATAGGTGTAACGCTCGTAGCCCGGAAAACCTTTTACTATGGCACATACCTTTGCATTCTCAGATGCGTAGATCTGATCATCATCGACAGCCTCCGGTACATACCTTGAGTAATTTAAGCTGTCACCAACTTTAAGTCCCAGAGCTTTTGCCAGATTTGAGGAAATGATGACTCCGTCCGGCTCCTTTGCCAGCTCATTCAGGTAATTGAACCAGTGCGCGTCATTAATATCATCATTTTGGTCACTCTGCAATTTCGCAGTCTCACCGAATTCTTTTGTGTTTATCGCCATAAGATATGCATCCGAAACCGAACCACTGCCTGCGGAAATATCTACCCGCTCGTCCTCAAGCACACGCGTGACACCGTCACAGATGCCCTCATTTTTGAGCGACTCGTATTTACCGAAATCAGGCTCGTCATACATCCAGTTTACAGAGCCATCTTTATTCTTCTGTATCCTGAGTCTGAAATCTTCGTTGTATATCGCATCACAACCCACATTGTAGACGATCCGTTTTTCCATATTGCTGTTCATGGTGCGCGCCATATTCGCGTCAAAAATACCGCCAGCCACTGTCATGATAAGAAATACTGCCAGAAATCCCTGATTGTATCTGGTTCGTTTTAGCTGTAAAAATGATGCATACATTGCCGGAGAAAAATGCTTTTTAAAGAGCCTGTCCACAAGCAGAATAATAAGTCCGGTAAGTCTTACGCACAAAAGTGCCGCTGCAAATATAAAAAGCGAATTGTCCAGTATCATGACAGGATCTATGCTCCTGTTCTCAAGAACAGATATCGCAAGCGTACTCTTCTGCTTGTTGTAATTGTAAAGCAGATATGCTGACAGAGCCAAAAGTATAACGTCTATAAAGCATTTCTCCCAAAGAGGCTTTTTCTTTGATATTCGTTCCCTGCTGCGCTCTGATATGGCATCCTTTGATTTTTTCCACACCGGAACTGTGATAAACAGCACCATGATAACTGCCGCTGCCACCGCATAGACAAGCATCTGCCATACAAATCTGTAAGTGCCTATATCCTTTGCCGTAAATCTTAAAAATCCGTCTGTAGATGCGGCAGCCCGGCACATTATATATCCGAGTACTATTCCAAGTACACAGCCCGCAAACGCTATTATTCCTGACTGCTGTAGGTACAAAATAAATACCTGTAATTTTGTCGCACCGCGGCTTCTTAAAACAAGTATGTCATTTTCCTCGAGCGAAAGTATCTGTGCAGATATCATTCTTATAAATAAAATCAAAAGCACAAGACACGGCAGCTCCAACGCCCAAAGCATCAGCTTTATCGTCTTCTGCTGTGTAAAAAAGCGCTCCAGCGTATCACGGATGTTGTCATTGTAGAGCTTGTCAGCATCCTTAAACTGCTCCATATAACCGTCATAAAGTGAGGCATTTTCCGTGTTGATCTGCCTGTAATCCAGCATGAGAAAATCACTGTAGCTGATATTGTCCTCGCTGTAATACTGCATCATTTCGTCAAAAACATCCTGCGAAACAAATATCACATCGCCCATATCCGAAAGCGTCTTGGCCCAATATGGATCGTTTATATCTTTTTCACGGCAGATCTGTGATATGACGAAAGAAATTTCCTTTTTCCCACTGCCATCAGGTACATGTAAATAGATTTTTTCACCTGCTACAAGTCCGTAGTGATCCATTGTCTTTTCGCTTATGCTGCACTCGAATGTGGCTGTGTCAGACTGAGACTTTACAACCTCAGCGTACTCCGAAAGTTCCGGCAGATATCCTATTGTAAAATAATGGTTAAGTCCTCCAAACTCTGTATCTGCGCGTCCTCCTGAGAGTGTGATAAGCTGCTGTGATGAAACCTTGTTTATATCCACGTATTCAGTCCACTTCTTTTCGTATCCTGACAGCTTATCAAGTACTGACTGCGAATCAGGATAATCTGCCACCGCATATGTTCCCTCGCGGCTCATCTGTGCAGGAAACTCATTCTGCTGTGTGGCATGATCCGTAAAAAGTCTGTCGAGTATCTGATTTCCCGCACCCTTTTCAAACATAGGGTGGCACACAAAAAGTGCTATAAACAAAGCCACTCCCATAAGCAGACACAGATTTAACCATTTTCTGTTTTTTAATTTATTAATTACGAAGCCAAACATATTTCATCGCCCTCATCAATACCGTAAAGCACAAGTGTATTGCTGCCTGATGTATAATCGCTCAATATTACCGGCTGCTTTACCACGCTGTCCCCATCAATTTTCCACACATAGTATGATATATCATCTTTGTCCATAGGATTGACCTGCTTGTGTATGATCGAAGTCGGCACCACTACCACCTTTTTAAAAGAAACATAAGAAAACTTTACAGCAGATGCCCTGGTCAGATCATCCGGTATTCCATTGTCAAGTTTTATATAAAATGCTGCATTTCCATATCCCGAATCTGTGTTTCCGGTAATATGCACACCTTTATCATCCTGATTTACATATCCCTTTTGAGCTTCCCTGCCATAACCGGCAAAACCGATACAGCTTCCGTAGATCGTTGTACCGTCCAGCTCAAGTGATACGCGCTCTCCCACATCTGCTATATTGTCCTTATATACTTTATAGCTATTGCTATCCTTTACCTGAACCAGCAGTACGTCCGTGGAATTTCCGGTTATCTGCAGGATATCTGAGCCTTCCTCCACATTATCTCCTGCCTTGACACTCACCTTTGAAACTTTTCCATCATTTTTGGCATATACTGAAATATTTCCTTTGCCGTCATTTCCTGCGCTTATGCTGTCATATGCTGACTGTAGCTGGGAAAGCTGATAGGTGTGGTCTGCACAGGCAAGTTTTTTCTGCAGATTCAATAATTGTAAATTCAGTTTCAACTGCTGCTCATCATATGCTGTATCCGGCTTTTCATCCTGCCGGTTATTTTCTTCTGCGCTGCTACCACCTTCAGATAAATCTTTTATCTGTTTATCGTAATCAGCAATCTTCTGCGCATAGGATTCATTCTCCGAGTCGATCGCATTTTTCGCCTCTGTTATGGCAGCTTTGCCCTCTCCGGTATCCACCACGTAAAGCAGCATCCCCTTTTCTACCGTATCGTCCTGCATCACATTGACCGATACGATCTGCCCTTCATAATCACAGGTTTCGGTTATCGTCCCTGCGTCAGATCTGCTGTAGCGCACACCGTAGTTTGCTATATCAAAATCAGACCTTGTTACCGTATATTTGCTATACTTTGTCGGAACCTGATCTGTAGAATTATAGTAGACCAGCTCCCCCTCTTTTAAGCCCTCTGTGACCTGTGTATAGTTTTCATCAGACTCACCTGTTGTTATGATGCGTTTCTCGCGGCCGCCCTCATCATTTTTCACATAGACATATCTGGTATCGCCTTCCTTATAGATGGAATCTTTTCCCACGACAAGTGCCTGGTCCGCTTTTGTCTTTTCAAAATATACCGGATACATCTGTCCTGCCGTAAGAAACGGCTTTTCCCTGCTTTCCACGCACACATCCGGATAGCGGTTGTTTATCTTCGAAAGTACCAAAACCTCTGATGTATATTGAGACTCGGTGACATCATATTTTTCGCCATCGACTATCACATATTTCTTGTCATAATCACTGTATTTGTACTCATTTATGGCTGTATCTTTTATATCCAGCACAAGGTCATCCGTATCTGAGACAATGACTATATTCTCGTATGTCGCAGCAGACCTTCCATCTGTCAGCTTCTTAGTGTAAGTGACAAGACCGCTGTGGACTGCCTTAAGCGTTCCATCATCAACGATCTGCTGATATAAAGCCATCTGCTCATTGATCTTTTGCACGCGGTATTCGTGAAGCTGCTTATCGTAACGCTGATTTTCCTGTTCTGTGGCAATCTGCGTATTGTAATCATCTTCTGTGCTCTCTTTTTTCTCAATCTGTTCTGTTGAAAATTCGTCCGTATCCGCAGCCTGACTCTCCCATAATTTGATCTGCGTATCCGAGATCTGAGCGGATATCTCATATGTCTCATTCTCATGCACCAGCGCATCCTTACATTCCTGCAACTGTTTTTTTGCCTCATCCACATCACAGACAGCAAGCACATCCCCTACATTTACTGTATCTCCCGGCTCCACATATATCTGTGAAATGTTTACGTTGGCACTGTAGTAATTGCAGTAATCCCTAGGAACTGCGGTAGCCATCAGCACCTGTATGGAGCCAATCGTACCGTATTCCACAGGTCTATAGGCTTCATTTAACGCTACAGGTTCTTCAAGCTCCGGAATGCTGCTTTCTGTCATTTTTCCACAGCCGCCTGCCAAAAACGACACACATATCCCCAATACTGCCAGCTTTTTTATTGATAAAAGGTTTCTGATCTTCACTGCAAAACCACCTCATCCCCGCTTTTAAGTCCTTCTGTGATGATCCGGTAGTCTCCCACCTGATCTGCGACACTTATCCATACCGCCTGTCTGTATCCATTCTCATCCAGTGTGTATACAAAATACCTGCCATCCTTCTCATGTACTGCGTCCTTTTGCACATACACAGCATTTTCTATAGCAGGGCGCGTCACTTCCATGGAAAATATCTGTGCATCCGATACTGCCGACATGTCCGATACCGGTTCAAAAACAAGCTTTTGATCGTCCACCTCTTTTACCTTAAGTTCAAACTCTATATCAGATGCTGTTGCCGTGTATACATCACCTACATTAAAGTCATAGCCTTCCGGTCTGTCAGCCTCGTAATTGCCGTTTCCGCTGATTTCTGTTATAAGATTGCTGCCCGGTTCAAAAACTCCCGCCAAAAGCGAATTGTCCATTGCTGTGATCGTGCCATCCTCGGATGCCGTGATCTGATATCTCGACAGTTTTTCCTTAGCCTCATCAAGATAAAGCTGCGCAACCTCTGTATCCTTATCAAGCTGGGCTATATCGCTTGAATAATCCTGAGTATCATCGATTTTCATAATAGCCCTGTAGTGCTCTGCTAAAAGCTTATTCTGACTGATCTGCCCGCTGTAGTCCTCAATCTTTTTCTGTATCTCCCCGGATTTAAAAGCCACCAGTATATCGCCCTTTTTCACATGATCACCCACTGCCACATTTACCTTTTCAAGCGTAAGCTCCGTGTTTGTCGCACCATAGGAAAACCTGGTATAGCCCTGCGCGCTCAGACTGATGGTAGTCTGCGGTGTGAGTGAACCGCTCTGTACCGTAACTGTCTGGTATGATATTTTCTCGTAGGAAGCTCTGTCCGTCTGTGCAAGCTCCTTTTGTGCCGCCCCACATCCTGAAAATAAAATAGAGGTAATTGCAGTGGCAAGTGTCAAACGCCCTATATATTTTTTCTTTTTATTAATCATATATTTTCCACATCTTTTCCAAATAAATATGAACCTGATCTATTATCTAAAAATGTAACTCCATGTATAAACTTTATTGCAGCCAATAACAGTATCTTATATTAGATCATCACTCCTTATGATCGTGCCGTCTATCGCATTCACATACACCGGATATCTGTCGTAGCCCTTATCCTGTTTTGACAGACACCATGCCGGAACATAAGTACATTTATCCTTGTCAGATGCATCCTTCAAACGGATATATCCGAGCTTTAGATTGTTGTAAGTGTGATTTTGTGTAAAATCATACTGATCTGAGTTTTTTGTCATGTCATCCTTGATGATCTCTTTAATAGTGTCCATTGACAAGAGTTCCACGTTTTTTGACTCATTTACAATATCAACCGGGTAAGAAACAGTAAATTCCGTCACTCCCTGATCCGTCACAATAAAGGAACTGCTGCCATATGGCATAAAATCATCATAGTTATCGAGTGTCTCCCATATATCCATATTCTGGGTGAAATCGAGTGACTTGCAAAACGCTATGCCATCCACACCCTCGCCATAATCTATGATATATCCCCAGGCTGTATCCTTTATGACGCTCTCTTTATCATCAGTTTTTACAGTATCATCACCATCCTCTATCACTCCTGCGCTCCACTCGTAGTCTGATGTTCCTATATATACCTGTGAAGCCCTGCCTAATTTATTTTGAAATTCTTCTGCCTTTTTTATAGCTTCGTCTTTTGATAATGCACACTCATTATCATATGAAGATGTAGTATCTCCACCTGTAGAGCCTCCGTTAAATCCCTCTACACCTTTCTCCTCTGCAAAGGATGGTGGTCCGTAATAGCCATACTCACTATCATCGTATAATGTCCCCTCACTTCCTGCCTTAAGAGGCTGTGCTGAAATATATTCAAGAGAGCCGTCCTCAGCAATTCCAAATCTAATCTCACAGAAAACATTACCAATATATCCCAGATACTCATTACAATCCGTATAATCTGTAGCTTTTTCACGCGTATCCAGTGCAGACGGTTCTGCCTTTTCATACTGTTCCAGCAGATCATTTTCACTTTTCATCACCCTGCTGACGCCCTCTTCTGTGATAAGTCCCGCATCAATTTCCTGCTGATACCCGGCAATCTCATTTTTTACAACCTCCATGCTGTGATATATCTCTTCTTTCGTATAATGAGGTATGTCGTGATAATATACGGTACTATCGCCAAAATAAGCCTCTATCACACTCTTTTTGAAATCGGCACCCACCTTTATATTCTTCACCTCAACAACCGACATGCTTTTGCAGTCCGGCAGGGTAATGTCTGCTGAAATATCCACATCCACACTTTTGTCAGATGTCTTAACAGAAAAGCTGTCATTCCATTTCGTACTGTCGTCAAACGCACTTATATCGCTTCCTGCTTTTGTGTTTATATTTTCAGTTTCCATATTGTAATCTACTTTTTTTCCTGAACAGCCGGTTAATGCTATTGCAAGAACCAACGCCGATATAATAACGTTTTTCCTCTTCATAGCCTCTCCTTTACAGTGAATTTTCCAAATTTATGATCGTTCCATCTATAGCGTTTACAAAGATAGCATTTTGCTCATTGGAGTCTACCATACGTGACAGTACCCACGCCGGAACATAGCTGTATTTTCCCTGTTCACTGTCACTTCTTATCTTAAGATAACTAAGCTGTAGCTTATTGAATGACGATGCAGTATCATATTTATCAGGATTTTCCGTAATCTCCGCCTTGATGATCTGCTCTATATTTTTCAGAGAAATAAGCTCCACATCCTTATAGATCTGTGTTACATTTACCGGATATTCCATCTGCACATCAATTATTCCATCATCAGTGACTGTAAGAAGTGTACTGTCAGGCAGTGTAACATCATCTGTATCACTATCATTTGTTTCATACACCGACAAATAGGTATCCCTATCCAATCCATCCTTAAATGTGATGCCGTCTATGCCGGTCGCGTATGAATAAATATATCCCCACGCTGCTGTCTGATAGTCATTTTCCTTTTCGCTGTCAATATTAAAACCTATCCAGCTGCACTCACATTCACCTCGTTCCACCTGATCCTGCATTCCCAATTTACTAAGGAAATTCCCGGCTTCTTTTTTGGCTGATGCGGCAGATTTACTGCCCTCATTTGAGGTCTCGTCTGCCTTATCCTTTAGATCATCATCCTGAAAAGTCTGCGTTATGGTATCATAGTCCTCATTCCTTAAAGATGGTGGACCGTAATCTGTCCCGGACTGAGACAAGGCATAAGCATGTACCTTGTGAGCCTCAAACTCCACCTCACAGAACACATCCCCCTTGTAGCCTGCAAATACTTCACAGCTTTCGAGATCCTTTGCCACGGTATAAGTAGTCTTTGCCGTTTCAAGCTTATCCCTGTATTCAGCCAGCCGCTGTTCCAACCACTCCCTGTAAGTATCATCCTGTTCTTTCTGCCAGTACTCTATGACCTCATTCAGTTCGTCAACAGTATAATGATCCGGATCGTGATAATAGTACTCGTTCCCACCAAAATATAAATCCAGAAAACGCTTTTTGTAATCAGCATCTATCTTTACATTTTCCACCTCAACAACCGACATGTTATCGAAGTCCGGAACTACAATATTTGCATATACATATACTGTTTTCTCGCCATTACCGGTCTGTATGGTAAAGTTTTCATTCCAGCCGGAGTCTGCCTTTATATCAGCTAAGGCAGACATATTTTTTGTTTCTTTACTTTCGCTCTCATTCCCATAATCTACTTTTTTGCCGGCACAGCCTGTGAATAATGTGAGGACAAGTGCCTCGATGAGTGTCATAATCGCTGCAAATATTCTTGTATGTTTTCTCATATGCCAATCCTCCCTGATATGTCACATTTTTTCTACAACATAATTATTCCTGTGAAAGTACGGTCCGATGTAAACATTCTGTATCTTAACTCAGATCGTCCGGATGTATCACACTTCCGTCAATCGCGTTGATAAATACAGGGCATGCATTTGTAGTGTCTTTCTGCAGCAATTCCAGACTCCATGCCGGAATATAACTGTATTTTTGCATATCAGTCCGGTTGTTTACCCTTATGTATGCAAGTTTTAGAGTATAATATTTTACATTTGTATCCAGTACATATTCATCAGCATTGTTTTTAAGTTCATCCCGGGCAATATCAAATATATTTTCCAAAGGAAGCATTTCTACATTTTCCTGTTTTCTTACTATACTTACCGGGCAGTCTATATAAAAAGTACCTATACCATATTTATCAATATAAAAATTGTAGAATTCATTATCAAAAGTATCCTCTATACTATCACCATATTTCATATTGTATCCGCTGTAATCCATCGGGTTTAAAGCATCATCAAATAATATTTTGCCAACTCCGATATTGTAGTAAAATCTATAACCACTTACACACTCATGTATATCATCTTCCTGATACACATGATCGGCTCTTTCGTTATATCCACTCCATTTCAACTGCGAACTCTCAGTCTGCGGGATGGATGAAAAACCTGTCTCTTTCAAAAAGCTGTCTATCATATTCCCCGCTTCTTCTATTGTGATACCCGATTCATTTTCCTCCTGCGCGATTTTCTCTCCCGATGTATCCTGTGAATCCGTGATATCATTTACCGTATCATATTCCATGAGTGAATCCGGCCCAAAGTATTGCTGCACATATCCATCGTTAAATATATTGCTCCACTCGTATTCATTACTTCCTGTCTTTTTGGTATATCCCTCAATCGGACCTGCGCCAATTCCCGACAGCCATTTATTTTCATCACCATCTGCAACAAAATTCACGTTATACCAGGTGTTTCCTTTTTTCCCTACAAACTCATCACATGAATCATACTCTGTAGCTATAGTCCATTCATCCCCGGCATTTTCCAGATAATGCGTATATTCCTTCAAAAACTCAGCTCTGTTTCCTGTGCCAGATGTATCAGTTGGTGTTATTGAGGAATTTATGGAATCAATGAGATTTTGAAGCTGTGTTTTTGTCCAATGTTCCTTATCATAGTAATAAATCTGTGACTCTCCAAAGTATGCCTTCAATACCTTTTCTTTGAGCTTTGCAGAATAAGGTATCTTTTCCACTTCAACTACTGACATTGTCTTACAATCAGGCAGTTCCACTTTTGCACTTATATCTATATTTACATTTCCAATTTCTGTCTGCACTGAAAACTCATCGCTGTAGGTCTCATCTGTACTAAAATCCTTTACATTGCATACAGCACTTTTTGTCAGTTTTTCTGTATCAGTGCCATAATCCACCTTTTTATCTGCACAGCCTGTGAGTGATGTGAGAACAAGTGCCTCGATGAGTGTCATAATTGCTGCAAATATTCTCATATTTCGTGAAGATATGTTACCCCTTTTATCCATATGCGGCTCTCCTCCCTTTTTGTTCTTTCCCGGTGACTATTCAGAATAGTTATCTTCCATGTTGTTATAATGAGTATATATGTCAGTTGTAAACTTTTTGTATCATACATTGCTTTTTTTAATAAAAAGTTTTTGTCTGCTCCATAAAAATTCCACCGCCTTCTTGACGTGCAAACATACGTTTGCTACAATGTAAATATTCTTGACTCTTAAGAAAGAAGGCTGATTATGAATACAGATATTACAAAACAACTGGAAATGGTGCTGTACAGAACCGAAGATGATAACGTAACAGTCAGTGCCTTGATAAAAGATGAAACGATATGGCTGACACAAAAAGCCATGGCTGAATTGTTTGGTATTGACAAGTCGGGCATCAGCCGCCATTTAGCAAAGATTTTTGAAACCGGTGAGCTTGATGAGGAAGTGGTTGTTGCAAAAATTGCAACAACCACTCAGCACGGAGCAATGCAGGATAAAACGCAGACTATTCCTACCAATTATTATAATTTGGATGCCATTATTTCTGTAGGTTACAGAGTAAACTCTATTCAGGCAACCAGGTTCCGTATATGGGCAACCGGTATTTTGAAGGAATATATGATAAAGGGCTTTGCTATGGATGATGAACGCCTGAAACAGGGTAAAACAGCATTTGGAAAAGACTATTTTCGTGAATTGCTGGAAAGAGTACGCTCCATCCGTGCCAGCGAACGTAGAATATGGCAACAGATAACCGATATCTTTGCAGAGTGCAGCATTGATTACAATAGAGATTCTGATACTGCATATCATTTTTATGCAACCATACAGAACAAATTTCATTATGCTATTACCGGTAAAACAGCGGCTGAAATCGTCTATAATCAAGCTGACCACACCAAGGAAAATATGGGCTTGACCACATGGAAAAATGCTCCAGATGGTCGTATTCTCAAATCTGATACCCCGATTGCCAAAAACTATTTGGATGAAAAACAGATTCGTCAGTTGGAACGTGCTGTTACAGGATATTTTGATTACATAGAGGATTTGATTGAACGTGAAAACGTCTTTACTATGGAGGAATTTTCAAAAAGTGTGAACGAATTTCTTGCGTTCCGCAGATACGATATCTTGAAAGATAATGGATGTATTTCTCATAAGCAGGCAGTGGAGAAAGCATATCAGGAATATGATATTTTTAACAAGACACAGCCAATTGAATCTGATTTTGATAAGATAGTAAAAGGATTGGCAAAGAAAAAAATAATTACTTTTCCGGATTATGTGATTATGATACAATTATGGAAAATAGTGTTTTATGAATCTAACAAATCGTTAAGAAAAGAATCGAAGGTGGTGCAAACGAAAAAGCAGTATTGAGACTTTTCATTAACTG
>OIBK01000404.1_pt1 | contig 22639 bp, 19 predicted proteins | sample 1581021 | NCBI WGS metagenome assembly OIBK01 (sample SAMEA3882554, study PRJEB24775) | human gut metagenome | biome: human-associated habitat; feature: intestine environment; material: feces | place: Netherlands | collected 2009/2010
ACGGCATAATCATATGTTCTCTCATCGCCCATGACACCTACTGAACGCATGTTGGTAAGGGCTGCAAAGTACTGGTTTGGCATCCATGATGGTTCCTCGCCGTGGGCCTCTTTGTACTCTTTTGCTGCCTTTTCCACTTCGCTTCTGTAAATCCAGTCTGCATCCTGGACAATGCGTACCTTTTCGGCTGTGACTTCGCCGATGATACGAATTCCAAGGCCTGGGCCTGGGAATGGCTGACGGAATACGAGATAGTCAGGTAATCCAAGCTCCAGTCCGACCTTGCGTACCTCGTCCTTGAAGAGGTTTCTGAGTGGCTCCACGATGTCCTTGAAATCGACATGCTCCGGGAGACCTCCTACGTTGTGGTGTGATTTGATGACTGCAGATTCTCCGCCGAGTCCACTCTCCACTACGTCCGGATAGATGGTTCCCTGCGCAAGAAAGTCAACCTTTCCGATTTTCTTAGCTTCTTCCTCGAATACACGGATGAATTCCTCACCGATGATTTTACGCTTGCGCTCAGGCTCTGTAACACCTGCAAGCTTGCTGTAATAGCGCTCCTGTGCATTGACGCGGACAAAGTTGATGTCGAACGAACCGTCTTTGCCGAATACGCCCTCTACCTCATCGCCCTCGTTCTTACGGAGAAGTCCGTGGTCTACGAATACACAGGTGAGTTGCTTGCCGATTGCCTTGGCAAGGAGTGCTGCGAGCACTGATGAGTCTACTCCACCCGAAAGTGCAAGGAGCACTTTGCCGTCACCGACCTGCTCTCTGATTTCGTCGATTGTGTTTTTGACGAATGAATCCATCTTCCATGTGCCTGCACATCCACATACGCCACGGACGAAATTGTAAATCATCTGTGTTCCGTTCTTGGTGTGAAGTACCTCCGGATGGAACTGTACTGCATATAATTTCTTCTCAACATTCTGTGTTGCGGCTATTGGACAGTCTGCAGTGTGCGCAACTACCTCAAAGCCCGGTGCAGCCTCTGCAATTCTGTCGAAATGACTCATCCAGCATACTGATTCTGATGGCAGATCCTTGAACATCACGCCGTTTGCAGAATATGTGATTTCTGTCTTTCCATACTCTCCAACCTCCGGTGTGATTACCTTTCCGCCTAATTTATGCATCATAAGCTGTGCACCATAGCAGATGCCAAGCACCGGTATTCCCAGCTCAAACAGCTCTTTCTGGTATGATGGTGAATTCTCTTCATAACAGCTGTTTGGACCTCCTGTAAGGATGATACCCTTTGGATTCATTTCTTTGATTTTCTCAATGTCTATTTTGTATGAGTAAATCTCACAGTACACGTTGCACTCGCGGACACGGCGCGCAACAAGCTGATTGTACTGACCACCAAAGTCTATGACTATGACCTTTTCCTGATCCATGTTTTCCTCCTAATTGTTTATTCGCTATGCTGCTGTTTTACAATCTTTGAAACGTCACGTAATTGCTGTTTGCCACACTGTGGTGTAAACAATAACAAAAACATAACATATGTTATCTGCTGCCATCTCATTGATTACGTAAAAGCAACATGTATTCTTATGTCATTATAGATTACGGAGTGCTTATCTGCAAGCGATTTTGTTAAATTTCTGTTTTGATTTTATGTGCAATTACGTTATAATGAATTATAAACACTTTTATAGGCTGGGAGGTTTCATCATGAGTTTTAAAATAATCACTATAAGCCGCGAGTTTGGCAGTGGCGGTCGCTTTATCGGCGAGCAGATTGCTCAAAAATGCGACATTGAGTTTTACGATAAAAAAATAATTGAGCATGTGGCAAAGGAGCTCGGTATCTCTGAGCAGATTGTCGCAAACCAGGGCGAATATGCACCTGCCGGAAGCATTTTTTCATATGCATTTGTGGGGCGCGACATCACAGGAGTTTCTCTTTCCGACCAGATTTTCAATATCCAGCAGAAGCTCATCAAGGATATTGCGCAAAAAGAGCCATGCGTTATTGTGGGACGTTGCGCAGACTACATTCTTTCTGACAGGGATGATGTGCTGAATGTTTTTATAGAGGGAAATAAGCCTGAGAAGGCTGCAAGAATAAAAAAGCTCTACCAAAAAAGCGATGACGAGGTCAAAAAGCTGCTAAAGGATGTCGATAAGAAGCGCTCTGTAAATTACCGCTACTTTACCGACAAGGAGTGGGGCAACAGAAAAAATTATGACCTGGTGCTAAACAGCTCTGTGCTTGGATACGATAAATGTATTGAGCTCATCGCATCCGCATACGCTTAATACACTTAATATATTTAATGAGCTTAATATGATCAGGCAGCGCAACTTTTGCACCAATGCAATACGGAAAATTGATATTATTATTACTATTAAAAAACCGTTTTCTTATTTTTTTTATTACGAAAAACGTAAATAGAATTACAACCTGTGTGTAATATTAAAAATACTCCTGCATAAACTGTAACAACAGAATATGCAGGAGTATTTTTTGAAATCATATATTGAGACAAGGGCGGTGGAAATCGCCAACTACATAGTTGAAAACAATGCCACTGTGCGTCAGGCTGCAAAGCAGTTTGGCATCAGCAAATCCACTGTGCACAAGGATATCACGGATGCTGACAGGCTGCTTCGCATTGACCCGGAGCTTGCCGCAAAAGCGCGTCACATTCTCGATATCAACAAGTCCGAACGCCATATCCGCGGCGGACTTGCCACCAGAGAGAAGTATCTGCATCTGCCTCATGTGCATGCCGGCTGAGTGCATGGATGCTTCTATCCCTGCATTGCCAGGTGCGCAGCTTTTCGCGCATCTGAGGCTTTTCGTTAATTCAAGACCGGTGTCACATGACTTGTGAGCACACCGTACAGCCACTTGCCCTCATCGCTTAGATCCTCATAGGTAAAGCCGCTTGTCTTATCGCAGGCAGGTGTTAGAAGCGCTGATTTTTCGTCCTTATTGGACAGATTCCAGCACACATAGCTGATGCCGTAGCTGTCGAGCAGGCTGATCCAGCTGTTTGCGGAATCTATGTCCACCTGACCGTTTCCGTCGTCGCTGCAGATGCCAAACTCTGATACAAATATCGGCAGTCCGGCGTCTGCCGCCGATTTTAGTTTGTTTTGCAAGTCCTCCTTGTGGGTTGCGGCATAGAAATGCAGTGTATACATGATATTATCATAGCCTGTGACAGGGTCCTTGACTGCCTCATCCACATCCTGGCTCCAGTTAGGTGTGCCTATCAGTATGACTGCATCCTTGTCGTAGCTTCTGATTGACGGAATGACCTCGCTGGCATAAAACTTCACCTCTCCCCAGGTCGCACCGTTGCACGGCTCATTGCAAATCTCGTAAATCACGTTGTTGTATGAGGCATACTGCTGTGCCATCTTGGCAAAAAAAGTCTTTGCCACATCACTGTAGCGGTTTGGATTTCCCTCGTTTAGCACATGCCAGTCGATGATGACATACATGTCATTGTTTAGTGCGTACTGCACGCCGTTTTGCACAAGTGTCTCAAGCTGCTGCCTGTCACCATCTGTGCAGTAGCCACCGCTTTCGTAGGTGTACATGGCAAGCCTTACCACATTTACTCCCCAGCTTTTCAGTGTGGCAAAGCAATCATTGGTCACATACTGTGGATACCACGCAAGACCGTGTGTGCTGACTCCGCGAAGCTGCACCTCGTTGTTATTTTGATCAACGAGCTTGCTGCCCTCCACATGCAGCTTACCATTTACTGACGGACAGGCAAGAACTGAGCTCTCCTGTCCGTTTTCTGTGGTGAGCTGCTCTGTGTCAGCCACATTCTGATTTTCTGTACTGCTTTGCATACTGTCCTCAGTATTATTTTCTGCAGAATTCACCGACTCAGTGGCTTTCTCATCTGTCTGTGATTCTGTCTCTTTGTTGCCCTTGTTACCACATCCTGTAAAAATCCCAAGCACCAGCACTGCAGCCAATACCAATGCTATATATTTCTTCATATTGTTATACTGTCTGACTGATTACTGAATGGATGTAACCTTGTAGTCCTCAGCCTCTACAGTCTCCTTTAATTTCTCATCAGAAATGTCAGAGCTTAATGTCACTACTGCAGTTCCGCTCTCATGGCTTACCGCTGCCTCACTTACTGCATCAAGCGCCTCGAGTGCCTTCTTTACTCTTGCCTCACAGTGGCAGCACATCATTCCTTCGATATTCATTGTCTTTGTCATTGATTTTTCCTCACTTTCATTTGGTTTATCTGTTTTGTTTTTTCTATCTGGTGTTGCTTTTCTGTCATGCTTAGGATCATACACCCTGCACAGATTCAGCCGCAGGGCATTGGTAACAACGCAGAAGCTCGACAGGCTCATCGCCGCCGCTCCAAACATCGGATTGAGCTTCCATCCTAATAAAGGATACCACAAACCGGCCGCAAGTGGAATACCTATTACATTATAGAAAAATGCCCAGAACAGATTTTCGTGTATATTTGTCAATGTAGCACGGCTTAACCGCACTGCTGCCGGTACATCTATCAGGCGGCTCTTCATCAGGACAACATCCGCTGCATCTATTGCCACATCACTTCCCGCGCCGATTGCAATTCCCATATCCGCACGTGTGAGCGCCGGTGCATCATTGATTCCGTCACCAACCATGGCTACCCTGCCCTGTTTTTTTAGCTTCCTTATGACAGCCTCCTTACCATCCGGAAGCACACCCGCGATGACTTCATCCACTCCCGCCTGCTTTCCAATGGCATTGGCAGTCTGCTCGTTGTCACCGGTGAGCATAACAACTCTGATACCCATATTTTTAAGCTGTCTGACAGCTTCCGGACTGTCCTCCTTTATTGTATCTGCAACAGCTATGATACCGCAAAGCCTGTCATCTGCAGCAAAGAACAGAGGAGTTTTTCCTTCCTTTGAAAATTCGACAGATTTCGCGCGCATATCATCTGACACTTTTACAAATTTGCTGACAAAAGCAAGATTTCCTGCTTTTATCATTTTGCCTGCAAGTATTGCAGTCAGACCATTTCCTACAACAGCGCTAAAATCCGTCACCTCTGCAACAGCGATTTCATCCGTTTTAACGCGCTCCATAATGGCTTTTGCAAGCGGATGCTCGCTCTTGGCCTCGACTGATGCAGCTATTGCAAGAAGCTTCCTTGACCACAGTGCTTTATCTGTTGATGAGTACGGGTTTAAATCGTCTGCCTTACGATGACACTCACCGGCATGCTTGCCGATTTCCTCAAAAAATTTCTCATCCGGCACGATATCCGTCACCTTCGGCTCACCGCTTGTTATGGTGCCTGTCTTATCAAGAGCCACAATCTGTGTGCGGCCTGTTGCCTCAAGGCTTGCCGCTGTCTTGAAGAGTATACCGCTCTTTGCGCCCTTGCCATTTCCTACCATTATCGCAACAGGAGTTGCCAGTCCAAGTGCACACGGACAGCTTATCACGAGCACCGAAATGCCTCTGGCAAGCGCAAAGCCCACGGTCTCATCGGCTATAAGCCATGCTATTATTGTAATGATTGCAATTGTAATAACCGCCGGCACAAATACTCCTGATACCCTGTCAGCGATTTTTGCAATAGGTGCCTTTGTCGCTGCGGCATCAGACACCATCTGTATAATCTGTGAGAGTGTGGTGTCTTCGCCCACTCTCGTTGCGCGGCATTTTATAAAGCCTGACTGGTTCACTGTGGCAGCGCTTACTGCATCTTTCGGCTGCTTATCCACAGGGATGCTCTCTCCTGTGAGTGCCGATTCGTTGACAGCGGTTGTTCCATCTATTATTTCACCGTCCACAGGGATATTTTCCCCCGGTCTGACCACGAAAATATCGCCCTTTTTCACTGCATCCACAGAAATTTCCTGCTCCACGCCATCCCTTACAACAGTTGCTGTCTTTGGGGCAAGCTGCATCAGGCTCTTTAAAGCGTCTGTTGTTTTGCCCTTTGAGTGCGCTTCAAGCATTTTTCCGACAGTAATCAGTGCCAAAATCATGGCTGCGGATTCAAAATAAAACTCATGCATATATGACATGACCGCATCCATATCGCCATTCACCTGCGCAGCTGTCATGGCAAAAAGTGCATACACGCTGTATCCAAACGATGCCGCAGAGCCAAGCGCAACAAGCGTATCCATGTTAGGAGCGCCGTGAATCAAGCCCTTAAAGCCACTGATAAAAAACTTCTGGTTTATGACCATTACCGCCACTGTAAGCAGAAGCTGCAAAAGCCCCATAGCCACATGGTTTCCATTGAAAAACTCAGGCAACGGCCAGCCCCACATCATATGTCCCATGGAAAAATACATGAGAACAACTAAGAATATGAGCGATGCTATAAGCCTGTTTACAAGCTTCGGTGTCTCCCTGTCTACAAGCGCATCCTGCGCTGCCTTTAGCTGCTCTAAGCTGTTATTCGCTTTGTCATTTTCTGATTCTGTTGCTGTGCCTTTGGGACTCGCTCCATAGCCCGCCTGCTCTACCGCCTCCACTATCTGCGCATCTGTCGCGCTTCCCTCGACTCCCATCGAGTTGGTCAAAAGGCTGACAGAGCAGCTCGTCACACCATCAACCTTAGAGACAGCCTTTTCCACTCTGGCAGAGCATGCCGCACAGCTCATTCCTGTAACTGTATATTGCTTCATACTGTCTGTATTTCCTTCTTTCTACTATTCGAATCTAACTATTCAGAAGCCTTTTCTAAAATCTCTCAATTCCTGTCACCTTGAAATCCAGTCTTTCGATGGCAAATGTGATTTCCTCATCGCTTAGCTCTCTGGTTGCCTCAACATGTGCCACGCCATGCTTTAAATCCACCTCTGCCGATACTCCGCTCATCTTCTGAAGCGAGCGTGTGACTGAGTTCTTGCAGTTCATGCAGTGCATTCCGTCTATGTGCACATCTGCTCTCGTGACTATCTCGCCTGTAAGCTGTACTGTGGCTTCCTCGTCCTCCTTCATGGCTCCACCGCCACAGCAGGCGCCCTCGCCCTTTGAATGCTTAATTGTCTCCTTTAAGCCCACAATCACCAGTGCGGCAATTATTGCTATTATTAATATTGTGATTATTGTACTCATTTTTATACCTGCCTTCTTATAATACTACTTCATAAGCTTCTGCAGTGTGTTCAAAAGCTCATCTATTGTCTCATCCTTGCCGGCTCTTATGTCATCTGCCACACACGTCTTTATATGATTGGCCAAAAGGACTTTATTGAAGCTGTTGAGCGCGGCATTTGCGGCCGCCACCTGTGTGATGATGTCAGGGCAGTAGCAATCCTCATCCAGCATACGCTTGATTCCACGGATCTGCCCCTCTATACGGCTAAGTCTGTTGATGAGATCCTTATATTCCTGCTCTGACCGCTCTTTTTTGCGGTTGCAGCAACAGCATTTGGTTTCTTTTTCTGTCATGGGTACCTCCATTTGTTCTTTGTTACGCATTATGCATTTGTTTCACATATCTAACCATACCCCTTATGGGTATCTATCTTCAAGAGCATTATATACCCCGGCGGGGTATATTGCAAGGGCAGATTTCCTTATTGAGAAATTTTCATGTTATACCATACTTTTATAATAAAAGCATGCAGTAGCTGCAGCTGCTCATAAATAGCTCTGCCTCATATGAATATATACAACGAAAAAGCCGGTACATCATGTTTCCATGAATGTACCGACTTTAAATACTTAGCAGTCCGTACGGGAATCGAACCCGTGTTTCCGCCGTGAGAGGGCGGCGTCTTAACCGCTTGACCAACGAACCGTGTATTATAATATCATGGTCAAACGAATAATGCAAGTACTTTTTTAAATTTTTTTAAAATTTTTTCCGATCTCTTTGCCTTGAACATTATCCCTTTAAATGCTTCTGGCTTTAATTCCATTTTCGTCCCTATGTATGCTCTGTGATAATCTATCATATTCCGGCTCCTTATCTCAAAGCACGCGTTCTTATCCTCATATTTTATTTATACGTTTTCCTCTTGAATAAGATTATACACCTCTTTGGTCACACAACGGTCACACAGAGCCCTTTTCCACAGATTTTGTAAAAAGTATACATTAAAAATGCCGAAAGCTGTACCGTTTTAGATAATTTTCGGAATTTGTGCATTTTTTATTCGTTATAATCAACTATTATTTATTATATTTTTTGTATATCTTTTCAAATGCAGGCATGGAGCGCTTTATCATTTCCCTATCCACACAGTATGATATTCTCACCCAGCCCGGACAGCCGAAGCCGTCTGCTGCTACTATGAGCACATCCTCCTCCTTTGCCTTCTCGCAGAATGCATTGCTGTCATCCTCGAGTGCCTTTACAAACATATAAAAGGCTCCGTCCGGCTTGAAGCAGTGATAGCCTATCCTTGTGAGTCCCTCGTACAGAAGGTCTCTGTTTTCTTTGTAGGCATTGATATCACCGGTTGCCCCCTGGCATTTTACTATCATCTTCTGGAACAGGCTTGGTGCACACACGTAACCGAGTGCTCTTCCAGCACCACAGACTGCTGCATACAGCTCTGCCTTATCGTACACCTCATCAGGCACGAGGACGTATCCTATTCTCTCTCCCGGCAGCGAAAGTGACTTGCTGTATGAGTAGCATACCAGCGTGTTGTCGTAATATTTGGTCACAAACGGTACCTTGATTCCGTCGTAGACTATCTCTCTGTACGGCTCATCTGCGATGATGAATATCGGTCTTCCTATCTCCTTAGACTTTTTCTCAAGGAGGTCTGAGAGCTTTTTGATGGTCTCCTCAGAATAGACTGTGCCGGATGGGTTGTTTGGTGAATTGATTATGACACCTCTGGTGTGCGCATTGATTCTCTCCTCAAGAGCCTCAAAATCTATCTGAAAATGCTCTGTGTCTGCAGGCACCTCTACAAGCCTTGCTCCTGCTGCATTCACAAATACCTTGTACTCCGGGAAATATGGCGCTATGGTAATAAACTCATCATATGCGTCACTTGTCAAAGCACGAAAGCAGATTGACAGCGATGCCGCTGCTCCCATTGTCATGTAAAGGTTGTCCGCATTAAAATGTGTGCCATGTATGTTGTTCAAAAATTCAGCTATTGCCGCTCTCGTTTCCACGTCTCCCTGTGCTGAGGTGTAGCCGTGCAGCGCAACAGAATCATAATCTGTCACAAGCTCCTTTATTGTGTCGTTTACTATCTGCGGAGCCGGTATGCTCGGGTTTCCTATTGAGAAATCATATACATTTTCCTTACCTACAATTGCTGCTCTTTTTTTACCATACTCGAAAAGCTCCCTGATTGCTGAGCGCACGCTTCCGAGCTGGTACATGCTTTCGTTTACTACCATTTTCTTGTCTCCTTATCTCTGATGTTCTTGCATGTTTACTATTATAATATCTCTGCTTATGACATACAAATGTCTTTATAATCATCTCTTTATACACATATTGTTACCATTCGTGACCGTTTATCCTGATATGAATGCCTCCATCCCGGCACGCTTCGTCATCTCAATATGCTCCTTAAGCTCGCGGGCTGACATTCGCAGTGCCCCCAGGCTCATGACCGTCTGCTGCTCCAGTCCGTCCGAGGTTGCCACTGTTACCTTGTACCTGTCACGTATGCCAAACACAGTCTTTTCGATAAATGCATCGGCTGTCTCGTCCTGCTTTGTATACACAACCTCTATGTTGTGGAAGGTCTCTCTCTTTCCGGCATTGCCCTTCACCTTGTACGCATCAAACACCAGCAGCAGATGACAGCCCTTATAGCCCTGGTAATCCGATAAAACATCCTTCAGCGCATCTCTCGCCGAATCAATGTTTATGCGTGAAAGCTCCTTTAAATCCTCCCATGCAAATATTATATTATATCCGTCAACTATCAGGTACTCTTCCCCCGGGGATTTCTTCGGATAAATCGGATTGCCGTGCTTATCATGCTTTACGGTGCGCGGTTTACCACTTAGGCCTTCATACTCATTTTTCTTTTTGCCTGACCATTTGCGCCTCTGATCCTCTGCGATATCGTTTTTGCCCATGCCAAACTCCCTGGCATAAACATCTGCAAGCTGCGCATCAAGCTCCACCGATGACATACCTGAAACAACTTTCTCAAAGCTCATCCTGCGGCGGTTTCCGGCAAGCGCCTGCGCATCCTCCGCTGAAAATGCATTCTGCGTGCGGGCACTCGCTGCAAGTGCCTCCTCAGACTCATCTCCGTGGTAGACATAAGGCAGGTGCATATGCTCCGGAACCTCATCCCACGGCACCACGTAGCCTGAGCCGTGCGCACAAAATACCGAGCCTGTCGGATTGCGGAAATCCTCCTCGCTGTCATAGTGCATCTGCGCAATCACCTCCGCAGGATTGTGACACTCATCATAACCCCACAGCTCCAGTGTCAGGTGCCCGAGCCCCTTTGTATACGCATGCACCAGACTCACATAATCCTGCATTGTCGCAACCGGTGCCTTTCCTGTAATTGTTGCCATCTCCCTCGCAGCGGTTGTGGCAAACTGCGGGCTCTCGGCTCTTGCAAATCTCTGCTCCAGATCTGTCATTGCACGGCCGACATACTCCATCGGCACCTGTAGGATAAAGCTGTAGTATGGCTCCAGCAGCACGCTCTCTGTGGATTTAAGCCCCTGGCGGATTGCTCTGTATGTAGCCTGACGGAAATCGCCTCCCTCCGTGTGCTTTACATGTGCTCTTCCTGTAAGAATAGTGACCTTCACATCGGTAAGCGCTGAGCCTGTGAGCACACCCCTGTGCTCCTTTTCCTCAACGTGTGTGGCTATGAGGCGCTGCCAGTTTTTGTCGAGCACATCCTCACTGCAGGTGGATGTGACTGTGATTCCGCTGCCACGCTCCGCCGGCGACAAAAGCAGATGCACCTCTGCATAGTGGCGCAACGGCTCAAAGTGTCCTACTCCCTCGACAGCCCTTGCTATCGTTTCCTTATATACAATGCTGCCCGGTCCGAACGTGACAACAACACCAAACCTGTCCTTTATGAGACGCACAAGCACCTCCATCTGCACCTGTCCCATGAGCTGCACATGAATTTCCTTAAACTCCTCCACCCACACTATGTAAAGCTGTGGGTCTTCCTCCTCAAGCTGCTTTAGCTTTTCCATAAATGCCGCCGGATTTACATCATCCGGCAGAATCATCCTATAGTTTAGTACCGGTTCAAGGATTGGCATATTGGACTGTTGCTCAACCCCGAGCCCCTGCCCCGGAAATGTCGAGCTAAGACCTGTGACAGCAACTATCTCCCCCGCCTCTGCCACATCAGCTGTCTCATATTTTTCGCCGGAATACTTTCTTATCTGGTCGATTTTCTCAATCAGAAGGCCTTTTGCCTCGTCACCGCCATGCGCTTTGTACTCTATTTTGTCCCTGACTCTAAGACAGCCTCCGGTAACCTTTAAAAATGTCAGCCTGCTGCCTCTGTCATCCCTGCCTATCTTGTATACGCGGGCAGAAAAATCATCAGGGTAATTTCTTTCACACATAAACCGCGAAAGTCCCTGAATCAGCGTATCCACTCTGTCAAGCTTAAGTGCCGAGCCGTAAAAGCAGGGGAACACCTCCCTTTGAGCCACCGCCTGCGCAATATGTGCATCCGCAAGCTCTCCCGATTCCATAAATTCATCTAAAAGAGGCTCACTGCACATGGCAAGCTCATCAAATAAATCATGTGAAGAAAAGTCAACGCAGCCATCGCTCAGCTCACTCCTTAGCTCTGCCTGCACTTTCTCCGCATCCGTGCCCTGCATATCCATCTTGTTTACAAAAATAAATGTCGGCACGTTATAGTGCTTTAAAAGTCTCCACAGTGTGCGCGTGTGCCCCTGCACTCCATCAGTTGCGCTGATTACAAGTATTGCATAGTCGAGTACCTGAAGGGTACGCTCCATCTCTGCCGAAAAATCCACATGCCCCGGTGTATCAAGCATGACTACATGCCATGTACGAGCTATATCTGCCGTACGTGCTGTATCTGCTGTATCTGCCGCATTTATGCCACGCGAAATATCAAGCCTTGCCTGCTTTGAAAAAATGGTTATTCCACGCTCTCGCTCCTGCGCATCGTTGTCCAAATACGCGTCCTGATGGTCCACGCGCCCGAGTGAGCGAATCTGCCCGGTACTGTAAAGCATGGCCTCAGACAGGGTTGTCTTTCCCGCATCTACATGTGCGAGAATGCCTATTGTAATGTGATTGTTTGTCATTTTCTGCTCCATTTATGCCTCAATCCAAGAACAGAGACACCTGTGGATGTCTCTGTGTCAGCCTTTATATCATAATCCGTTGATTTCTTAAATTATAGCATTTTGTGGTTTGTCTGTCATCTTTTTTCTTGATTGACAGCGGGACATAAAAGGCGCCGCTCAATTGACAAATATTTATTCCATACATATAATGTGATTACGTAAATTTTTGAATGGTATGAAAATAATGCGAGGATAATATGAACAAAAAAGAAGTATTGGAATTAAAACGAAGATTAAAAAAAGACCAGGCAACCTTCAGTCGTCTGGTCGGCTGCTATGTGGACTGCAACCATGAAAAGGTCTGCAAATTCGGTGGCAAATTTCTCACTCTGGAGGAGGATGAATACTACAAATATCTCGAGATTTCAAACAAGGTGCTTTCCGGCACTCTCGGAAACAACCTGCTCAATCTGCAGTTTCCGCTTGAGGAGGAAGAGGTCGGAGGCCGACAGCAGATTCTCATGGCGCTTCGCGACAGCGAGCTTAATGATGAGACTCTGCTCGATACATACTATGATCTGGTCATCGACACCTACGATGAGGCCGGGAACTATCTGATTCTTTTGTATCTCGACAGCTACGATGTCATGACACGTACAAAGGACAACATCAACGTGGATGAGTCCGAGGAAGTGTACAAATACATTCTCTGCGCTATCTGCCCTGTCACACTTTCAAAGCCGGGCCTTGGCTATCTGGAAAAGGAGCAGCGTATCGGAGCCCGCATAAGGGACTGGGTGGTCGGTGCACCTGAGACAGGCTTTTTATTCCCTGCTTTCAATGATAGGAGCACTGACATACACTCCACTCTTTTCTATACGAAAAATACCAAGGAGCCTCACTCTGAATTTATGACAAACGGCCTCGGCTGCGGTGTGGAGCGCACAGCTACTGAGCAGAAGATGGCTTTTCATTCAATTGTCAGAAATGTGCTCGGTGCCGAGGATGAGAGCACGGATGACAAGCTGCTTGATATCCAGCAGAATCTGTCCGAGATGGCCGATGACTACGCTGAGACTCACGATGATGACGATGATCCGTTCATTCTCGACAGCGAGGCTATGAACAAGGTGCTGAGTGACTGCCATGTCTCTGAGGAAAAGATTTCACGCATTGAAAAATCCGTCAATGAGGCCTTCGGTGACAAGCCGCCTATCGCAGCCAATGTCATTGATTCAAAGGCTCTTGCAGCTAATGAAATCCGCGTGGAAAAGCTTGCTCTTGAGAGCCAGGTCGGCGATTTAACTCTCGAGCTCAATGAGAAAAATGCGCAGCTTGAGGAGAAGGATTCTGTTATCCAGGAGAAAAATAATCAGATTGAGGAGCGCACTTCACAGCTTCTTGAGAAGCAGGAAGAGATTGATAATTACACTGCCCAAATTAAGACCTATGATGTGGTGCTTCATGTAAAGCCGGAGAAGGCTTCACAGATTCATGCACAGGTCATCAATGGGGAGAAGTGTCTCGTCATTCCTATGAGGGATAATGAGAATGCGACCATAAATGGGGTGAATACAAATCTGTAGGGACGCATCATAGTGCATCGCTTATGGTACTGCGCTTTATAGGGCTTCGCATATCTAGGCTGTGGATACCGGCCTAGCATGCAGTATATTCCTCAGAAAAATATAAAATCAGCCACGGCAGCATTTGCGGATAGTTTATTGATAGTTTGCTATGAATTGTCGTATCCACATTTTATGGAACGCCGTGGCAGTTTATATTTTTCTTCGGAACACACTGCATACTCTCCGGTAAATTTAGGGTACGTATGCGAAGCAATCAACTATGAGTTTATAAACCATGTCCGTGGATGCAGAAATGCTCTCCCGAAGCTAACGCTTCACTTACTAGATTCTGTATGGGATTATACAAAAGGGCGTGTGAAAAAAACTTCGTTTTTCACACGCCCTTTATAATGTTGTCACCTATGAAATAATGTCTGCTAATAATAGCACTCTGATAATACTTACCGGTTTACCAGCTCAGCACCTCATGGCCATCCTCTGTGACGAGTACCATGATTTCCCACTGGGCTGATGGAAGTCCGTCGTCAGTGTATACTTCCCAGTTGTTCTTGTCATCTACGTAGATATCGGCCTTGCCCATGTTGACCATTGGCTCGATGGTAAATATCATGCCTGGTGCCATGACCATGTCGGTGCCGCGCTTGGTGTTGTAGCCTACCCACGGATCCTCGTGAAATTCAAGTCCCACTCCGTGTCCACCGATTTCACGCACTACTGTGTAACCGTTTGCAAATGCATGGTCGTGCACCGCCTGTCCCATATCTCCGAGGAAGCCCCACGGCTTTACCTCTTTGAGTCCAAGCTCCACACACTCCTTTGTGACTTCAACGAGCTTTTTCTTTTCAGGGCTTACATTTCCGATACAGTACATTCTTGATGAATCTGAAAAATATCCGTTTAAAATTGTAGAACAGTCTACATTTATGATGTCACCATCCTTTAAGATGACGTCCTTTGAAGGAAATCCGTGACAAACCTGCTCATTTACTGATGTACATACGCTGTAAGGATAACCCTCATAGTTGAGCGGTGCAGGGATGCCGCCCATGCTGGTGGTCATATCATAGACTATTTTATCAATCTCTGCTGTGTTCATACCCTCGTGGATATGCTCTCCTATGTAGTCGAGCACTGCGACATTTATCTTGGCGCTCTCCTTGATTCCCGCTATCTGGTCAGGTGTCTTAATGATTGAATGGCTCGGTATCTTATGATGTGCCTCAGCAAGCTTTTCAAGCTTCATATCAAATGCCGCATGACAGGTCTTATATTTCTTTCCGCTGCCACACCAGCAAGGGTCATTTCTTCCAATTTTTGTTGACATAAAATCTTCTTTCTAGTGATCAAGAGTAACGTTTCCCATATCGACTCTTTTCCACACTTTTTCTTTTATTTTATAGTTATTTTTCTCCAGCAGCTTCTTATATCTGCCTCCCGAGAAATCATAATCCGTTATATCGGCATTGTCAAGCCCTGCATATATATGCCTACACGCCGGCCATGACAGCCAGCACTGCAAGTATAATTGTTGTGATGTGTTTTCTTATTTTGCGCAAAGCTTTGCAACCACCTGATTTATGACCTTTCCGTCAGCCTTGCCCTTGAAATGCGGCATGACTGCCTTCATTATCTGTCCTTTGTTTCCTGTTGCGATTACATCCGAAAACTGCTCTGTGAGCTCCTTTTCTACCTCTTCTGCCGACATCATTGCAGGAGCGTACTCCTCAAAGATTGCATATCTGGTATTGTACTCATCAAGCAGATCTGTTCTTGTGGCAGGGCATGTGTCAATCTGCTCCTTCGCAGACTTCATTTCCTTAAGAATGACCTTGTTGACAAGCTCCTCCGGTATATTGTCTCTGCAGCCCTCATCTATTGCCGCCTTTTTGGCTGCCGATACAAGTGAGGATATAGCATCCTTTCTTACCTTGTCTCTTGCTTTCATTGCTGCAATCATGTCTTTTTGTAATTGTTCCATCTGCATGGCTTGTTCCTCCTGCTTTTCTTACTTTATTTACAGGCTTGCTAGTTCGTTTTGTGCGAATTGGTGCCGTCTATCTCTATAATACACCTTATGGGTGGAAATTGCTATTATTTATTACAATGAGTTTGTTGCCGGTTACTAACATTGGTTCGTGGCGTAAGACACGGACATGCCTCCAGATGCAAGGGGCTCTCAATGCGCTAACGCTATGCTGTCAAGAGGCTGTACGAATTATGCCTGTATGGTTTTCTATGCTCGACGAAACCGGCTTTTATGCGCCGTCCATGGCGCATAACACCTTGCCCTGCCGTCCATGGCAGGACATTTCTGTGTTCCATGTGCATAATTCTACAGACTCTAAACAGCTCCGCTAGTCGCTTATTGAGAGCCCCTTGCATCTGGAGGCATGTCCGCGTCTTACGCCCCTTACTTTATTGGTAACCATTCAGCTCTTTGTGATAAAAAAAAGAGCCGGTAAGTATAATAAATATACTTATCGGCTCCTAACCATCCTATACAAGACGCCGTATAGCAAGTATTGTATGACACTGTACGTTTCTGTTTGCTGTGATTCCTGCCTTTGTGGACTGTGCCTCCACTATAACACCACCACCTGCATATATAGCTACATGTCCCGGATATACCACTACGTCTCCCGGCTGTATATTATCGAAGGATACGGCCTGTCCCACAGACTTAAATGCCTGTGAATATCTCGGTGTGCTGATACCAAAATGTGCATATACCTCATGTACAAAGCCTGAACAGTCTACACCGTTTGTAAGACTGTTTCCACCCCATACATATGGATTGCCCACAAACTGCATAGCGTATGATACTACAGAGCTTCCTGAAACTCCTGTTGAAGCACCCGGGTTCTTTCCACCGCCTGCTGCATAGTCACCGGCAATGCTTCCGCCCTTGCCGGCTCCACCACCATCATAGCTTGAACTGCTTGGCGAGCTGTTCGCTCTGGCAGCGGCTGCTGCGGCCGCTGCTTCCTGCTCCTGAATGATTTTGCCCTGTGCCGTAATGATATTCTGATAATTCTCTGCCTGCTGCTGTGCCTGAGCTATCTGGCTTGCATACTGCTCCTTCTGGTTTTCAAGAGCTACTATAGCCGCCTCGACATCTGCCTGCTGCTTCTCATAGTCATCCTGCATGGCTGTGAGCTCATTCATGTCGTTGTCAAGCTTAGTACCAATCTCCTTTACCTGCTCAACTGCTGCCTGATAAGAATCCATAAGAGCACGATCCGAATCATATACATCTGACACGTACTCTATACGATTGAGCATATCTGTGATACCATTTGACTCAATAATTGCTGTCCAGATATTGTCCTCAGCGCTGTTTTCATACATGAACTGTATACGCTTCTTCATGGCGTCATACTGCTCCTGCTGCTTTTCCTGGGCTGCTGCAAGGTCCTTCTGATTCTGCTCTATCTCTGCCTGTTTATTTGTGATATCTGTCTGAAGCTTCTTTTGTGCTGCAAGAATCTCATCAAGCTTTGCGGATTTATTCTTTATATCATCAGCAGTAGTCTGCTGCTGATCCTTTAGACCATTAATCTCATTCTTCTTATCCTTGAGATCCTGCTCAGCCTGTGACTTCTTCTTCTCTGCATCCTTCTGCTTCTTTGTCTTTGCATATACCTTCTCAAGTCCACTGTTTATGTATCCGCTAAATGTAATGCCCTCTACTGCCGGTCCTGTAAAAACGAGTGCCGATGTTAACACAGTACATATAGCACGTGTCCATTTCTGATTCATTTTATTCCTCCTGTAATACGACGGTCAGATTGACCTTTCCTTCCACAATTTATGTTCAATATACATTCTGATATATTATCGCACAAAATGAATCTTTTTTCCACATCTTTTTGTAAATTTACAGAATTTTCCACATTTTATATAATGATATGATTAAAAAGTCAAAAGGTATCTTGCCCCTAATTTATGATTCACATACGCGCTATTATAAGTCTATCATCAGGTTTGATGCTATCTGATGTCAGAGCATTTATTTCCATTATGTTTTCAACAGTGGTGCGGTATCTTTTTGCAATGTCCCACATTTTATCATCCTTCTGCACTATATAGCCAACCAGAGCTGCTTCCTCTTCAGTATCAGACGCTGTTTTTTCCTGCTCCACCGATATTATGACTGACACTTCATCCTGCTGCAGGGCAATAGCGTTTATGCTGACAACACCCTTAATTTCATATTCGCTGTTGTCGAGTAGATTGACCTGCACCTGGTCTACCTGCACATTTACCTCGCAGCAGGTGTTGGCATCCATGCCGGGTATCTCAACATACTGTTCAAACGGCACAGAGTCTGTATGCATCTCTATCGGACAGCCATCATCCTCCACAATATTCACACAGTTCACCTGCAATACACCTGACACAATAATTCCTGTGTCTGCATTTTTTATCTGTGCAATAGCGGCCTGCGTCTTTGTACCGCAGATTCTTAAAATTCTCTTTTTGCTGTTTTCTCTGTACAACTGCTCCAAAATACGGCATTTTGTGTCATTTTTCATAAGAAGGCTGCATACCTTCATCTTTTCAAACACAGGTTTTACCGGACATGATACGCTGTACATGTCATTGAGCACCTCTACTGTTTCCTCACTCCAGACCTTTCCATCCACCGCAAGCGCTGCCTCAATCGAAAGCTGCCTGAGCTCTCCGTCATAATCATTTTCAGCCTCAACCTGATGCATGGCAGGCTGTGTGCGAAGCCAGGCAATATTTCCGGCATTATCACCCTCGCAGTGTATTTCATTTGAAAAACCCTCCTGCACCTCAAAGCAGCAAATTTCCTGTTCTTCGCTCAGATACACTATACACGCATGGCACTCGCCTGTCAGTGTGATATGGTCACGCTCGTATGTATACTCCAGATTTCTCATATCAACAAGACTTGATATGAGCTTGCATATATTCGGCTTGGTCTTTGGCAAGGTGACGACATTTTTAATTCTGACAATATCCCTTACAACACTGTCAAGCTTAAGCACCTTCATCTGCCCCATAAGCTGCTCCACGTCCTTGTCATCTATCCTTTGTGCAACCTCAAGATTTTCTTCCCTCTCTCCATAAAGTTCCACGCTTATAATGCCTCTGACCGAGAGCTTCCGCGAATTGATAACCCCAACCGTAAGCTCATCAAGCCCAGTATACACACGAACCGTATCCTTCTCGCAGACTCCCTGAAGCACAAGCTTCTCCTGAAACGGTATTGCATCCTTTATATGCTCCACTCTGTTTCCGCCGATATTTTCCTCCGGCTCATCGCCTTCAAAAACTTCCTCTCTCGTATACAGCACTTCAAATTCAATGCTTCCACTCAGCCAGATATTCTCGCCTGACGCTTTTATCTCGTCAAGCTTTACCTGCCCGTTCTGACAAACCACTTTGGAAACATCAGGCTTGTTGTCCTTTATGACATAATCCCTGTCGAAGCCAACCTGCGACATATCCTTTACCTTTTCTATGCATTGTCTGATTTTTTGTGTAATTAACTCCATAAAAAATACCCCACTTCAAATATGTATATAAAATACATATTCAAGATGGAGTAACTTTATGCAGATGCAAATATTTAAATTCATGATCATTATAATAAAGATGTAACATCTTTACTTCATGATACTAGCAAAGCTGCATCCTTATATCTTTTGTAATCACATCAGTGTAGGAGAAAGATAAGAGCTGTGGCGGATTCTGCTCAAACTCATCATCTATCAGAACCGTAAACACACTTGGGTATGCCTGCTGAATAACACCCTCCTGGATGTCAACCTTGTTGCGGCCGAGATCCTGCTGGATTTTTACCCTGTTGCCACACTGCTGGTGGATCGATGCTCTGACTTTTCTGATTTCTGTCTGTTCCATTTTAAGCCTCCTTATTGTGGATATGCCCACTGGCACATAACTATAGTCCTCATGGTAACCAGTATTGTAACGACGGTGTCATATATATGAAATCAATCTCTGTATAAATATAAAACAGGTCAAATTAATCAACAATTATATCAATCAATATATTTGAATATATAAATATGTCACCACAATATCTAGTAACTTTACTATAGCAAAGTATCGCAGTGATAGCAATAGGGCATTAGTACTGATTGTCAGTTTTTTCGCAACTTTTAACACAATTTACGAAATTTTCACTCAAACACAACAGGCATTTCACTCAATTCCGTCTTTATTACTATATACGGATAACTCGCCTGATTGCTGACCTTCTCGCCCTTATCCGGGGCTATCAGACGCGTATCAAAATACATTGCCTTATCCTTAACATAAAACTGGTTAACCGTAATACTGTAGCCACCTGTCTCCTTTGTGCCAAAGCCTTCCGCTATGTATAAATATTCATCATCCTTGTACGTCAGCTTCATCGCCTTTGCCTTGTTTTCATTTATCTGCTTTTTAAACTCCTCCGGGATTTCATCCCCGCAAATCACCGTGTACTCAACCATCCTGTCACTCTCCGTGCCTGAAATATTTGCGCGGCAGCCCGAAATTACTGTCGTTTCCAATATCACAAGCACACCTGCAGCCATCACCAGAAATTTTCTCAATTTTTCTGACATTTTTTCCTCTCTTTCTTATCATATCGCTTACGATATGATATAATATCAGTAATTATTCGAAACCACCTTTAGAACCAAAAAGCTGTTGCTTACATGCAAGCATGACGCATCAGCTTTTTTATTCTCAATGGTTCTGAATAGTTACATTACATTTTATATTATGAAAAAGAGAGGTCAAATATGCGTTCAGTTTTAATCGTAATATTCGTATTTTTCTATCTGCTGCTGGGTCTTCCGGTGCTCGGAGCCATGTGGATAATACACAAATTTGCCCCGGCATGGGCCGATATGGCACAGCTTCGCCTTGTACAGTGGGCTTTCCGTGTCATCATATTCCTAAGCGGAGCAGACATTGAATTTATAGGGGAGGAAAATGTGCCAAAGGACGAGGCTGTACTATATATAGGAAATCACCGTAGTTTCTTTGACATCATAATCACCTACTCCAGATGTCCACGCCTGACCGGCTACATCTCAAAGCAGAGTATCACAAAAATACCGGTGCTGGGCCTCTGGATGAAGCGCCTGCACTGCCTGTTTTTGGACCGCGATGACATCAAGCAGGGACTAAAGGTTGTGCTTGCAGCCATAGATCAGGTCAAATCCGGCATCAGTATATGTGTATTTCCTGAGGGCACACGCTGCAAAAACAAAGATGACCTGACAGATGTACAGTCTTTCAAAGAAGGTACTTTCAAGATTGCCACAAAGAGCAAATGTAAGATAGTGCCAATGGCAATCATGGGAACAAATGAAATATTCGAGGATCACCTTCCATGGGTCAAAAAGAATCATGTGGTTATCCGATACGGCACTCCTATTGATCCGGCAACACTCAGCAAAGAGGAACAAAAGCATCTCGGAGCTCATTGCAGAGAAGTGATTGTGGATATGCTTCATGAAATGGTATAGCTGAAAAAACCGCCCATCCGGGCGGTTCTTTCATATCTCCTTGCTTTGGCAGAATATTTTTTGATTCGACATTATGTTATATTTCAAATGCTTTTATACTTTTAAGTGCATAACCATTATTATCAAAAACAGCTTGATTTTCCCACTCATTCCCCTTTCCACGAGCAACACCAACTCCCTTAATTTGATACCAACCCGGTTCCCAATAAAAAACACCAGCTCCATTTTTACACATCTTTACTGTTTTAATCACTTTTTCTAAAACTTTTTCTTGATTTTCAACCGAAGGTATTAACCCCATCACTTTTTTAGTTAATTCACCAGTAACAACATTTTGCATTTCATCATTTGATGTATCCGTATATGGAAAAGCTGTTTCAACAACAATAACCTGTTTATGAAATAGATTTCCTATATTTATAATATTATCCATCAAAAGATTATATGTTCCTGACCAATATGGATAATAAGATAATCCTACATAATCAAAATCCCAAAGTCCTTCACTATTCAAATTTGAAAAAAAATGTTTTGTACGCTCTTTATCAGCACCACATTCTATATGCAATACCGTTTTAATTTTCTTACTATTAGTGCTATACTGATTAATCTCTGCAATAGCTTTTAATCCCGAATTGATAAATTTAACTAACTGCTTTATATTATTGATATTGCCAAACTCCCATAACATACCATTTCCAATTTCATTTCCGATTTGTACAATATCCGGAACTGTTTCTTGTTCTATAAAACAATTTATGACATATTTTGTATATTCATAAACCATTTTTTCAATCTCAAATGCTTCAAGATTTTCCCAATCATTTGGAATTTTCTGTTGTTTCCAGTCTGCCCAAAAATCACTATAATGAAAATCCAACATAAATCCCAGTCCATATTTTTTTATACGTTTCGCCATTCTAAGCGTATGTTTTAAATCACAATAATCTCCCTTATCAAATGATTCAGTTGGCTTATTAAATAACCTTAACCTTATACAATTAACACCATGACTTGCAAGAATTTTTATTACATCTCCCTCTTCACCATTTAAATCATAGTATTTAGCTCCATAATCTTCCATTGCCTCTAAACTAGAAATGTCAGCTCCTATAATAAAACTCATAAACTACCCTTTCAATATTTATACTTTTGTTGATATAACCCGTCCGCACTTCGGAAATCTGGAATATTGCTCTCTGTAGAAACCCCTGCTCCTCCGAAGAATACGATTCTTTTACTGTCATCAATAATGTTCTGTAATTGTTCTACTTCTTTCTCGTACATATCTGTTCCTCCTGAATCTTTATATTTTTATTCCT
>OIBK01000425.1_pt1 | contig 21835 bp, 19 predicted proteins | sample 1581021 | NCBI WGS metagenome assembly OIBK01 (sample SAMEA3882554, study PRJEB24775) | human gut metagenome | biome: human-associated habitat; feature: intestine environment; material: feces | place: Netherlands | collected 2009/2010
CCTGCGAGGGTTCAAAGGGATCGTTTGTACCGCTTAGCAAGGACGATATTGTGGAAATTTACAGAGCAGCATTCTAATAAATCGTTCCTGCAAATAACCGGATTAATACCGTGATTAATAATTTGACTGAAATTCTCTTTGATGTATGAGAACAAAATATATTTATCTTTAATAAGCCATGTTACCACAACAGTGGTGAGAACATGGCTTATTTTTATGTGCTATTATATAGAAAATCGTAACTGTTCAGTATCTTCACAGTTGCGAATTAATGATGAAATGTAACCCCCACCAAACAAAATCCTACATAATAAATAGAAGGGAGGTTTGTGGAAAATGTACACACAGGAACAGATACTTGATATGTATTTTGATCGCAACCAGCAGGCTGTCAGTGCGACCTCGCAGATGTACGGAGCGAAGCTTACCCGGTTTGCAGACACGATGATAGCACATGAGGATGCGCTGGAATGCGTAAATGACACATACATAGCAGCATGGAACAAGATACCACCGGAGCGTCCTATGCGTTTCCTTTCCTGGCTTTACAGGGTATGCCGCAATATCGTCTGCGACAGGATTGACTGGAATAATGCTTCAAAGAGAAATTCCAACATGAACTGTATGCTTGATGAGCTTGAGGAGTGCCTTGCAGACAGCAATGCAAAATACGAGGGCGAGCTGTCGGACATTGGAAGGTGTTTATCGGATTTTCTGAACGGACTGGAGACGGAAAAGAGAGTGCTTTTCGTGAGACGCTACTGGTATGGCATGACGATTGATGAGCTGGCAGATATGAGCGGCAGGAGCAAAAGCAGCGTAAAGACCACACTGTTTCGGATAAGGGCAGAGCTTAAAAAATATCTGGATGAGGAGGGCGTATATCTATGACGAAAAAGGATTTATTTGATGGTTTAAATTACATCGATGACCAAATAATTGAAGAAGCGCAGCCGACCGGAGAATCGGCCGGGTACAGTGATGAAATTTATGTAAAAAATCATGAAACCCATCACGGCGAAAAAGAAGACAAAAACAGGAAAAAGCACAAAAAATTTGCACGGGCAGCAAAAGCGCTTGCCACAGTGGCGGCAGTCCTTGTTGTTGCAGTCTTAGGCACGGAGGTTGTGCGGCTTAATAACCGTATAGATGAGCTGGAAACAAAAACTGCAAATGTGATTTCACAGAATAATGCACAGAATAATGTCTATGCAGGGATAAAGAGCGGTGCAAAGCTTGGGGATTATGAAGCGGCCTCTGATTACGGGAAACTGTATGATGTGGTAAAAAAAGCAGAGGCTTCCATAAGGGATACCGCATTTGGAGAGCTGTTGGAGAGTGCGGATGCAACAGGCATTATGTCTGATTCATCTTCTACAAATAAACAGGAGTCGGCAGCCAATACAGAGTATTCAACAACCAACGTGATGACAGAGGGCGTTGATGAGAGTGATGTGGTAAAGACGGACGGAAAATACATTTACATGGTCGAGGATGGTCAGATATCCATTACGGATATTTCAAAGGGAAAGCCTGGGGAAGAGACGCTGTTTCGTCCTGATTTTGAGGTACCGTCAGATACTGTAGAGGAGCTTTATATCAGTGACGGAAAAATGCTTATTATGTCAAACCATGCAGGCGATAAGGATGAGACTATATGCTATAGCTATGATATAGCTGACCCGACGAAACCGGTGCTTATAGGTAAAGCGCGTCAGGATGGATTTTACAATACATCGCGCAAAATCGGCAATACGGTATATGTTTTTTCAGACACATATATAAAGACCTCCGATATGAATAGAAATGTGGCGCTGCAGGAGGATAATCTGGAGAAATGGGTGCCTCAGGTAAATGGCAAAGTGATAAGCTATGACTGCTTCTATATAGGAGAGGATACATACTCAGGCACAGTTATTTCGAGCTTTGATGTGGATAAACCTGATAAGACGATAGATGCAAAATGCATTATGAATAATAGCGGCGAGGTATACGTTTCTAGCAATGCTATGTATCTGTATCATTCTGATTGGAGTGCAAGCCGTGAGCTTACCAAAATCAGCAAACTTTCGTTTGAGGATGGAGTGATGAAGACCGGGGAGACGACTTCAGTGAATGGTTATCTTAACGATAAATTTGCAATAAATGAGCAGGGAGGTTATCTGTATGTGCTTCCAACCTCAAATACCGGCAGCCAGCCTGTCAATTCGCTTCATGTGCTGGATAAGGATATGAATGAGGTCGGTGTGATAAACGAGATTGCACGCGGGGAGAGTATATACGCAGCCCGCTTTGTTGGAAAATACGTATATTTCATCACATACAGGCAGACGGATCCTCTTTTTGTAGCAGACATATCTAATCCGACAGCACCAAAGCTTTTGGGAGAGCTTGAGGTGAGTGGATTTTCCGAATATCTGCATATGTGGGATGATACGCACGTACTTGGAATAGGCTATGGTGATTCGCAGCAGAGTAAGATAAAGCTTACTATGTTTGATGTGAGTGATCCGACAAAGCCGGTTGAGGTGAACCAGAAACTTATCGACAGTTCTGAGAGCTGGAGTAATGAGTTTGTATACAACTACAAGGCTATTCTTGCTGACCCGGAGAAAAATCTGATAGGATTTACTGCGAATGACTACTATCTGTTTTCGTATGACAGTGAAAACGGCTTTAGTCTTTTGGAGCAGCAGGCACTGACCTATAAAAATACAGAAGGCTACAGAGGCATTTACAAGGATAATGATTTCTATGTGGCAGGAAACGGAGAGATAAAGCATTTTAAGCTGGCAGAATAGCGTAAATAATAGTGTTACGCAATAAGATATAAAGACAGGCGGCGAATACCCAAAGAGGGGGTGCTGCCTGTTTTTTGTATAATTTCATATACAAACGAAATGTAACAGCATATTTAAGTATGCAATTTAAGGCAGTCGGTGATATAATATCTCTGATTTTAATAACACGGAGGAACTATTATAATGAATACAGCCTCAAAGACAAGACATGTCTTTATTTTGTTTTTGGCAGATATAGTCTGGGGAATAGCCTTTGTAGCGCAGTCAAAGGGAGGGGACGCAGTTGGAGCATTTTCATTCAACGGCATCCGCTTCCTTATTGGTGCGCTCTGTCTTCTGCCGGTTATAAAAATACTTGATATGAAAGAGCTGACGGTAAACAGACCTGAAAGCAAAAAGCAAAAGAAAGAGCTTTGGATAGCCGGAAGCTGCTGTGGAATAGCACTTTTCTTTGCGAGCAACCTGCAGCAGCTTGGAATCAGCATGGGCGCAGAATCCGGCAAGGCAGGCTTTCTTACAGCTACATATATACTTATGGTGCCTATACTTGGGATTTTCCTTAAAAGAAAATGCGGAGTCAAAATATGGATAGGTGTATTTATTGCACTGATAGGCATGTATTTTCTGTGCATGAATGGGACATTTTCACTTAGCGGCTCGGATTTGCTCCTGTTGGCAGGGGCATTGTGCTTTGCGATACAGATACTTATTATAGACCATTTCGTATCACAGGTAGATGCGGTCAGACTTTCATGCATTGAGTTTTTTGTCACCGGGCTTGGCTCATGTATAGTGATGATTTTTACTGATATGGGACCGTCTGCCGGTGGTTTAGCACAGTGGGCACAGTCGCTTTGCACATGGGATGCATGGATTCCGATTCTCTATGCCGGTATTTTCTCAAGCGGAGTGGGCTATACGCTGCAGATTGTCGGACAAAAGGGCTTAAACCCGGCGGTGGCATCGGTGGCGATGAGCCTTGAGTCGGTGGTTTCTGTGATTGCAGGATGGATTCTGCTGGACCAGATGCTGGGTGGCAGAGAAATTTTTGGATGTGTGCTCATGTTTATTGCGATAATTATTGCACAGCTTCCGGATAGGGAGTATACTAAATAGGTTACAGTATAAAATGAAATGTGATTATTCAAGTGTGGTTTTGCGAATGTGCGTGGGATGAATAGTTACAACGAGATAGGGATTGGATATGAGAAATAATAGTAGAAAAAATTACAGACGCCGCAGACAAAATACAAGAGCTTCACAGATTAAGCTTGTAGGAATAGTGGCTGTGATAGTCGTTATAGCGATTATAATAGTTATATCGTGCTTTAATAAAACAAAAAAAGACAGTAATAAGGCAAAAGACACAGGAACGGCCACAGAAAATGTGACCGGTGTGACTGAGCAGGTAAGTGAGACAGAGGAAGCAAAGGAGCTCTTTGCACCAAAGGAGTCTGATGCTACAGCAGCAATCGGAGATGAGCTTGAGAGCTCTTATGCCGTAGTGATTGATGAGCAGGACGGCACAGTTGTTGCGGGGAAAAATGCTCATGAGAAAATGTATCCGGCTTCCATGACAAAGGTTATGACAGTGCTTGTAGCAGCAGAGCAGGCTGAGAAAAATGCAATTGCTGCAGCGGAGAATGAAAACACCGAAATAGACAGGCAGGCGGTGATAGAAAACAAGCTCAACGAGGTTGTTACAATTACAAGAGAAGCCACAGATTATTCATATGTGCATGATTGCAGTACAACAGGCTTTTTAGACGGTGAGCAGGTGCCTCTTCGCGATGTGTTTAACGGAACCATCCTGCCATCGGGTGGAGAATCGGCATATCAGCTTGCGGTTTATACAGCAGGCTCCATGGAAGCATTTGTCGATATGATGAACCAGAAGGCAGCAGAGCTTGGTATAGGCCAGACCACACATTTTGCAAACCCTGTCGGCATATATGATGAGAACAATTACAGCACAGCCTATGATATGGCGGTCATCATGCAGGCAGCGATGCAGGACGACATTTGTAAAACAGTACTTTCAAATCATACATATAGCACGGCTGCAACACCGCAGCATCCGGAGAACCTGAACATATCAAATCTGTTCCTGCGCCGAATAGAGGACAAGATGACAAGTGGCGAGGTAATCGGTGCAAAGACAGGCTTTGTAAATCAGTCTGGTAACTGTGCGGTCAGCTACGAGAAGGCAGCAAGCGGAAAGACATATATATGTGTGACAGCAGGCGCTTCAAGCGGATGGCACTGTATAGATAATCATGTGTATTTATATAATACATACGGCAAGTAGTCAGCAAAGCTGATTTTAAGGGGTACAGATATGGCGGGAAATCAAGGCAATTCCAGAAAAAAGACCACGCATAACATGCACAATGAGAAAAAATACAAAAACCCTGCAGGACAGGAGAGGGTAAGGGAAAAAAGCAGCCGGGCAAAAAGCGATAACGTATGTCCGTATGCGAAGAAATGTGGCGGCTGCGACTATCAGGGCGTAGAATATAAGGAACAGTTAAAAACCAAGCAGGCATACATGAAAAAGCTGCTAAAGCCTTTTTGCTTTGTGGAGCCGATTGTCGGCATGAAAAATCCGCTCTATTATCGTCACAAGGTTCATGCAGCCTTTGACTGTACGAGGCGCGGTCAGATTGTGGCGGGAGCCTACAGGAAAAACACACATGATGTGGTGGATATCGAAAGCTGCATGATAGAGGAGCAGGAGTCAGATGAGATAATAAGGGACATAAAGGATATGCTCCGCTCATTCAGGATAAAGACCTATGATGAGGACACCGGCTATGGCCTTCTCAGACATGTGCTTGTAAGAAAGGGTTATGCAACAGGGCAGATAATGGTAGTGCTTGTCCTGGCATCGCCGATACTTCCATCGAAGAACAATTTCGTAAAAGCACTCAGGAAGAAGCATCCCAATATCACGACAGTGGTGCTCAACGTGAATGATAAAAGAACAAGCATGGTGCTCGGAGACAGAAACATCACGCTTTATGGCAAGGGCTTCATAGAGGATAAGCTGTGCGGCTGTACCTTCCGCATCTCACCAGGCTCGTTTTATCAGGTGAATCCGGTACAGACGGAGCTTTTATACGAAAAAGCCATTCATGAGGCACACCTCACCGGCAAGGAGCGCGTAATCGATGCATACTGCGGCACCGGAACCATAGGCATCATAGCAGCGAAAAATGCAGGTGAAGTCATCGGTGTCGAGCTAAACCGTGATGCAATCCGTGATGCAGTCATCAATGCAAAGCGAAACGACATCAGAAATATCCGCTTCTACAATGATGATGCCGGAGAATTCATGGTCGAGATGGCACAAAAGGGTGAGAAAGCTGATGTTGTCATAATGGATCCTCCAAGAACCGGCAGCGACGAGGCGTTTTTATCATCGGTTGTCAAGCTGGCGCCGGAGAGAGTGGTGTATGTGTCATGTGGCCCGGAAACACTGGCGAGAGATTTAAAGTATCTCACAAAGCACGGGTATGCAGTGAAACGCGCAACACCATATGACTGTTTTCCGTTTACAGAGCACATAGAGACAGTGGTGCTACTTTGCAGGTAAATGGACGATAATAGTATTCCAATTCGCTATCAAATGGTGTAGAATAAAAACTACTTTCCATGTATACTAATGAATGATTACAGCCCATATACGGAGGATAAATATGAGAACGCTATATACATTTGACAAACACAATTATTCCGATGATATGGAGGTATTTGAGCGCTTCGCGGTGCGCGCGGTTATTATCAGAGACGGAAAGCTTGCCATGCAGCAGGCCGGTGAGGGCTACTACAAGATACTGGGCGGTGGCATCGATGCAGGCGAGACCAACGAGGTTGCGCTGGCACGGGAGGTACGCGAGGAGGCAGGGCTTCTTGTCGTGCCGGAAAGCATCAGGGAGTGCGGCAAGGTCATAGAAAAGAGACGCGATATATTTGAGGCTGACAAGATATATTACTGTCACACCTACGTGTATTTCTGTGATGTGAAGGACGAGCATGTAGCCGCACAGATGACAGACAGCGAGATAAGGCTTGAGTATCATCTGTCATGGGCTACGCCGGATGAGATAATAAAGGCCAACAGCGCCTTTCTTGATAAAGAATGGATAGCAAGAGACACTAAGATTGTTGAGTTGATAAAAGAAATGTGTTAAAATAATGCCTGGATGTAAATCCGGGCATTTAATATAAGGAGAAGCAGTATAAATGGATAAAAATAAAATCAAAAATAAATTAAAGAATGATCCGGCCTTCACTCTTGAGGTGCAAAACCCGGAGGTTGAGGCGCTGATGACACAGTATTCAAGCGACAAAAAGGCGGAGACGCTCAATAAGCTCATTGAAAAATGCACTAAGAGCAGATTCCTGGTACCTGCAAATGTCGGAGAGAACAACAAGCCGATTCCGCTATTTATTAAAAACGGTGAGGGAGAGGCTTTCATGCCGCTTTATACCTCAAAGGCACAGCTTTCTAAGGATCATCCGTCACCATGCATTGTAAATATGCCGTTTCTTGCAGTCAACAACATGGTGGCAAATAAAGAGTCAAAGATTAATGGTATCGCATTCAACCCGTTCACTCACAATCTGATTTTCAAAAAGCCTCTTGTAGAAAAGATTGAGGCAGTGGAAAAGGCCAGAAGAGAGGGACATCCTACATCACCGACAAAGGGCAAGACTGTACAGATGACAGCAGAGCAGTATGTCATCTTTGAGCGTATGCAGTATGAGCATATTTTCCTGCCGGCGAAGATGTTTGAGGGTGGAAAAGAGTTCATGGACCGACTAGCCGATGAGAAGGAAAAGCTAATAGATGAGCTGTACGAGGAGGCATATCAGCAGAAGCGTATGTATCCATATATGGAGGAGGATTTCTCTGTTATGTCTATGCAGATTTCTGATACGCTTAATGTCACCAGAGTTGATTTCCCGACAAGGGATATGGCTCCAAACTGCGCAATCCGTGCTTATCTCGTGTGGGATGATGCTGCGTCACAGGGCAGATATTTTGTGATTGATGCGAAGGGCGATAAAACTACTGAGCTGGCTGAGATTACAGAGGATCACAAGCGTCTTGGATATGGAGCTGCACCGGTTGAGGGGGCTGAGCTTCAGACTGTTCTTGACCTGGTCAAGAACAGTGCAGAGGAACAGAATTAGAAAAGTAATGCAGGGCAGGGATATATAAAGGAGGTCGCGTATGAAGGAGTTTTTAGGCAGAATAAAGGCTGATTTTCTACTGTCATCAGTGCTTTGTATAGCGCTGGGACTGGTGTTTATCATATGGAGGGCTTCGGTGCTCACGATTGTGGCCAATGTGCTTGCGGTAGTGCTTATCATCATCGGAGTGGTCTATATGTGCAGCTATTTTTTGAATATAGTCACGAATGGTTTTTCAGCGATGCTAGGGCTTGTGGTTTTGGCAGTGGGTATATGGTTTCTGGTACAGCCAAAGGTTGTGGTGAGCCTGATACCTATAGTCATCGGTCTGGTGCTCATTTTTCACAGCATCAGGAGCATTATTGAGGCAGTGGATGCCAGAAAATACGGTTACGGAGGTTGGAGTGTCGGCCTGATTTTTTCAATAATCAGTCTGATTTTTGGAATAATCTGCGTGACAAATGCATTTGATGTAATGAAGACAGCCACTGTTGTTGTCGGTATCATACTGATTTTCAACGGAGTATCAAATATCTGGATTACAAGCCGTGCTACAAAGGCTGAGAGCGCCTACAACAAGCAAAAGGAGTTTGAGGCAACGTTTGTTGAGGATAGAAAAGAGGACAATTAAGCAGTAACAGAAAGGCGACAGAATGCGTCGGATGGAGTTTAAGATGGAGAGACCCGGACTTACCAAGGTCGGTGACCATCTGAAGGTAACAGAGAGCAAGCTTCCGACTTCATATTATTATACGATAGAGCATGCGATTGCCATGTCGGGAAACTACGTGGTCAGCGAGAGGCTCAAAAGCCGCGAGGGCGATGTCGTGGATGTGAGGGAGACTGAGAAGGGCTACTTTGTCACGATGGAGTTTGATGAGTAATGACACAGCAAGGTAAGAATGCAATAGATCTGGTGCTCGCTGAGAGCCTTATAGAGCTTTCGGCGAAAAAGCCAATCGATAAGATTACAATTAAAGAGATAACGGACAAGGCCGGAGTTATCCGCCCTACGTTTTACAATCATTTTCAGGACAAGTACGAGCTGATAGAGTGGATTATCAAAAGCGAGCTGCTTGAGCCCATCAAGCCGCTGCTCAATGCCGGAATGATTTTTGAAGCGATTGTGCTGATGCTCAATAATATCTCGGCAAACAGTGTTTTTTACAAGAAAGCACTAAAGCTGGAGGGTGCAGTGACGTTTAATCAGATTGCTATGAAGTGCGTCTATGAGATGTTTATGAATATCATAAGCGAAAAGAGCACAGGAAAGAAATCAAAATACCGCTGGCTCACACCTGAGGTGATTTCTACATATTATGCGCAGTCGTTGTGCTTTATCACGGAGGGCTGGATAGCCCAGGGCATGGATGACATTGAGCCGAAGGAGATGGCTGAGGCATACATGTATCTGATTACGCGCTCGATGGATGATATACTAAGTGAGCTGTAGAGGACAATTGCCATGGAAAATGACGGCTTAAGCAAGCTAATAAAGCAGAATCATAAAGAGGCATGTGTTCATATAAATATAAAAATGCTGTGAAAAAGTGTCAGAAATCAAATACAATATCATATATGTGTCATATCGGATATACAAATTGATGGATTTGTATATCTTACATGACAAATCGAAGAGATTGAATATTTATTTATTCGGTCTTTTTTTTTATACTTCAATACGAAAAAAAGAAAGAGTGGTGAATCTAATGATTAAATTTGGAAAAGGAGTCGTAAAACATCGTGTGCTGATACTGATAGTTGCATTTGCACTGCTTATACCGTCGGGCATCAGCTTTATCAACACGAGAATCAACTTTGATATCCTTTCTTATCTGCCAAGCCAGATAGAGACTATGAAGGGTCAGGATATCATGGTAGATGAGTTTGGAACCGGAGCGTTGTCTTTTGTGATCTTGGAGGATATGAAGGATCAGGACATAGAGACTCTGGCTGATGACATTGAGGACCTTGAGGGTGTTAAGGATGTCATCTGGTACGGAACAATCGCTGATTCCACATTGCCAAGAGAGGCAATTCCGGATGAGGTGTACGACGCATTTAACAACAAGGATGCAAACAGCCAGCTCATGCTCGTCACCTACAGTGACACAATGGGTTCGGATGAGACAATGGAAGCCGTCAACAAGATGGATAAGATGGTGAAAAACCACTGCTTCGTAGCAGGAATGGCAGCGGTCAACGCAGATACAAAGACACTTGTTATGCAGCAGGCTCCTATATATGTCATCATAGCAGCATTGCTTTCAATGCTTGTCATGGGAATTACAATGGATTCAATAATTGTTCCGATGTTATTCCTCCTAAGCATAGGAATGGCTATTATCTATAACCTGGGAACAAACTTTATACAGGGACAGATTTCATACCTGACACTGGCACTGACAGCAGTATTGCAGCTCGCCGTAACAATGGATTATTCGATTTTCCTGTGGCACAGCTATCAGGAGCAGATAGACAGATATGACGGAGACAAGAAGCGAGCCATGGCACATGCCATTTCCCACACAATTGTCTCAGTAACAGGAAGCTCAATCACAACAATCGCAGGCTTCGTAGCCCTCTGTTTCATGAGCTTTACACTTGGACTTGACCTGGGAATCGTAATGGCAAAGGGTGTTGTATTCGGAGTTATCGGATGTGTAACAATCCTCCCTGCACTGATTCTTGCATGTGATAAGGCAATCGAGAAGACAAAGCACAAGATTCTCATGCCGGATGTTTCAAGGATTGCAAGCTGGGTAACAAATCATTATAAGATACTTGCAGTGATTTTCATCGTAGTGCTCATCCCGGCAATATACGGATACACTCATGATCAGGTCTACTATGACCTTGCAGGAACGATGCCTGACAGCGCATACAGTAAGCAGGCCAATGAAAGACTCGACAAGGAGTATGCTATGGGTGCCACACATATCATCATCGCACCGAGCGATATGTCAAAGGCAGACAGCATAAGCATGATAGATGATATCAAGAAGGTCGATGGAGTAAAGCTTGCAGTATCACTTGACTCAATACTTGGACCTACAATACCGGATGATATGGTGCCGGATGAGGCAAAGGAGATATTCAAAAACGGTGATTACCAGATGATGCTTGTTTCATCAAAATATGCGACAGCATCTGATGAGGTAAACAACCAGATTACAGAGATTAAAAAGATAGTAAAGAATTACAGCGAGGACGCAATGCTTATCGGTGAGGCACCTTGTACAAAGGATCTTATCACTATCACAGATACAGACTTTAAGCGTGTAAGTGCAGTATCAATCGTATTGATATTCCTTATCATCCTCGTAGTATTCAAATCAGTATCGCTTCCAATCATACTTGTAGCGGTCATCGAGTTTGCAATCTTTGTAAACATGGGAATTCCGGGATTTACAGGAACAAAGCTTCCGTTTATCGCGAGCATCGTAATCGGAACCATACAGCTTGGTGCAACGGTTGACTATGCGATACTTATGACCACAAAGTACAGAAAGAACAGATACACCGGAATGGACAAAAAGCCGGCAATCACAAAGGCACTTGCAGATTCGACAAACTCAGTTATCGTCAGTGCACTCTGTTTCTTCGCCGCAACCTTTGGTGTAGGACTTTATTCAAACATTGATATGATCAGTTCTATCTGTATACTGCTTGCACGAGGCGCAATTATCAGTATGTTTGTAGTAGTATTTATACTTCCGTCAATGTTTATGATTTTTGACAAAGTAATATGTGCCACAAGCGCAGGCTTTAAAAACAAGAACCTGACAGCTTAGTAATCTGATTAATCATAAATGAGGGATAAAATACTTTTTGACCCTCATAACATAAAAATATAACCTCAAAAATAAAATCAGGAGGAATAAGACATGAAATTACCAGAATTGAAAGAAAAGTTAAAAAGTAAATATATTGTCCGTGTTGTAGCCGGAGTCCTCACAATAGCACTTGTAGGTACAGGAATCGGAGCAACAGCAGTTTTTGCAGAGAAGAACAGCACCGCAGTCACAGCCGAGGCAGACAGCACAACAGACAGCAGCAAGGATGCTGATGACATAGCAGATAAGCTCATGGACAGCGTATCATTAAAGGATAACGATGCAGACAAGGACGAGAGCGTATACCTCATCTCAGATGCAAACGGCAACGTAAACAAAACAATCGTAGTAGATCACCTAAAAAATAAAGACAAAAAGGATACCTTGGAGGATGCTTCAAACCTTTCAGATATCGAGAACGTAAAGGGCAAGGAAAAATTCACACAAAGCGGTGACAAGCTCACCTGGCAGGCCGGTGGCAAGGACATTTACTACCAGGGTACAGCAACAGAGGAACCGCCTGTAACACAGAAGGTTACATATTACCTCGATGGAAAAGAAATCTCACCTGAGGATCTTGCAGGAAAATCAGGAAAGGTCAAAATCCGTTTTGACTACACAAATACCACATCATATACAGAGACAGTAAACGGCGAGAAGCAGACAGTTTCCGTACCATTTGCAGCAATAACAGGACTTGTACTCGGTGATGGCTTCGAGAATATCGAAGTGACAAACGGCAAGGCTGAGGTAAGCAACTCATCAAGCGTAGTGCTCGGCTATGCTCTTCCGGGCTTAAAGGACAGCCTCGGAATCAAGGACGGAGATCTCGATGGCGATGTAAATATCCCTGAATACATGGAAATGACAGCAGATGTGGAGAATTTCTCAATGCCTGCAGCCATGACCTTCGTGGTAAACGCATCTGATTATGTAAGCACAGACGGAATTGACACATCAGACCTCGATGACATGATAAATGACTTAAAGGATGCCTCAACACAGCTTCAGGATGGTTCAAAGACACTGGCAGAGGGTACTGACACACTTGCTGACGGACTTTCAACATTGCAGAGCAAGCTCGGCACATTCGCATCAGGAGTTGGCACACTGCAGAGTGGACTTAAGACATATACTGATGGTGTAAGTACATTAAGTGGTGGATTGAATACACTTGGAAACAGTACAGGTGCCCTTGTGTCAGGAGCAGATAAGCTTAATAGTGGAGCAGGTCAGCTTGCAAGTGGAAGTGCAACACTTAAGGATGGACTTAAGACGTATACAGATGGAGCAAGCACACTCAATGGTGGACTGAATACACTTGAAAACAGTACAGGTGCATTAGTTGATGGAGCAGATAAGCTTAATAGCGGAGCAGGCCAACTGGCAAGTGGAAGTGCAACACTTAAGGATGGTTTGAAATCATATACGGATGGAGCAAGTCAGTTAAATACAGGCTTGAACCAGCTTAATGACAACACAGGAAGTCTTGCAACAGGTGTGACCAGTCTTAATGATGGGGCAAAAACGCTTTCGGATGGTATTAATGCTGCAAACAAGGGCGCAGCAGGAGTATCTGCAGGTGCAGCACAGCTAAAGACAAGTATTGATACGGCAAAAACAGGAGCTGATTCTCTTGCAGCAGGAGCAAAGCAGGTTGATGAAGGAGTTGGTCAGTTGACACAATCTTTATCAGATATGCCTGAAACAATCAAAACCAATATAAATAAATCTCTGGAACCACTGAATGAATTAAATGTCGGAACATTATTTAAAACTCTTGGATATATTGATACAGATAAGATTACAGCAGACAATGTATCAGCAGCAGCGGATGCAGCAGTAAACAATGCAGGAGATATAATAGATGCTTTGACTAATATGCAGAATCAGAATCCATCTGCAACTTATAATCAGATACTTGTTGGTCTATCTCAGGGAAAAGGTGCTGTATCAGTATATTCTGCCGTGAACCAAAGTGTAACAGACAGTGCTTCCACAGTGCAAGCTTTAAAGGATGGCTCAGCAAAGGTATCAGATGGTGCGTCATCATTAGATGCTGGTTTAGGACGGTTGTCAGATGGAGCATCTGAGTTGTCAAGCGGAGCTTCTGATTTAGCAAAAGGAACTACACAGCTTGCAACAGGAGCTACAGAGCTTCAGACAGGCACACAAAGTCTTGCAGATAAATTACCAGAGCTGACAAAAGGAATCACCAGCCTTGTAAATGGTTCAAACGAGTTAGTTAAAAACAATGATACACTTAATGTCGGAGCAACAGCACTCAATGCCGGAGCAAGCCAGCTTTCAGCCGGAACACAATCACTCATGAACTCAGTACCGACGCTTACAAGTGGAATCAAGCAGCTTGTGGATGGCTCAAATACATTAGTTGCAAACAACGATACATTAAATGCCGGAGCAACAGCACTCAATGCCGGAGCAAGCCAGCTTTCAGCCGGAACACAGTCACTCATGAACTCAGTACCAACTCTCACAAGTGGAATCAAGCAGCTTGTAGACGGCTCAAACACACTTGTAGCAAATAACGCACAGCTCAACAGCGGAGCCTCACAGCTTGCAGATGGAACAAATCAGATAGTTTCAGGTGTTGACCAGCTCACAACAGGTTCTAAGACACTTTCAGAGGGTGCACACACACTTGCAGACGGTATGGTACAGTTCAATGAGGAGGGAATCAACAAGATTCTCGACGCATACAACGGTGACTTAAAGCCATTCACCGACAAGCTTCAGGCAGTAATTGACGCAGGTGAGGAATATCAGACATACTCAGCAATCGCTGATGGACAGACGGGCAGCGTTAAGTTCATATATAAATTAGCTTCAATAGATGCTAAGGCAGATAGCGACAAATAATTAATTATTAAAAGATGTTTGTAACTATTCAGTACAGAAATATGCGGTACCGCATATTTCGTAAGAAAACATAGATTATGTAGGAGCAAGCGCCCATCAGCGCAGCTGATTCTCATGCGCTTGCGGTCCGCAACTGTGAAGGTACTGAACAGTTAAGGATGTTTAAAGATTAGGGGAGGCAAAAATGGGCTGGATAGAATATCTGTTAATCGTGGCGGGAAGCTCACTGGAGATTTTCGTTGCGATGGAATGTCAGGGATCCCTGATCCAGAAAGTAAATAAGAAACAGCTTACAGCCATTTGCTTCATAGTTGCAGTTTGCCAGTTGTTAGCAATGTATATCGGGTATTTCCTGTCAAGCTTCCTTAATGGAAAATACTCGGTGAAGGATGAAGCACTTTTAGGAGAGATAATTTCTATCGGAATACTGATAGGACTGGGGATCAGGCTTATAGGAAAGGCTATAAGAAATGAAAGGATTGAGGAGCACTGTCAGGCACAGCTTGACATGAAAAGAGTGTTAAGGATAGCAGGAATCACCGCATTTTATACGGTTCTTGCAGGAATAGCATTCGGCTTCCTCGGTACCGGACTTTTCACCATTATGATAATGGTGGCGCTGCTAACTATCATCTGTATAGTGGCAGGCATTTACACAGGATATCACTTCGGTTTTGAGCAGAAGACAAAGGTATATATCGTGGGGGCGATACTCTTTTGGGCGGCTGGAATTGATGTGATAGTAAGGCTTGTAAGTGCAACATAATGCATAGGGCTCTGTTCGTAAGGACAGGGCTTTTTTGCTGCCCATTGCAGTATGAAATACTTCGCTTGCAATGTCAAAGTAAATGCTATAGAATATTTTCATACTTAATAACACGCAAATGAGGAGATTTAAAGTTATGAAACAGAAATTGAGAAACCTTTCAGCACCGGCAAATATAATATTTGCCATTCTTGCAGTTTTTATTTTCATTGCACCCTTGCAGTGGAGCGGAAAAGTGTTGGGACTGATTCCGGGCATGGAAAAGGTGGATGACTATCTGCTGCAGGCTATTGTGGAGACAGTTGTTTTAGTTATTTTTATTGGCATCACATATTTATTTGGGCTGTGGGATATCTTTAAGGAAAATGCAGCAGGATGGACCAGAAGCTTATACACAGGCGGTTTTTTCATAGTGTATTGTCTGTATGCTGTTGTTTCAGGCATATATTTGTGCTTTTTGAGCGAGCATGGTGATGTGAAGGCATTTTACAACATACTCTTTTTCTTTATTGCGGTCTGCCTTGTAGGGCTCGTTGAGGAGCTGGTGTTCAGAGGCGTAGTGTTCAATCTGCTGCTGAGAGCTTTTCCAAAGACGAAAGGTGGAATCACAGGAGCCGTAGTTTTGGGAGGCGTACTGTTTGGATTGATGCATTTTTCCAATATGGGCGCAGGGGTTAAGTTTAGCAGTTGTCTGATACAGGTTATTTCAGCAGGTCTCATGGGTGTGCTGTTTTGCATGATATACGCGTCTACACGTAATTTCTGGATGCTAGCCATTTTCCATACTGTTGTAGATATGGGAGCACTTTTATCATCGGGAATATTTGATGGAGGAGGAGTGGCCGACAGGATTAATGAGTTTTCGGCAATGAACTGTGTCGCGTTTATCGTGCTCGGTATTCCTATGCTTGTTATGCTGCGTAAGTCAAGGCGTATCCGTCTTGAGATGCTCTACAATAATGAGACTATCATAGATGACGAGAGAGAGGGCGCTAAGCTTGCAGTGGTTTCACTGGTGCTTGGCATTTGCAGTATTATTTTCTCGTTTTTTGGATATCTGGTGGGACTTGGAATTGTCGGCATGCTTGCTTCCAAAATGTCAAAAAAGGCAAAGCAGTATAACAATGCAATAGCAACTGCCGGTATGATTACATCGATAATAGGATTTGTGCTGTCGGTCATCTGCACGATTGGCATGGTGGTGCTGTTTGCAAGCGGTATGTACGACAGGCTTGTTAATATGTCGATGTAAATTAAAGTAACTGATTTAACAATATGGTAAAAATACCATATAATATTTTGTGAGAACAATGGAGAAGAGTTATTGGATTTTTGAAATAGGGCTACCGCAATCCCACTGGCTTTAGACGATGGGGTAAGGTAGCCGGAAGCGGAGAGGTTTGTGCTATACTTGCGTTATGGGAACGTGGAAATCAAAAAACAGACACAAATATTTGTTACAGTATCATATTATTTTCGTATGCAAGTATAGAAAGAAATTGCTGATGTCAAAACAAATATCAGATGATATAAAGCAGTTTTCTTATGAGATATGTCAAAAGCATAAAGTCATTATCAGATATATGGAGACAGATAAAGATCATATTCATTACATGATAGAAACAGAACCAACAATGTCTATCAGTAAAATAGTAAATCTGATGAAGAGTTATACAACATATCATATTTGGAAAAGATATCCGGATTATCTACGAAAACATTTCTGGAAAGAACATACTTTTTGGACGGACGGATATTTTGTCTGCAGTGTAGGAAATGTTTCAGAAGAGATGTTGAGAAAATATATAGAAAATCAAGGGTAGGAAGGTGGCGACAGTGGGTGTTAAAAGCATATAAATACAGGATATATCCTAATAGCGAACAAAGAATTCAGATTGCAAAAACATTTGGCTGTTGCCGTTTTGTTTACAATCAGACATTGGCATATCGGAAAGAAATATACGAGAAAGAGAAAAAGTCAGTTAGTAAAACGGATTGTAATAATTACTGTAACAGAGAATTAAAGAAAGACTATGAATGGTTAAAAGAAATAGATAAATTTGCTATGACCAACGCAATCTATAACATGGACGCTGCATATCAAAAATTCTTTAAGGAGCATGCAGGATATCCGAAATTCAAGAGCAAACACGATAACCATAAATCATACACAACAAACTTCACAAATGGAAATATTGCGGTAGATTTTGAGACAGGGAAGATAAAATTGCCAAAATTAAAAGCGGTAAAAGCAAGGTTACACAGGGAATATAGTGGGCAGATTAAGTCAGCGACCATTTCGCAGGTTTCCAGTGGAAAATACTATGTGTCCATACTTGTAGAAACGGAGCATAAGGAACTGGCACATACAAATCATAACATAGGAATCGATTTAGGAATTAAAGATTTATGTATTACTTCCGATGGGAAGGTATATGAGAATCTAAAAATTATAAAAAAATACGAGAAACAGCTTGTAAAGCTGCAAAGGCAACTGTCACATAAAGGAAAGAGAAGTAAGAACTATTATAAAACAAAGAAAAAGATAGCATTATGCCATGAGAAAATAAGGAATATAAGAAAAGATTATCTACATAAAGTTTCACATGAGATTATCAGCGAAAACCAAGTGATAGTTTCAGAGAATTTACAGATAAAAAACATGGTAAAAAATCATCATCTGGCAAAAGCCATAAGTGATGTATCATGGTATGAGCTGACAAGACAGTTAGAGTATAAGGCAAAATGGAATGGCAGGAAATACATCAAAATAGATACATTTTATGCTAGTAGTCAATTATGTTCTGTTTGCGGGTATCAGAATCCAGATACAAAAGATTTGTCAGTGAGGACATGGATATGTCCGAAATGCGGAGCAGAACATGACAGGGATATCAATGCCGCAAAAAATATACTGACAGAAGGATTAAGACAAATAGCATAAAGAAATATATAGGGCAGGGACTGCCCAAATTAACGCCTGTGGAGATAGTAGGTTACGAGGTCGTTGAAGCAGGAAGCCCATTGGCTTAAGACAATGGGTAGTTCACTGTGGCATAAAGTCTACATTCAAGGGTCATTTTTTAAGGAGAAACCATGAATATTTTACTGACAGCAATAAATGCAAAATACATACATTCAAACCTCGCAGTTTACTCACTGCGCGCCTGTGCCGGGGAGTACAGGGATGCTGTGGAGCTTGCAGAATACACGATAAACAATCAAAAGGATTACATTCTTGAGGAGCTTTACAAGAGAAAGCCCGACGTACTTTGTTTTTCGTGCTATATATGGAATATTGATTATGTGACTGATATTGCACGCGAGTATAAAAAGCTTTGTCCGTCAGTGCCGATATGGGTTGGAGGCCCTGAGGTGTCCTACGAGGTGGAGGCATTTCTGCGGGAAAATCCATACATAGACGGTGTGATGATAGGCGAGGGAGAGGATACCTTTAGAGAGCTGTGCGGTTACTATGCGCATAAAAGAAATCTGAGTGATATTGCAGGCATTGCTTTCAGAAAAAACAGCACAGGTAATAGTACAAGTGTGAACAACATGGGAGACAATAAAGCCGGTGAAATAGTATTCACAAGTCCACGCCCAATCAAAAACATGAGTGAAATTCCATTCTGCTATGATACTCTCGATGATTTTTCAAACCGCATCATCTACTACGAGAGCAGCAGAGGATGCCCGTTTTCGTGCAGCTACTGTCTGTCATCGGTGGATAAGACACTGCGTTTCAGGGATACTCGGATTGTCAAAAGGGAGCTTAAGTTTTTCATAGACCAGAAGGTGCCTCAGATTAAGTTTGTGGACAGAACCTTCAACTGCAATCATGCTCATGCCATGGAGCTGTGGCGCTTTATAAAGGCGAATGACAATGGTGTGACAAACTTTCACTTTGAGATATCAGCGGATCTGCTGAATCAGGAGGAGCTTGAGCTGATTTCTGATATGAGGCCGGGGCTGATACAGCTTGAAATCGGTGTGCAGTCCACCAATGAGGTCACGATTAAGGAGATTCACAGGACTATGAAGCTTGAGAGGCTTAAGGAGGTTGTGAGGCTCATTCAAAGCGGCAACAATATCCATGAGCATCTGGATCTGATTGCAGGGCTGCCATACGAGGACTATGACAGCTTTGGGCGTTCCTTTGATGAGATTTATGAGCTTAAGCCAAACCAGCTGCAGCTTGGATTTTTAAAGGTGCTCAAGGGCTCGTACATGTTTGAGCATGCCGCGGAATATGGTATTGTGTACCATGACAAGCCACCATATGAGGTAATGTCCACAAAATGGCTTTCGTTTGATGATGTGATAAAGATTAAGCGCGTCGAGGATATGCTTGAGGTGTATTACAACAGCGGACAGTTTGAGATTACGATGAAGCTCATGGAGTGTATCTTTGACAGTGCGTTTGAGTTTTTTCAGGAGCTTGGAGATTTTTATGAGGCAAACGGCTATTTTGGAATGAGCCATTCGCGCATCAGAAGGTGTGAGATACTGCTTGAATTTCTGGCTTTATACCTGCATGGCTGTGACAGCGATGCTATGACTTCTGTGGGATTATTCGAAAATCACGGAGATAGAGATAATACTGATTTTGACGAAAATGCGCAGATTTACAGCATGATTCAGGAGTCACTCATCTTTGATTTGTACTATCGTGAGAACTGCAAGAGCCGCCCGAGGTGGGCCACAGATATAGGAAGCTTCAAGCACATGACACATGCATACTGTAAGAATGGAAAGCTGTCGCATGTGGAGCCATTCCACTATATTTTTCCGGACAAGCACACGCGCAAGCTGGATGAACTGCCAAAGTATCATAAGGAGCCGGTGTGGGCGCTTTTCCACTACGACATGAGAGACCCGCTTGACCACCAGGCGCTGGTGGAGTATATAGAATAACAGTAAAGCGATATGGCTATAGCGAAGTGTATAAAATAACAGTAATGTGATACGACTATAGTGTTAAAAGCCGGAAAGGTTTACGGACTAAAAAAATGAGCAACATAGACAATATAAAAAATTACACGGTGATTGACTTGGAAATGACAGGTCTTTCAGCTAAAAATGACAAGATAATAGAGATAGGTGCAGCACGTGTGAGGGGCGGCGAGATAGTGGATACGATATCCACACTTGTAAATCCGAAGCAGCATATTCCACAACGTGTGCAGGAATTAACGGGAATTACCGACAGTGATGTGGAAAACGCGGCAGATATGGACGCGGCCGTGGATAACCTGCTTGATTTTATCGGAGATGATATCATACTCGGGCAGAATGTGACCTTTGATTACAGCTTTTTAAAGCAGTGGGCGGTAAATCACAAGCGAACCCTCTCGCTGAATGCATATGATACGCTGAAAATAGCCAGAAAATGTCTGCCTGCTGAGCAGTCGAAGAAGCTGGAGGATTTGTGTGAGTATTTTGGTGTGAGCAGGGAAAATGCGCACAGGGCGCTCGATGATGCGATAGAGACAAAGCAGATATTTGAAAAGCTGCTTGCACTGATGGATGAAAAGGGTGAGCCGGTGGAGTCAAAGCCACTTGTATACAAGGCAAAAAAACAGACACCTGCCACAGCACATCAGGTCAGACAGCTAAAGGAGCTGATGACTGAGTATGGAATAGCAGATGTCATATCGTGGGACAACCTGACCAGAAGTCAGGCCTCAAGGCTGTACGATGAATATCGCAGCAAGTACATTAATAGGTGTGAGTAATTACCGGCCGAGGCGGCATCAGCCTGTAAGCTCTCAAGCATTGAAACAAATTTCGTGAAATTATCATCATATTCAGACAGCTTTTTAAAATTGAGAATGCCATATTTAAGCATTAAATCAGTGTTTGTCATTCAGGTGAGATTGACAAGGGTTTTATCCCTTAAATCATTTATTTTATCATTATTTAATGGAAAAAACTTTTCCGGTATGGTAATATAACACAGGTCAGTGGTATCTCCGCGGAGGGTTGAGTTGGCCTTACGCTCCTTTTCCCAGAACTCCTCGGTGACCTTTGCCTGGGCAGAATCAGCCCTCTTTATGGCAAAAGTAATCACTGCAATAAATAAAATGAATAAAATTAGACAAATTGGAATCATATGTTGGAAAATCCTTTCTCATATATGAAAATAGTATAACTCATTTTTGAACAGAGGTGAATAGTATGTACGATTTTAATAAAAAAAGAAATCAGAAGGTGGTTGCTATAGTGATAATAGTGGTTATAGCAGCGATGCTTGTGACAACATTTGTGTCAAGTCTTGTATAGCTTTTCTTGAAATATGGAAAAAATATGATAATATGATTAAAGGGTCAAAAGGTATCATCGATGCATGC
>OIBK01000456.1_pt1 | contig 20182 bp, 20 predicted proteins | sample 1581021 | NCBI WGS metagenome assembly OIBK01 (sample SAMEA3882554, study PRJEB24775) | human gut metagenome | biome: human-associated habitat; feature: intestine environment; material: feces | place: Netherlands | collected 2009/2010
CGGTACGCCCGGATGCGGGAGGCTATCAACCATGCCTGTGAGGATGCCAGCACCGCCGAGGAATTTCACAGAGCGCTGTATCGGCAAGGGTATATTTTCGGCAGTAATCCTAACCGTAGGTACGCAACCATCCGGGCGCGGGATGGCGGACGAGCCGTGCGGCTTTACAGGCTGGGAGAAGAATACGATTTACCTGCCATAGGTGACAGGCTTCGCGGAAATTACCTGCTGTATGGATCAAGGCTGTATGAGTTGAAACATCCGCCCCGACAGTATACGCCGAAACGGTATCGCCCCAAGGATGGCTGTGCGGGAAAAGGTGTTCTCCGGATTTTCTTCGAGGTATTCTTCGGGGAATCCCAGATGCACCGCTTATATCTGTACTACTGTTATCAGTTGGGTATCCTGCCCAAGAAACAGCAGCCCCGCATCAGCCGCCCGGAACTGGAGCACATCTGGAAAGACACCGAGAAAATCCTTGCAGAACACGCCTTTGTTCACGACCACAAGTTTCCATCTTTGCAGGCAATCGTGGACTACCGCAAGGGCTTGTCCCAGCGAATGGAAACTCTTGCCGCACAGCGTGCCGAGGTCGTCAAGCAGATGCGCCGTAAGGATGCTCCGCCGGAGTTGGCTGACCAACGCATGGCGTTGACCCGCAAGATTGCGGAACTCCGCAAAGAGGACAAGATTGCAGAGGGAGCCATCAAGCGCATCCAAAGAACACGCGAATCCAACCGTATTGACTGGGAAAACAGAATGCCGCAACATCCCAGACCACGCCGCCGCAGCCGGGAACGGGAGCGCGAATGATGGCAGTTTGCACCCAATGTGCAGGACGGTTCTTGTGCAATTCTGTGAATAGCTTTCTGGCAGGATTGCTGGTATCGTTGTACCGAACCCAAAATGCAGCAACTTGAAAAAAAGGAGAGATGCCTATGGTAGCAGGACGCTTACAGGAGAAAAACGGATTTTATTACATTGTGCTAAGTTACACGGACTCGGCGGGCAAACGCCGCCAGCCGTGGATCGGCACAGGGCTGCCCGTCAAGGGCAACAAGAAGCGCGCCGAAAAAATGCTGGCAGAAACGCGAAAGGACTTCACGATTCCCAAGGGTCAGGTGTCCGAACTCAGCCCCGATATGGCATTCAGCGACTATATGCGGTACTGGCTGAAAATGATGCGGACAGCCGTAACGGAAACTACTTACTCGTCCTATTGCTTCAATGTGGAAAAGCACATCATTCCCTACTTTGAACCGCTGGGCGTAACGCTGGCAGGGCTGCAGCCGCGCCAGATTCAGAGCTTTTATCTGCACGAAGCGGAAACACTAAAAAACACTTCTATCCTGCGATTCCACGCCAATCTTCACAAAGCGCTGAAATACGCCGTGCGCATCGACCTGATAGCCAGCAACCCGGTGGACAAGGTGGACCGCCCCAAGCCGCAGGCGTTCATGGCAAGCTATTACAGCGCCGAGGAAATGGAAAAGCTCTTTGAAGCCGCCCAAGGGCATAAGCTGGAACTGATTATCCAGCTTGCAGCCTTTTACGGCTTGCGCCGCGCCGAGGTGATGGGCTTGCGGTGGGAGGCCATCGACTTTGAAGCCAAGACGCTGACCATTCGCCATATCGTGACCAGTACCCGCATCGACGGTAAGAAAATTCTGGTAGAAGCTGACCGAACCAAAACAAAATCCAGTCTGCGCACCTTGCCGCTGGTCGACCCGATTGCGGAACGCTTAAAAGCCGTCAAAGAACAGCAGGAATACAACCAAAAAATCTGCGGCAACTGCTATAATCAAGAGTACCTTGGCTATGTATTTGTAGATGCAATGGGAAACCTGATCCAGCCGGATTCTGTGACGACGGGCTTTCCGCAACTGCTGAAAGAGAATGGTCTGCGCAGGATCCGATTCCACGACTTGCGCCACCCGTATGTCAAGCACACGACAAAAATTTTTAGCTTGCGCTTGATGGATTTTCAAGCGCAGGCTTATCCTGATGCTCGGCGAAAAACTCGCGGAGCTTGTCAGCTTCATCGGGGAGGACAAAGCCAAAGCCCTGTCCGTCCACTCTGCAATAGAAAGCAATTTTCATGACTGCCACCTCAATCAAAAATGTCCTGGATTTTGTATGCGATCTCAATGCGCTTGTCGGGGTACACCAGCACCCTGTCGATCAGCAGCTCGGCCAGCTCGGTGGTCAGCGTGTCCGCATCGAAAATTGCCTTGGACGCTTCCATGCGGCTGTCCTGCCGTGCCTGTTCGTCCCGTTTCTGCTTCGCCTGTGCCAATACTGCGGCATAGGCGTTTTTCGTTTTCAAAAGCAGCTCGTCACACGCAGCCTTTTCCGCCTTGTAGGTGTTCAGGTCGATCTCGCCCATGAGATAGCGTTCATACAAGGCGCGCTTACCGTCTTGCAGTGCCTCGATCTGCTGCTCATATTCGGTGCGTTCCGGTACGGAAGCATCCACCCGGAGCGTACCGTCAGGGGCAAGTGGCGCGGCGGCTTCCATCTGCTTTTTCAGCGTCAGGAATACCGCCTGCTCCAGCTCTGCGGCGTTCAGGCGCATCTTGTGGCAGCGGCTTTCTTCGTCTGCTTCGGAATGGCGGCAGTAATAATACGAGGTTTTCTGCATGGTGCGGGATAGTGCATGACCGCAGCAGCCGCAGAAGGCTTTGCCTTTCAGCGGGTAGTCCCGCTTCTTTTTGTTGGGCTGTGAAAAGCGGAGCTGACTGGCCTGCGCGGTATCAAACACGGCTTTCTCAATGATGGCCGGGTGATGGTTGGGGATGATGTACCATGATTCTCTGTCCTTCAGGCGGCTTCTGGTGCCGCCTACTTCGAGAACTGCCCGCTTGCCAATCACATACACGCCGGTGTAGCGTTCGTCCTCCAAAATGCGGAGAATGGTGGACGCACTCCAAATCCCGTGACAGCGGGAAATATCGTGTGTGTGATTGCCTCGCGCCGCTTTGTACTGGCCGGGGGTGGGGATGTTTCTGCGGAACAGCTCTCGCGTGATGGCGGTGGCGTTGATGCCCTCGGCGGCAAGCTGGAAGATGAGCTGCACAACGGCAGCGGCCTCCGGGTCAGGCTCCATTCTGCCATCGGCGCTTTTGCGGTAGCCATAGGGACAGATTTTGCTCTGATACTCGCCGCGCTGCATCTTGGCGTACTTGGCGCTCTTGGTCTTGATGGACATATCGCGGCTGTAATACTCGCTGATGAGATACTTGAACGCCATGTCCATGCCGCCGGTGTCGCCCTTGAATTTGCTGCTGTCAAAATCGTCGCTGATGGAAATGAAGCGGGTATGGAACAGCGGGAACACGCGCTCGATAAAGTAGCCGGTTTCAATGCTGTTTCGCCCGAAGCGGGAAAAATCCTTGACGATGATGCAGTCGATTTGATTGGCCCGCACCAGCTCAATGAGCTTCTGTACCTGCGGACGCTCAAAATTCGTGCCGCTGTACCCGTTGTCGATGAACTCCATGATCTCCGCGTTCAGGGCTTCCGGCATGGAGGCCGCATATTCGTGGAGGACAAGACTCTGGTTTTCGATACTCAGACTGTCATACTTGTAGTCCTCAATGGAGAGGCGGATATAGAGAGCAATCACATATTTCTGCATTGTTCCAGCACCTCCGCATAGGTTTCAAACTCGCTCTGGAAACGATAGCGCACCGTGATTTGCTTATCATGGGACACCTCGATGCGGTCGATCAGCCGCTCGATGAGTGCGCCGGTCAGCGCCCGGTCGGTCTTGATTTGTGCGGCATCCTGTTCCAGCGCCCGGTGCTGCTCTGCTTGAGCATCCATCGTTCGCAGGCCGTCCTCCAACTGTTCCATTTCCACGGCGAGGTCGGCAATGCGGCTTTCGTACTTCTCCTTGTAGTCAAAGTATTCATCCTTGGTGAGAACGCCTTGGACGAGGTTTTCATATAAACTCCGCACGATACTGCGAAGCCGCTGGATTTCCTGTTTGCGGCTGGTGATCTTCTCCCGCAGCTCAGCGCGGTCAGCGGCCTGCCGGGGCAGCTCCGCAAGAGAGAGGGTGTATTGCCCCAGCGCCGTATCAAGCGCGTCCTGAAGCATATCTGCCAACATATCCAGCAACGCATCCTCGCGGATGGTCACGCCGGGGCAGGCATCCTTGCTGATTCGGCTCTGGCTCAGACAATGGTAGAAGTACACATCGTCGGACTTCTTGCGGATGTTTCTCTGCCGGTGCAGGCTGCCGCCGCAATGGGCGCAGAACACCTTGCCTTTGAGAAGATTCGGCGTGTAGGCTTTGACCTCCCGTGCCTTGGCGCGGCTGGCGGTCTGATTGAGTATTTCCTGCACCGCCGCGAACTGTTCCCGGCTGATGATGGCCTCATGGGTGTCCCGCACCACCGTCCATTCCTCGGCATCGGCCTTGACCTGCCGGTGATCCACGGTTTTGGTCTGCCCCTGAACGAGATCTCCGGTGTAGACCTCGGAGCGGAGAATAACGCCGACTGTTCGGGTTTGCCACTTGCCGCTGCCGAGCAAATTTTCGTGGGTGATCTTGCCCTGCATCTTCTTATAGTGGCTGGGAGTGAGAACGCCCGCTTCATTCAGCCGCACGGCGATGGTATTGAGGCCAGCGCCCTCGGAAGCCCAGCGGAACATCCGCTGCACCACAACGGCGGCAACAGGGTCGATGATAAGCTGGTGGCAATCGTCCTCGGCTTTCAGATAGCCGTAGGGAGTACGCGCACCGATGAACTTGCCGTCCTTCATGGCCTGCCGCTGCTGCGCTCTGATCTTTCGCCCAATGTCCAAAGCGTAGGCTTCGTTTATCATGTTCCGCAGCGGAATGATGATACCGGAATGGGCGTCCTCCGGGGCGACGGTATCGAAGTTTTCATTGACCGCAATAAAGCGGATGTTGCGGATGCGGAAATACTGCTCAATGTAGTAGCCGGTGTCGATGGTGTTCCGCCCCAAACGGGAGAGGTCTTTCACAATGACGCAGTTGACGTGACCAGCCTCAATATCTGAGAGCATCTGCTGAAAGCCCGGACGGTGGAAGTTTGTCCCGGTCGCGCCGTTGTCAATGTAGGTATCGTACACGCTGATCTCCGGGTACTGCTCCAGATAGCGGGCAATAATCATCTGCTGGGTTTCAATGGATACGCTGTGCGTGTGGGTATCCTCCACCGAAAGGCGGACATAGATCGCGGCGCGGCAAGCGGCGTCAGCCTCCTGCACGGCCACCGCAGCCGTTTCTTTTCTGCTTTTCCTTGCCATGCTCAGCCCACCTTTCTCTGTTCGTAATCTTTCTGCTGCGCTGCCAGCGCCAGAAGCTGCAACGCCTTTTTGTATTCGTCCTCATGGGTAAAGGTAATATCCAGCTCCTTCTTCCCACGGACGCGGATGCTCTGTACCATGTGAATGAGCGCCCTGCGGTCTAAGGTTTCCAGCGTGGAGAACTGCGTAAACTGTGAAATCCAGCGGTTGCGCTCACTCCGGTTTTCCAGCACCTCCGTGAGTTTTTCCTTGAGAACGCGGACGCTTTCTCGGATGTCCTCGGCCTGCTTGGTGTACTTTGCCTTATAGGAAGCGTATTCTTCCTTGGTAAGCATACCCCCCACAAGGCTCTCATAAAGCCGTGCCTTGAACTCCAGCACCTGCTCCAACCGGCGCTCGTTGTCGGTGATGTGGTCGCTGTATTCCTTGGCAAGCGCCTGATTGATGCTGGTCTGGTCAATGCCGGTCAGCAGCGCCTCCAGAGAAGCAATATTGCCGATATAGGCTTTCAGGCTGTCCCGCACACAGTCGATCAGGCTGCTTTCTTTCAGCATGACCGGATGGGCGCAGCCCTTTTTCTTGCCGGTTGGACAATAATAGTAGTGGTACTCCTTGCCGTTCGCACGGTTGGTCTTGCGGGTCATGCGGCTTCCGCAGCACCCGCAGATCAGAATACCGGAGAACAGGTACACCGTGTCCTCGTTGGGAGAAGTGCGGGTATCCAGCCCCTTGATGCGCTGCACCAGCTCAAAATCCTGACGGGCAATCAGCGCTTTATGGGCATCCGGGACGCGCACCCACTCGGAGGCGGGGCGCTGCTCCATCTGCTTGATCTTGTAATGCGGCGTACCCTGTTTGCCCTGCACCAGCGTTCCGGTATAGGTTTCGTCCTGCAAGATGCGGATGATGGTGGTTGCTGACCACTTGCAGTCGGCTTTGTCCGCGTAGCCCTTTTTCGCGTAGGGCAGACCGTTGTTCTTCTTGTACGCCAGCGGGGAGAGAATACCCAGCCGGTTCAGCTCAGATGCGATCTTGGAGGCGCTTGCGCCCTCCAGCCGCATACGGAAAATGTCGCAGACAACGCGGGCAGCGTAGGGGTCAGGGACGAGCAAATTCTTGTTGTCCTCGGCTTTCATGTAGCCGTACACCGGGAACGCGCCGACGAAATCGCCATTGCGCCGCTTCACGTCCAGAGAAGAACGGGTCTTGATGGAAATGTCCCGGCAGTAGGCTTCATTCATAATGTTCTTGACCGATACGGTCAGATCATCGCCGCTGTCGTGGGCGGTGTCGATGCTGTCGGTGATAGCGATGAAACGCACCCCGTAGGCCGGGAATACCCGGCGCAGATACCGGCCTGTTTCGATGTACTCGCGCCCTAAGCGGGAGAGGTCTTCTTGTGTCAAGTAGGGACTAAAAAAATTTTGAGAATTTACAAGCCGTTCATAGGTGGACAACCACCCGTGAACGGCTTGCGTTTTCTCTATGCTCTTTTGCCGTTCTTTGTGCGACGCTTCTTATACGCCGCCGCAAATGCCTCCAACATCGGAGTGACCGGAAGCTCGTTGTCAGGCTTGGACAGATACTCGAACCGGATGCCGTTCTCCCGGAACTTTCGCTCAAACCTCATGAAAGAGGAAGTGTCCCGGCTGATTCGCGAGGTGTCGCGGGTGAGGATCGTACCGATGTCCTGACGCTTGGCTTCGTTCAGCAGGAAGTTCATGATACCTTCCGTATGGACGCCGGAGATGCCGTCTGCCGCCACAGCAGCAGCCACCTCATAGCCTTTGTCCTTCGCATAGCGTTCCAGCTCTTCCCGCTGGTCTGCTGCCGCAAGCTGATCCGCACAGGCAACGCGGATATAAAGAAATACTTTCATTTGGCTTCTCCTTCTGATGTAGTGAGGAAGTCCTTGAACTTCCAGACGATTTCTATGTTGTCAAGATCGTAAATGTAGACCGCAGAAATGAATGCGTGGGTCAGCTCATAGGTCAGAGCTTTGCAGTCGGCGTACTGTTCGCAGACCGCATCCAGCTTTTCATCTGAACAGGCGGTCTCGGAGTCAAGCTCCTTCATCCGCTCGTGACTGCGCTGGATTGCTCCATCGTTTTCAGCAATCTTCACATCCGCTGCCGCCTTCTGCTGAATGTACGCCTCCTTCGTGATGCTTCCGGCTGCATACTTCTCGTAGAGCCTCAGCTTGGACGCCTTGTTCTGCTCGTTCTGCTTTTGCAGAGTGCGGATTTTATCAGCACATTCCTTGATGGCAGATTTCCGTAGATCACCGACCTCTCGATTTTGGACTGATTCCTTCTGTGCCAAAGCAAGAAACTGAGTAAGGGCATGGAAGACAACCTTCTCAATATCCATTTCCGGAAAGCTCCTGCCAACCGGACAGTCTGTGTTTCCGTTGTTGACCGAGTGAATGCACTGGAAGTATCGAATGCCAGCCTTGTTCTTTCGGCGTGTCATAGCACGTTTACAGTTACCGCAGCGGACGAGTCCCTTGAGCGGATAGTCATGCTGCTTGCGCGTGGGATTCCGTCCTCCGCCTCGAATGACCTTCTGAGCAAGCTCAAAGTCTTCCTTGCTGATAATAGCTTCATGCGTTCCTTCTACGATAATCGGCTCATTGACAACACGCTTTTTTGAGCCGACACCGCAGGACTTCATTTTGCGGCTGACCAGTGTTCCGGTGTAAACAAGGTTTTTGAGGATGTTATAGACCATCACGGTTTCCCAACTGATTTTCTCGCTCATGTTACTGAACTTCTTCTTGTCGGGATGCTTGCTCTTGAAGTATTGCCCCGGCGTCGGGATGCCGTCATCATTCAGGCTGCGGGCGATCTGAGAGGTGTTGCTGCCTTCCAGAGCCTCGCGGAAGATACGACGGATCACATCAGCCGCCTCCGGGTCTACGGCAAGTTTGTTCCGAATGGTGGGATGCAGGACGTAGCCGTATGGAGCGTAGCCACCGACATACTTGCCTTGCTTCATCATCTGGATTTTTGCCGATGTGGTCTTTACGGAAAGGTCTTTGCTGTATGCGGCGTAGATGATGCTGCGCATAACCACTTCCAGACCGCCCGTTGTGCCTTTGTAATCGTCACTGTCATAGCCGTCGTTGATGGAAATAAAGCGGACGCCCATGAATGGAAAAGTGCATTCCAGATAGTTTCCCGTTTCAATGTAGTCACGAGAAAAGCGGGAAAAGTCTTTGACGCAGATCAGATCGATTTCGCCGCGCTTGACCTTCTCCATCATCTGCGTGAACTGAGGACGGTGAAAGTTCGTGCCGGTATAACCGTCATCCGCAAACTCAGACCGCTGACAGTGAGACAACTCCGGATGATTGTCGAGAAAGCGATTGATGAGCATACGCTGGTTGCCGATGCTGTCACTTTCCGCCTTGCTGCCATAGCCGGTATCTTCATCAGCCATTGAGAGGCGGATGTAGATGCCGATGTTGTATTCCTTGCTCATTTACATCGCCTCCTGTACTTCCTTGATACTCTGAACGGTCAGAGCGTAAATATCGCCGTATTTCATGACCAGCTCGATTGAGCCGTCCTCATGGACTTTCACAAGCTCTACGGACTCGTCAACTAACTCCTGAGAGAGCATCGTTGCACCGCTGACGGATTTCATCAGCGTTAGCCACTTGTTGTCCTCGGACATTGCCTCGGCAAACTTTACCTTCCGCTGAACCGCTTCATCCAACCGCCGGGAAAGGTTAGCATACTGCTCATCGTAGGCTTTCTTGGCAAAGACGTATTCCTCTTCATCGAGAATGCCTTCTGTGAAGTCCTCATAGAGCCGAGTACGCTTCTTGGAGATGCCGCTGAGTTTCAGATTCAGGCTTGTGATGAGCGCATTCTGTTGATCGCGGATGCTGCGTTCGCCTTCACTGTTTCTCAGTTTGGCAAGCAGCTTGTCGTAATTGAGAGCCGCCTTGACTTGAAGCTGGATCGCCGCAAGCACATCGGCTTCGAGCTTATCCTGCCGCGTATAGTGCGGCGTACAGAGGTTGCCGCGCTTGACGGATGAACTGCACTCATAGAAGGCGTACCATGCGCCGTCCTTGCGCTTGTCAACGCGCTTGCGATGGAAATAGAGCTTCCTGCCGCAGTCTGCGCAGACGATTTTGTCTTCAAAGAGATTGATCAACGTAGCGCGGATTTCTTCCGTGCGCTCCATCTTCTCAACCCTTGTCCTTGCAGCAGCGTTCCGCATTTCTCGTACCTTCTGGAAGTCCTCACGGGAGATAATCGCTTCGTGAGTATTGGGAAAAACAATCCATTCCTCGCGGTCGATATGCTGATTTTTGACGCCCTTGTAGATAGCGTTCAGCGTCCGTCCGAGAACGGTATCTCCGACGTAGTGGGGATTATCCAGAATGGTAGTGAGTGAAGACTTGTTCCAAATCTTTTTCGCCGTAGCATTGCCTGTGCGGACGCCAACCTGATACTTCTGAAACTCCGGATTGGGCGCGTTCATTGCATCAAGCCGATCTGCAATCGCAGGAAGGGACAGCCCTTCAATCTTCCATTGGAAAATCCTCCGGACAATCGGTGCGGTTTCCTCATCGAAGACCATATTGCTGTGTTCTTCATCCCAGCGATAACCATACGGGAGATTGCGCTTCTTGAACTCTCCACTTTCCATCTGTGCCTTGAGCGCAGTAGAAACCTTGCGGGAGATGTCCTTCGAGTAGAGGGTGTTGATCATGTTTTGCAGAGGGATGATGAGGCTTTCGCCGGAGCCGTCCGCATCAAAGTTGTCGTAGTTCTCTTTGATAGCGATAAACCGAAGCCCGATCTGCGGAAAGACCCGTTCCAGATAGGTTCCTGCCTCAATGTAGTCTCGCCCGAACCGGCTGAGATCACGAACCACAAGGCACTTGATCCTGCCGGTGCGGATGTCGTTCATCAGACGGTTGAACTCCGGTCTGTCAAAAACCGTACCCGTTCGTCCGTTGTCCACATAGGTATCTATCAGATTCAGGTAGGGACGCTCTGCAATGTAGGACTTGCAAATCTCAATCTGATTTGCGATGACATCCACCTTTTCGGACTTGCCGCTGTTTTCAACGGAAAGACGGGCATAGATGGCTGTTGAGAAGACCTCGGAAGAGACAGATTCGATAACCGGCTCTTCGACTGCAATTTGCTTTCTGCTTTTTCTTGCCATTTGCTCATCCCTCCTTTATACGGCAATATCCAGTTCATCGGCATAGCCGAGAACGTATTCAATCGTCTGCTGGTATTCATCCCTATATTTGAAGACGATTTCGATTGCATGGTTTTCGTGAATCAGAATGCGGTCAACAAGGGACATCAGCACACGGCGGTTCAGTTCTTCGACGTTTTCATACTGCTTGAAAAGCGTTACCCAGTTCCGTTCAGTCGTGCCGGTTGTCACCGTCTGCTTCATTTCTTTTTTGACCCGCAGAAGTGCCTCCTGTTTGTCCTCAATGATTTTGGTGTAGCTGCTGCGGAACTCGAAGTATTCCGATTTATCAATGACGCCGCCGATGAAGTTCTCGTAAAGCCCCAGCTTGAGCTTTTGGTACCGTTCAATCTCTTCCTCGATTTTGGCGATCTGAGCTTCGTAATTGAAAGCCTTACGGCTCTGAGACGGAAGCCGTTCTATCATCGCAAGCGCGTGTTCCAGATTGATGACAAGCTCGATCTGGTCATGAATGGCACGGAAGACCTTCTCTTCAACCTCTTTTGCGGCGATGCTGTGCGGGCTGCACGTCCGGCTGTGCTTATTGGTGGAGCAGACGTAGTAGATATACTTTTTCGCCTTCGACGGGACGGTCTTGCGGATCATTGGCTGCTGACAGTCTCCGCAGAACAGGAAGCCGGAAAACAGATGCGCTTCGTCCTGATCGGGCGAACAGCGCATATCCCGCTGCATCATGACCTTGACTGCCATGAAGTCCTCGTAGGACACAAGAGCTTCATGCGCATTTTCTACCTTGACCCACTCGGATTCATCCTTGCTTTTCACAACGCGGACTTTGTAGTTGGGAGTGCCGCGCTTGCCTTGCGCCAGAACGCCGATATAAACCTCGTTGGTGAGAATACGCTGGACGGCTTTGTATGTCCATTTTGCGGTATCGCCGGTTTTGAAGACGGTATCAAACTTCACACCGGCGGAATGCTTGTATTCCATTGGGGACAGGACGCCCATCTGGTTCAGACGCTTTGCAATACGTCCGATGGAGAAGCCGTCCTTGTACATGGAAAAGATCATCTGCACATATTCGCTGACCGCTTCATCCACGATGAGCTGGTTTTTGTTCTCCGGCGATTTCATGTAGCCGTAAGGCGCGAACGAGCCGACGAACTCACCGCTCTTCTGCTTGACTTCCAGACTGCTTCGGATTTTCATGGAGATGTCCTTGCAGTAAGAATCGTTAATCAGGTTTTTGAACGGGATAACAAAGGAGTCGGACTGCGGATCACCGGTCAGACTGTCATACGCATCATTGATTGCGATGAAGCGTATGCCGAGCTGCGGGAATATCTTCTCAATGTAACGTCCGCCGTCGATGTAGTTTCTTGAGAAGCGGCTGAGATCCTTGACCACGATGCAGTCAAGCGCACCCTTGCGGATTGCCTCTTCCAGCTTTTTGAACTGAGGACGATTGAAGGAAACGCCGCTGTAACCGTCATCCACAAACGGCTCACAGACAAGCTCCAAATCCTCATGTCTTGCGATATAGTCCTCGCAGATGGCTCTCTGGCTGGCGATGGAGTTGCTTTCTACTTTGTCTCCATCCTCACGGGACAGGCGGCAGTAGATCGCCGTGCGGTAAACCTTGTCTGGCATAAAAATAACCTCCGTTTTTCTGTTTGGTGTGGTACATCAAATCAGAAAGACGAAGGCTTGCTTCAACTCTTATGAAGAGGAACACGAAAACGCCACATGACCATCAGGGCAAGCGGCTTAATCCGTATTCTTCTTTTTTTGACCGATTTCATTATACCACAGGCTCAATCGCTTGTCCATAGAACCGGGTGAAAAGATTCAGACTGTTCATAAATCAAAGACCTCTCAGATAGTGTTCCAGACAATCTTCCATTGTCGTGTCCGTCGCGGCGAAGCTGATCTTCACCACAGTTTTCCCGTCCAGATAACAGTAGGGATTTCTGATCTGCTTGATGAACTCCCTCAGCCTGTCCTCTCGCGGTGCCGCAGGATCAAGCCGGATGCTGCTTCTCTGAACGAGTGTGCTTCGGTCAACCGTTTTCGGGCTGACGCTTTTCATTGTTTCAATGCCCATCATATTCTAAGCACCTCCTGTTTCGTGAAAATATTCAGGACAAAAGGATATGGCAGAGCATCTTGTGAAGACACTCTGCCACATAGTTTTCATCCTGAAACTATATAGTAAGTTTCTTTTGGGTTTGTTTCATTGTCCGGCATATTTGCAGCTCGCGCCCCTGCCAGAAGAACTTTGCAGTTCCGGGAATGCTGCGGACTACCAATGGTCAATCGGTATCATGGGACTCTCACCCCTCCGAGGATCGCTCCGAGCCGCCCCTTCAAAGAAAAGACGGAAGTATCATTATACCCGGCATCTGCATCGTCGCAAGCAGCCGCACCACACGACTGTTATAGCTCTCCGGTGGTCGCTCACTCCCTTTCGAGAGGTCTTGGCGTCGGAAGCTGTGTTGCTTCGCAGAAGCGGAAAGATCCGCAGCACTGAACTATTCAGTTTTCAAGGAGCAGTGAAGTGGTCTGATTGACCCTTTCACTTTACAACGGACATCTTTTTGCCGTTTGTTGAGTACCGCTCAAAAAATTCTTTGAAATTTTTTCTGCACCGCTGCTTTGAGGTCAAATGCAGCTCTGATGCCGATGCCTTTCCTTCGGGCAAACTCTCGAAGAGTCAGTCCTTCACGGGTCATCGCAAGATACAATTCGCGCTGCTTCTCTGTCAGAATGGAAAGAAGCTCCTTCTCTTTGAGGGCGGTGATCAGTTCCTCCATGCAGTCGCGGGAGTCTGCCAGCCATGCAGCGGACTTCACATCGTCCTCCGGCATAGCGTCAAGGGACAGCACGGTATCAGAAATTTTCTCTGCGCCGTCCTCATCCTCAGAGGTGTTGTCAGAGCCATACGAGCGTCTGATCCGCTTTTCCTCTGCGCGAAGGATTCTCATAACCTTGCGGTCAACCTCGGAAACTTCGCCGGTTCGTTTCACGCGCACCATGCACTTGCCGTCCTCCGTAGTCCAGAGGTCGTAATCGAACGCGATAGGGGTCTTAGGGATTTTCATTGTTCATCCTTTCCGCTGCGCGGGAGCAGCGGGAAGGGTGAAGACAGAAAAAGAGCCGCATGACGGTGAGGTTTGAATCCCATGCCGATAAAACAGAGCAATTAAACTCTGTCTCATGCGGCATTAGGATGACTTCACCTATCAGGCGGCTCCACAGCTCAGCTATGACATATATTTTATTTTAGAACAGAGGCTTGTCCTCCGGTTCTTACTTGGTACGCGGTCGCAGTCTTCTCATATTCAGCACATCAAAGACTGTGATCCGCCCGCATTTCTTGCACTTGGATTCTACATGACCCCTCGTGTCCTCGTAGACAGCAATGGCATTATGCTGACAATAGGGACATTTCAGGTATCGGGGCTTCTGCTGGGAAATGGCAACTCTTGCCCTGCGGATTTTTTCGATCAGCTCCGGCGTCGGTTCCTGAACCCGAATGGATGCTCTCTTCATTACCACACCTCCAATGGGTCAACATACTCACTGAATGGACGATCTACCATGTAGCCGAGCTGACGAAGGCGGATAGACGCCGTTGTCTTGGAGACACCGAACAACCGGCAGAAAAGGCGCAGCGTTAAGTGATCACCATACGAATACCTCCCCTCGTAATTGATCAGCGGCGTTTCTGCAAACCGACGCATTGCCAGGTCAACCTCTTTTTGAGGAAGCAGGATCGCCGCGCCCAAGACATTTGCTTGCCACTCGTTCCAGTCCTCGCGGGTTTTCAGCTCTCGCGGCGTATAGGCTGTCCGTGCGGAATATTTCATTTCGCAGGACGCCTTTACCTCTTCCGATTCCAGTTGGAAGAGAATCTGATGGGCGCACTCGTGGGCAAGGGTAAATCTGCGCTTGGCGCAGAGCCGCTGCACGTTGCCGGATCGAATGAAGCTCTCGTCCAAGATGACCTGATTACGCTTCAAAGCCAGTGTGCGCGTAATGCCAAGCTCCGTGATCTTGTACTCGGTGTCGGCATAGGCAGTGACACCGCAGATGCTTCCGTCCGGCGAGAGACGGGCGAATGATACGCGAAGACCGAGATAGTTCTTTGCAAACTGATCAATGGGTGTTGGCAAAGCTGATCGGTCGGGCTTGTCCGCCTCATCCCCGAAAAAGAACCGGTTGAAGTCCTTCGTTGTTGATGCTGCAATTTCTTCAAGTTGGCGCTGGGATAAAATCATGAGCAGTTGTCCTCCTTTGCTTCGACGAACCACTTGTCTCCTTCGTGGAAAAGAAATGACTCCTTTCCGCGAATCTGAACTGTGTAACGGATGCCTCCGCCCCCAACCTTTTTGGATGTGGCGCGGCATTTGTATAGAATCTGGTCGATTTGAAAGATTACACCGTTGTCCCACCAGATAAGGCGAGGGAGGATTGCCCCCTCCTTGTCCACATCCAGCGTAACCGGGACGTATGCTTTTCTGTACTGTGTAGCCATTTCTGTTTTTCTCACTCCTGTTCCCTCATACCGGTGTATGCCGGTACGGATGATCTTCGGCAGCATAAATGCCTGTCCATTTGAACTGCTCAAAAGATGTAACTTTTTCGTGTACAACTACTCATGCCCCTTGACAGGATGAGCAATTCAGGATATACTATGAGTAGTTGGATTGCTCAGTCATTATTATACGCACTTCAAGTGCCTTTGTCAATAGACTTGCGCAATTTGATGTCGCAAACTTTTTGTGAACAGGAGTGATTACCAAAATGACGTTTGGAGAGAAATTCAAGGCTGAACGGGAGAAGCGGAAGCTGACCCAGCAGGAAGTAGCCGATGCACTGGGGATCAACAGGCGTATGATTACCCGGTACGAGAACGGCATTTCCTTTCCCCGTACCAAGGACGCTTACAGAAAAATCGCGGAATACTTCAAGGTGGATGTGAACTATCTGCTGACCGAGGACGAAGAGTTTGTGGTTCAGGCATCCGAGCAGTACGGCTCCCGTGGCATGAAACAGGCAAAGGACCTGATTGAAGGGATGTCCGGCTTGTTTGCGGGCGGTACGCTGTCTGAGCAGGACAAGGATGCGGTGATGAAGGCGTTGCAGGATATATATTGGGAATCCAAAGCCCGGAATGTTGAGAAATACACGCCGAAGAAATACAAGAAGACCGGTACGGACGCAGAGGAATAACTGTCTGCGTCTCGGTTTCTTGACGGATTTACTTTGACTGTTTTCAACATGAAAGGGGTGAAGGTCCCGTGATAATTCGCTCCGAGGAAATATACAAAAAGGCGAACAGCATTGTCAAAAGCTGTGGAACAAGAGATACCTTGAAGATTGCCCGTGAGCTGGGCATTCATCTCCATTTTCTTGACAATCTGAACGATCTGCTCGGAATGTACACCTACCGCCATAAAGAGCGGCATATTCTTCTGAACTCCAACATGGAGTATCTGATCATGCAAATGGTTTGCGGTCACGAGATCGGGCATGATACCTTTCATCGCGATCTTGCCAAAGGGAACGAACCGCTCCCGGAGTTCGTGCTGTTCGATATGCGCACAAAACACGAATATGAGGCGAATGCGTTTGCCTCTCACCTGATCATTGACGATGATGAGCTGATTGACCTGATGAAGCAGGACTACGATGTGGTGCAGCTCTCGGCTGCAATGGGAACAAACATCAACCTGATGCTGATCAAGCTCAACGAACTGAACCGCATGGGCTGGCAGCTCAACTTGCCTTATGTACCGCACTCTGACTTCCTGAAAAATGTCAGACCGGAGGGGTGAATGAGGATGAAGGATAGTAATTAGATGAACAACGACGACTATAAAGAAGCCCTTTTCTATGCCGCTTCCATCTTTAACGAACGCTTGGGGGCAGAGTTCAGCGAGGACAACCTTGTGCTGTGCTGCTTTCAGACGGAAAACCAGCAGGAAGTCTTTGAGCAGTTCTGCAAGCAGTATTTCCCTGACCGGCTGGAAGACCGATATACAGAGGACGGCTATTTTGACTTTCACGCCTCTGCATTCGTCGGCACAGGAGACGGCGCGGACGGAATCCTTCTGCGCACAGACATAGCGCGTCATCCGGCAGAGTTGAAGCACATTCTTCTGCATGAGCTGGCGCATATCTTCTGCACCCGCAACGAGATTGACGGAGATAATTTCTTTGAGCGATACTGCATGGACGATACCATCAGCCGCGAAGAGGACGGAACCATTAACGCCGGTTATGCGGTCTGGCGGGAACTGATTGCGGAGCTGATTGCATTTGAGCTGGATGACAACTGCGATGTAGTTCCGCTTCGACGCAAGAAAGACCTACTCAGCTATTACGAAGGAGAACTCCTGACCGGCAACGGAAAAATGGGCGTCAGCATGATTCTCTGTGAGGCAATGACCAGTGCTGAGGGCGAAGCGTCTATGACATGGGACGCTGCCAAAAGCAAGTTTACGCGGTTCAAGCCCTTTGATGATCCACTGTACAGGGACTTGCTGGAACTGTTTTTTACACACGTTAGAGAATACTTTATCGTGATTGACCGCGACTTTATCTATGAAATTGGAGTTTTGTATCTGAGCATTGCCGCACAAGCGATGATTGCGTCCCTAAAGAACAGATTTCAGGAAGAATAGGCAGACCGAAAGAGAGAAAGGACGGGCAACGATATGAAATATAAGCTGTTTCGCTCCCCCGGTAATCTGGACAAGGCAGTCCGGAAGCACGAACTGGTTGCCGTGGAGACCGGCAAGAACATTGATGATGTGGCAGAAGCGCTTATCCGTGATGTTCGGGATGATCTTGCGGAAATGCCGGAGTATGCGCACTGTGAAACCGCTGCGTATGCACCGGAACCAATTCAGGAGCATCGCCGCGTAAGACGTTATCAGTATGAGATGATGGGTGTTGTTTACCCGCAGTATGCGGAGAAGAACATCCTGATTGATTATGGCGTGATTGAAGAGGCGGAGTAATGTCAAAGAGATATGCCAGACAACTACATAGTGCAGATGGTTTGATTGCCGCCGTCGAACAATACGGCTTTCTGCCCTTCTTTCGGAACGAGATTCACGGCTTCTCCATCGAGGAACTTTGCCCACCTGAGTTATGGTTTGCGGATGATGTAGATGGTCCGTGGGAATGGAAAGGACCGGCTGCGCGGAGCGGCAAATGTCTTTACGGCAAACTTTTCAACAAGAAGGCTGGATTTGTGAGTCGGGAGTGGATTCCGGACTTTGCGAACTTCCGGCGTGACGGCTATGACTTTGACGCCCGTTGGGATGACGGCTTGGCGTCCTACAAGGACAAGGAGCTTTATGAAGCCATAGCCGGTGAAGGCAGGATGCTTTCCAAACGGCTGAAAGAGGCTCTGAACTACCGCAAGGGCGGCAACACCGGTTTTGAGACGTGCATCACGCGGCTGCAAATGCAGAGCTATGTCTGCATCGCGGATTTCGTCTATATGCAGGACAGATACGGAAGACCTTATGGCTGGGGTGTCGCAGAGTATGCGACGCCGGAAGAACTTTTCGGGTACGACCTTATCACATCTGCCTATCAGCGAGACCCGCAGGAATCCAAAGAACGCATTCTAAAACATCTGCAATCACGTCTGCCTAACGCGACCGAAATGCAGCTTGAGAAAATCATAAAGGGGTAACGCAATGGACGATATTATCTTTGAGAAGGATTACCGGGAAACCGAGTCTGCCGAATACGATAAATGGTGCGATGAGGTGTTTGACCGCGCAGTTAATTGTGGTATGCTGAAAGCGTACTCCGAAGCAATGGACAAGATACCAAAGATCATTGTACCGGAGGACAAGAAGAACTACGAGCATCTTCTGGAACGCTGTGATGCGTTTGTCAAGCAGCACCGCGGGTATATCAAGGGAATCGTGGACTATCATCGTTGGCACGCGGAAATCAATATGTTTCTTCCGTTTGCGGAGTTCGATGACTCAGAAGACCTTGCATTTTTGAAAGAAATTGCAGAAAAATCGCAAACCGTCTGCTTCTCCCCGGACGAAGAAGGTGGCATTCGCGTTCATATTTTTATCAACTACTTTGAAGAATTGATGTCAGCCGAACACAAGTCATACATCGAATACGATGCTATTATGCAGGACAAGAAACTATCTGAGTTACTTGGCATACCGGAGCTTTCTGACGAGGAAAAAGAACTCGCCCTGAAAATGAAGGGCATACTTGACCGCATTGATGATGAAACAAGGATTGACCGTACCACGGCTTTTCGAGCCGTGCTTGATAAGATGACAAAAGAGCCGGAAGAAAACTGGTCGCTTCATTATATGGCAACATTGCTGGAAGCTCTGCTATACTTCATGCTGAATGAAGGAAATGAAAAGATTGATGAGGAAGAACACAATGAGTAAGAAACTTGTAGCGTATTTTTCTGCGTCCGGCGTGACCGCAAAGGTTGCCGAGACGCTGGCAGAGGCAATCGGCGCGGACATCTTTGAGATTGAGCCGAAGGTGCCTTACACGGAAGCTGATCTGAACTGGATGGACAAGAAAGCCCGCAGCACGATTGAGATGAACGATCCTGTTTCCCGTCCAGAGATTGCCATAAAGCGGGACAACATGAAGGACTACGACACAATTTTTGTGGGCTTCCCGATCTGGTGGTACGTTGCGCCGACGATTATCAATACGTTCCTTGAGAGCTATGATATGACCGGCAAGACGATCATCCCGTTTGCAACCTCCGGAGGAAGCGACATTGGCAAGACGAACGAACGCCTTGCGCCGAGCTGCAAAGGCGCAAAGCTGATGGACGGCAAGGTTTTCAAGGGCTGCGTCGGGCATCAGGAGCTTGCGGCGTGGGTTGAAGGACTTGGACTTTAAGGGGCAGACAAATCGGAATTTGTGAGGGTAATTATGATAAATTTTTTGAATGATATAAGGAATGCAGAAAATCCAATATCCAATAATAGAAAACTTATAAATACCATAGCGATATTGTTTCTCGGAATAGCTTTGGGAACTTTCTCAAAATATCTGGATTTTCGTCAAACTGAACTTCCAGGTGTGCTTATGGCAATAAATGGAGTCTTAGATATTGGTAATTTTCTTGGGCGTTTTGCAATCTGGATATTGATTGCACTGTGTATTTCTATTTATAGCAATTCTGCAATAAGAGCAAGCATCAATGTTTTTGTATTCTTTGTTGGTATGGTTGCAAGCTACTATTTGTATTCAAACTATATTGCAGGATTTTTCCCAAGAAGTTATGCGATGATTTGGTTTGGATTTACAGCTGTTTCTCCATTATTGGCTTTTGTCTGTTGGTATGCAAAGGGGAAAAGCAAACTGGCATTTATACTATCAGCGCTGATTTTGGCAGTATTGTTCAATATGTGCTTTGTATATGGATGCTGGTATTTTAATGCAAAATCTGTTTTGGAAGTGATAGTCTTTATTATTGGACTTATTGTTTTGAGGAGAGACACATTGAGGAGTTCTGCGCTAATGGGAACGATTAGTATAGTTCTTGCAGTTTTACTTGATATGGTTATTCCATTTCATTTTGGATAAACAACTTCCAGTGTCGTTCTGAAAATTCAACTGAATAGCCACAACACAAACCGCTGCTACATGGAAGCCAACAAACCATGCAACAGCGGTTTTTTGTTAC
>OIBK01000472.1_pt1 | contig 19471 bp, 17 predicted proteins | sample 1581021 | NCBI WGS metagenome assembly OIBK01 (sample SAMEA3882554, study PRJEB24775) | human gut metagenome | biome: human-associated habitat; feature: intestine environment; material: feces | place: Netherlands | collected 2009/2010
GCATCGGCGTGTCCCACATCGGCAATCTGGGCAGTCAGGAGAACATCTGCAAGGCAAAGCTGGAGATCTGCGCCGGTCTGCCGGAGGGTGCTCCGCTGGTGCTGAACGGGGACGACCCCTTCCTGCGCAAGGCCGTCCTGCCCGACCATGTCCGTCCGGTCTGGTTCAGCCTGGGCGATGAGAACGCCGATGTCTGTGCCCTGTCCATCCAGCAGGATGAAAAGGGCATGAGCTTTGTGCTGGAGGATCACGAGGAGGGGACTTTCCTCGTAAAGATCCCCGCCATGGGCCGTCACAATGTGGCCAACGCACTGGCCGCCTACTGCGCCGCCACCCGTCTGGGGCTGAATGCCCGCCGGGTCATTGCCGGTCTGGCCGACTTTGAGCAGACCGGGATGCGCCAGAAGGTGGTGCACGCCAGAGGCGTGGATGTCATTGAGGATTGTTACAACGCCAACCCCGACAGCATGAAGGCCGCGCTGGCCATGTTCAGGGAGTATCCCTGCAAGCGCCGCTTTGCCCTGCTGGGCGATATGCTGGAGCTGGGCGATATCAGCCGCGCCGCCCACGAGGAGGTGGGCCGTCAGGCCGTGGAGAACAAGGTGGACTACCTCGTCACCTATGGCGAGCAGGCCAAGCGCATTGCCGTGGTGGCTGCTGCCAAGGGGCTGCCCACCCTCCATGCCGACACCTACGCTCAGGCCGCCGAGGCTCTGCTGAACAAAATGCAGCCCGGCGATGCCCTGCTGGTCAAGGCCAGCCGCGGCATGGCACTGGAAAAAGTGCTGGAGATCTTTTACAAGGAGTAACATCGAGCTATGATTCGTTTCGCCTTGATCGCCGCCTCAACGCTGGGGTTCTTCCTCACGGCGGCGCTCGGGAATCTGATGGCGCCGCTGCTGCGGGCGTTCCAGGGACGCTGGGATGAGCCCAAGGCCCGGCAGACACCATCACCCAAGCAGGAAGCGCCGGAGGAAGAGCCGGAGCGCCCGCCGCAGGCCCCCACCATGGGCGGGCTCTGCCTGATGGTGGGGGTGCTGGCTGCTGTGGGCGTGGGCTGGACAGCCGCCTGTGTGGCTCAGCCTGAGCTGCTGGGGGCCGAGAGCCTGTTCTCGGTCCGGCTGCTCACAGCGCTGCTGGGAGCTTTGCTCTTTGGCGGCGTGGGTCTGCTGGAGGATCTGGCTCGCATCCGCAGCCGTTCCGTGCTGGGCCTGCGGCGGCACACCCGCCTTGGGCTGGAAGCCGCTGCCGGTGCCGTGGTGCTGGTGCTGCTGGGAGCCAGAGGCTGCCTTGCAGCCGGGATCACCCTGCCGGGTGTGGGCTATGTCGATCTGGGCATTGCCGCCCCGCTGCTGTGGGAAGGGCTGCTGGTCGCACTGGCCGAGTGTGCCCGCATTGCCGATGGCATGGACGGCATCGTCTGCGGCACGTCCTTTGCGGCCATGCTGGGCCTGATGGGGGTGATGACCCTGCTGGGCTGGTTCCCGCTGGGCGTTCTGCCCGCCGCACTGGCCGGTTCCCTGATGGCATTCCTGCTCTGGAACTTCCCGCCCGCAAAGCTGCGGCTGGGCAGCGTGGGCAGCCTGTTTCTGGCCGGGATGCTGGGGTGCGTTCCCCTGTGCATCGGCTGGCCTGACCTCACCCTGCCGCTGGCCCTGCCCTTCTGGCTGGAGGGCGGCATGGTGGCCCTGCAGATCCTGGTCTGCAAGGCCAGCCGGGGCCGCAGGCAGCTGTTCCGCTCGGCACCGCTCCACCGCTGGCTGGAGCTGCGGGGCCAGAGCGCGGAACAGATCTTTTATACCTTTTGTGTCATTGCCATGCTGGGCGTGGCGCTGACCGTTCAGCTGGCAAAAATCAGTTAAGGAGGGGTGCAGTTTGGCAACACTCCGCAGAAAAAAAGCAGAGCCGTTTTCCGTCTTTCAGCGGGACCCCGGCCCCTGGCCGCCCATCCTGCTCAACTGGATGGCGACCCTGGCCATCATCATGGTGTTCGGGCTGGTCATGCTGTTCAGTGCAAGCTATACCACGGGCTATCTCCGCTTTGGGGACAGCTTCCATTACATCAAATCCCAGCTGCTCTGCACGGTGCTGGGCCTGGGCATGATGTTCCTGTTCTCCTATTTTGACCACCGCTTCCTGCGCAGAATGGTCAAGCTGGGCTATGTTGTCTGCCTGATCCTGCTGGTGCTGGTGCTGTTCAGCAGCCCCATCAACGGCTGCCGCCGGTGGATCAGCTTCGGCGGCCTGACCCTACAGGCCTCCGAGGTGGCAAAGTTTGAGATGATCCTGCTCACGGCAGATATCGCCGCCAGGACCCCGCAGGTCAAATTCGGCGAGATGCCCCTGCGCAAGTGGGTCCACCACAGCATCGTGGTGGAGCTCATCCGGCCCATCCTGTGGCTGGTGCCTGTCCTGATCCTGCTGGTGCTGGAGCCCCACATGTCGGGCATCCTGCTGACCACGGCCATCGTGGGCACCATCCTGCTGCTGGGCGGCAGCGGCGGCATCATTACCTGGGGCTGCGCCGGTGTTGCGCTGTTCCTGCTGGAGACTTTGCTGAAGCACGTGGACTCCATCGACTACCTGCAGAGCCGTCTGGATGGCTGGACGCAGGATCTTGACCGGATGACCAGCCAGACCAAGCAGAGCCTGTACGCCATCGGCTCAGGCGGTGCCACGGGGCTGGGCCTTGGCAACAGCATCGAAAAGCAGCTCTGGCTGCCGGAGAGCACCAACGACTTTATCTTCAGTGTCGTGTGCGAGGAACTGGGCTTCGTCGGCGCGGTGATCGTCATCGTGCTGTTCGTCCTCTTTCTGGTGCAGGGCTTCTGGATCGCCTTCCATGCCGAAAACCGGTTCTGTACGCTGGTGGGCATCGGCATCATGGCGCAGATCGCCTGGCAGGTGTTCTGCAACATTGCCGTTGTCACCAACACCCTGCCCAACACCGGCATTTCGCTGCCCTTCTTCTCCTCCGGCGGCACCAGTCTGATCCTGCTGCTGGCCGAGATGGGCGTTATGGTCAATATCGGACGCAACGGCGAACGGGCCCGTCTGGAACGGGAGGAAGCCCACGCCGAGCGGGAGCGCCAGCGCAAGGCAAAGACCATTGTGCTGGATACCGCACGCAGAGCGCAGACAGAACAGTAAGGAGGAACCAAGATGCGTGTACTCATTGCAGCCGGCGGCACTGCCGGCCACATCAACCCGGCTCTGGCCATTGCGGGAGCCATCAAAAAGGCCGACCCCACTGCCGAGATCCATTTTGCGGGCCGGAAGGAGGGCATGGAGTACCGTCTGGTCACACAGGCGGGCTATCCCTTCCATCACATCGAGATCACCGGCTTTCAGCGGAAGCTGAGCCTGAACAATATCAAGCGGAACATCATTACCCTGTGGAATCTGGCACTCTCCGGCCCCAAGGCCAAAAAGATGATGAAGGACATCCAGCCCGACCTGGTCATTGGCTGCGGCGGCTATGTGTCCGGCCCGGTGGTGCGCTGCGCCGCCAGACAGGGCATCAAGACCGCCCTGCATGAGCAGAACGCCTTTCCCGGTGTGACCAACAAGCTGCTGGCCCCGGATGTGGACATCGTGTTCGCCGCTGTGCCCGCCGCCGTGGAAAAGCTGGGCGCACCCGAAAAGACCATCGTGGTGGGCAACCCTGTCCGGCCTGAGGTGTTCACCCAGGCGAAGAACCGGGAAGCCATCCGTGCCGAACTGGGCGCAGGCGACCGCACCGTGATCCTTTCCTTCGGCGGCAGTCTGGGTGCCCGCCGTGTGAACGAGGTGGTGGCCGACCTCTGCGCCTGGGAGCAGAAGAACAAAAAGCCTGTCCTCCATCTCCATGCCACCGGCCAGTACGGCGTGCAGCTGTTTCAGGATCTGGAAAAGGAAAAGGGCTTTGCCCCCGGCGAGAGCCTTGTGGTGAAGGAATACATCAACAATATGCCCGAGCTGCTGGCCGCAGCGGACCTTGTCATCAGCCGTGCCGGTGCCCTGACACTGGCTGAGCTGGAGGCTGTGGGCCGTGCCGCCGTGCTCATCCCCAGCCCCAACGTGGCCGAGAACCACCAGTATTATAACGCCATGGAGCTGCAGAAGGCCGGCGCAGCTGTGGTCATTGAGGAAAAAGACCTGACCGGCGAAAAGCTGGTGCAGACCGTTTCCGGGATGCTGGTCCAGCCCGGCAAGCTGGCTGAGATGGGCCGCAATGCCCGGAGCCTGTCGGTGGACGACAGCCTGGACCGCATTGCGGATGCCCTGCTCAAGCTGGTCAAGACCCCGTAACGGAAGGAAAAAACAGAGGAAAGGAGGTGCAGCCGGATGCCGCAGAATGACCGGAACAGCCGGAACCGCAAGCGCCGCCGGGCCTACGATCAGGCCCGGGATGACCGGCGCGGCGGGCAGAGCACCCAGCGCCGCAGCAGCGCGGGTACTGGCAGTGACTTGGGGTACAGCGGGTACGCAGGATATTCCTCCGGCGGCCACCCCATCACGAACCCCAATTATGACCCCGATGCGCCCCGCCCCAGCCGGTATACGGAGCGCACGGTGAACTACAGCTCCTACCCGGACAACAGCATCACCTTTCCCACCGGCGGGCGGAGCAGCCAGAGCGGCGCACAGCGCCCCCGCAGCGGGCAGAACGGCCAGCGGCGCACCTCCGGGGGCAATCAGCGGAACCGCCGCCCGTCTGGCAGCCAGAGCCGGAACGCACCGCGCCGCCCGCAGAACGCCCAGAATCGCAGCGGCCAGCGGATGCGGCCGGTGCAGGGGCAGAACGCCCGGCGTGACCCCGTCCGGCGGGAGGGCAGAAAAAAGCGGAAGCTGACCCGGGCCGCCATCCGGCGGCGCAGGCTCATGCGGCGGCTCACGGCCCTTGTCATGCTGCTTTGCGTCATCGGCGCGGGGGTCTACCTCACCGTGACGATGCTGTTCAAGATCAGCTCTATTCAGGTGCAGACAGCGGACGGTGTGGTGCAGGAGGCCGGCGGCTATACCAGCGACCAGATCCTGCAGGCGCTGGATGTCCATCTGGAGGAGAATATCTTCAGTTTTGACCCCGGCAGCAAGGCCGCCGCGCTGGAAAAAGTGTTCCCCATGCTGGAGGATATCCGGGTGGAGCGGGATTACCCCGGCACCGTGGTGGTGCGGGTAACAGAAGCCCGGCCTGCCTGGGCCATGCAGACCTCCTCCGGCTGGCTGACCCTCTCGGGCGGCCTGAAGATCCTGGAGAAGGATTCTGCCCAGCCTGCCGGTCTGCCCACTCTGTACGGCGGCGAACCGGTCTCTGCCGAGCCCGGCGAACAGCTGATCTTTGCGGCGGAGCCCAAGGCCGACAGCACCCCGGACAGCGCCGCCGACAGCAGCGCCTCCGGTACTGTTGAGGAGGAGGCGGACCAGCGGCTGGAAAGCCTGAACACCCTGCTGGCCGCGCTGGATGCCGCAGGCATGAGCGCCGACGTGACCCGCATCGAGTTTGCGGATGTGGACGAGATGGCCTTCCTCTATCAGGACCGCATCAGCGTCTGGCTGGGCACCCTGAACGAGCTGGAATATAAGCTCAAGCTGGCAAAGCACGTCCTGCTGAATGAGGACGGCAAGGGCTGTGCCGCGACCGACACCGGAAAGTTGGACTTCACCCATATCAGCATGTCCAGCACCCGCAAGTTCACCTTTGCACAGGGCGAGCCGGAGCTGCCCTCCGGCTACATCTTGCCTGAACCGGTGGAGGAAACACCCGCCGAAGAAGGTGTGACCGGTGAAACGGCAGAAGGCACGGCCACAGACGACACTGCCCCGGCAGAGGGCGAAGCCGCTGCAGATGCCGCTGCCGAAACACCAACGGATACCGCCGCGGCCCCGGCAGGACCCGAAGCCGGACCGACGGCACAGCCGACCCCCGCCGAAGGAACGACCCCGGCGGCGGGCGATGCAAACCAAACCCAAACGACCCAATGAGGAGCGTGTAATGTTATGAAGCTGGAACAATTACTGGAAGGCGTGCCCTTTACGCTGGTGCAGGGCAGCCTGGATACCGAAGTGCAGGACATCATCTACGACAGCCGGAAGGCGGCCCCGGGCCTTGCCTTTGTCTGCATCGTGGGCACCCAGCGTGACAGCCACGAGTTTGCCGCGGACTGCGCCGCCAAGGGCGTGAGCGTGCTGGTCATCCAGCATGACATCGACCTTTCTGCCATGCCCGGTGTGACCGTGGTCAAGGTGGAGAGCAGCCGCTATGCCATGGCGCTGATGAGCGGCAACCTCTTTGGCAACCCCTCCCGCCAGATGACCATGATCGGCGTGACCGGTACCAAGGGCAAGACCACCACCACCCACATGATCAAGAGCGTGCTGGAAGCTGCCGGGAAAAAAGTCGGCATGATCGGCACCAACGGCATCTATTTCATGGGCCGTCATCAGGAGACCGCCAACACCACCCCTGAGAGCTACGAGCTGCAAAAGACCTTCCGCCAGTTTCTGGACGCAGGCTGTGATGTGGCCCTGATGGAGGTGTCCAGCCAGGGCCTGATGATGGACCGTGTGGCGGGGGTGCACTATGATATCGGCGTGTTCACCAACCTTTCCCCCGACCACATCGGCCCCGGTGAGCACAAGACCTTTGAGGAGTACCGCAGCTGGAAGGGGCAGCTCTTCCGGCGGTGTGATGTGGGTGTTGTGAACATCGATGACGAGAACACCGAAGCCCTGCTGGAAGGCCACACCTGCAAGCTGGTGACCTATGGCCGCAGTGAAAAGGCCGACTACCGCGCCGAGGGCTGTGAGCTGCTGCGCACCCACGATTTTCTGGGCGTGGCGTTCCACGTCTCCGGCAGAGACAATATGGATGTCAGGGTGAACATGCCCGGCGAGTTCAGCGTCTACAATGCGCTGGCCGCCCTGGCTGTGGGCAAGGTGCTGGGCCTGCCCGATGCCGCCATCCATGAGGGTCTGGGCAAGTGCGTGGTCAAGGGCCGCGTGGAGCTGGTGCCCATCAGCAAAAAGTTTACCATCCTGCTGGACTACGCCCACAACGAGGTCTCCACCGAGAGCCTGCTCACCACCCTGCGGGCTTATCACCCCCACCGGCTGGTGGTGGTGTTCGGCTGCGGCGGCAACCGCTCCAAGCTGCGCCGCTACGGCATGGGCGAGATCTGCGCCAAGATGGCCGATTTCTCCATCCTCACCGAGGACAACAACCGCTTTGAAAAGGTAGAGGATATTATTGCGGATATCCGCGAGGGCATGAACAAGGGCAACCCGGACGCGAAGTTCGTGGAGATCCCCGACCGTCTGGACGCGCTGCACTACGCAGTGGATCACGCACAGGAGGGTGACCTGATCGCCGTCATCGGAAAGGGTCACGAGACCTACCGCGACCGCGAGGGCGTCAAGACCCCCTTCCTTGAGCGGGAACTGCTGGAAGAGTACGCACAGCAGATCGGGCTGGAATAAGAAAATAATATTATTATTGCGGGAAAGGCCGCTGCACAAAGTACTGTGCAGCGGCCTTTTTGCGTCTGTGGGAGCCCCTATATAAAGAGGAAGCAAACTGTGTCGAAAATGTAAAAGATAAAAATTTTTAACTAAAACCATTGACTTATCCAACGGTTTGATTATAATGGTCGTGTTCGATACCTCATAAATTTTAGGTAAATAATTAAAAACAAACAGTGAACATAAAGGAGAATACTACCATGACTTTCGAGGAAATGAAGAAGATCGTTGTCGATACCCTGAGCTGCGATGAGGACAAGGTGACCATGGAGGCCAGCCTGACCGAGGATCTGGAGGCCGACAGCCTGGACGCTGTGGAGCTGAACATGGCACTGGAAGAGGCCTGCGGCGTGTCCATCCCCGATGAGGAGCTGGCAACCCTCAAGACCGTGGGCGATATCTTCAACTACATCAATGCCCATGTCTGAGGCTGACCGAGGCGAAACGAGATGAACAGTATCAAAGACCTGCTGCCGGGCAGCATGCGGGAGCGCACCTTCCAGCTGAAAGCCCGGCGGGATGCGGGTGCCGTGTGGAACGACCCGCAGTTCGTGGAATGCAAAAAGTGCGGACGCCGCGCCACCCGCCAGATCTGGAACAAGGCGCAGTACGTCTGCCCCAACTGCGGGGTGCACCTGCCCATCGGCGGGTACTACCGCCTGAGCCTCATCCTTGATAAGGGCAGCTTCCGGGAACTGGATGCCGACCTTGCCCCGCAGGATGTGCTGCAGTTTCCCGGCTACCCGGAAAAGCTGGAAGCACAGACCGGCAAGACCGGCCTGAAGGAGGCTGTCATCACCGCCACGGGGCGCATCGAGGGCACTCCGGTTGTGGCAGCAGTGCTGGACAGCCGGTTCTTTATGGGCAGCATGAGCACCACCGTGGGCGAAAAGATCACCCGCGCCGTGGAGCACGCCACCGCAAAGCACCTGCCGCTGATCATCTTCTCGGCCAGCGGCGGCGCCCGGATGCAGGAGGGCATTTTCAGCCTGATGCAGATGGCAAAGACCTCTGCCGCCATCGAGCGGTTCTCCGCCCGGGGCGGGCTGTACATCAGCGTGCTGACCCACCCCACCACCGGCGGCGTGACTGCCAGCTTTGCCAGCCTTGGCGACATTATGCTGGCAGAGCCCGGGGCGCTGATCGGTTTTGCGGGGCCCCGGGTCATTGAACAGACCATCGGCGAAAAGCTGCCCGCAGGCTTCCAGCGCAGCGAGTTCCAGTACGAGCACGGCTTTGTAGACAAGGTAGTGCCCCGTACCGAGATGCGCGAAACACTGGCGCAGCTGCTGCGTCTGCACGCCTGAGGAGGGAGCGCCTTATGATCAAGGACATCTTACAACAGCTCGCACCGCTGGATGAAAAGATCGCCGCCCTGCGCGGCGACCCGGCGGACGAGAACATGACCGATATCACCAACCACGCTGCCGAACTGGCAGAGCTTTCCGCGCAGGAGGACGCTTTGCTGTCCGGCTGCGGGGCACTGACCGCAGAGGACAGGGTCTTTCTGGCACGCCACCCGGAGCGCCCCCACATCGATGAGATCGTGGATGCACTGTTCACCGACTTCTTTGAGCAGTGCGGCGACCGCCAGTGCAAGGAAGATGCCGCCATTCTGGGCGGTGTGGCACTGTTCCACGGCCAGCCGGTCACGGTCATCGGCCACCGCAAGGGCAGCACGCTGGAGGAAAACCTGCGCTGCAACTTCGGTATGCCCGGGCCGGAGGGCTACCGCAAGGCCCTGCGCCTGATGAAGCAGGCGGAAAAATTTGACCGTCCCATCATTACCTTCATCGACACCCCGGGCGCATACCCCGGCAAGGACGCCGAGGAGCGCGGACAGGGCGAAGCCATTGCCCGCAACCTGATGGAGATGAGCGGCCTGACCGTGCCGGTGATCGCAGTGGTCACCGGCGAAGGCTCCTCCGGCGGTGCGCTGGCGCTGGGTGTGGCAAACCGCATCCTGATGCTGGAAAACGCCGTCTACTCGGTGCTGAGCCCCGAGGGCTTTGCCAGCATCCTGTGGAAGGATTCCTCCCGCAGCGGCGAAGCCTGCGAGATCATGAAGCTGACCGCACAGGATCTGTACAAGGACGGCATCGTGGAGGAGATCATCCCGGAGCCGGTGGGCGGCGCACAGCGTGCCCACGGGGTACTGTTCGGCAATCTGGACGAGGCACTGCAGCGTCAGCTGCGCAGCCTTGCCCGCATGAACGGCCGTCAGCTGGCCGAGCAGCGCTACCAGAAATTCCGTCAGATCGGAGAAATGAGGAAAGCATGAAGGGTTTGCGTCTGATCGCCACCGGCGGGGCTTTGCCCGGCCGCACGGTCACCAACGAAGAGCTGAGCCGCACCGTGGATACCAGCGACGAGTGGATCACCACCCGCACCGGCATCCGCACACGGCACTACTGCACCGAGGGCGAAAATGCCGCCACACTGGCCATTGCTGCCGCAAAGCAGGCACTGCAGCGCAGCGGTCTTGCTCCGGCAGACATTGCCTGCTGCGTCTGCGCCACCCTTTCCGCACCGGACGCCACCCCAAGCGTGGCCTGTCAGGTACAGGCGGCGCTGGCACTGCCGGAAAACCGCCCCGCGCTGGATGTCAACGCCGCCTGTTCCGGCTTTTTGTACGGCACGGCGGTGGCGCGCGGCCTGCTGGCTACGCTGGGCGGGCGGTACGCTCTGGTCATCGGCACCGAGGCGCTCTCCCGCCTGATGGACCCTGCCGACCGTTCCACCTGTGTGCTGTTCGGCGATGGTGCCGGTGCGGCGGTGTTTGAACTGACCGACACCTCCGTGCCTTTTGCCATCACGCTGGGTGCCCGGGGCGATGCCGCCATCCATGCCGGCGGCCCCAGCCGCGCAGGCTCGGCACCCATCAGCATGGACGGCAGGGCAGTGTTCCGCTTTGCGGTGGATGCCCTGCCCAAATGCCTGCACACCGTGCTGGACGAGACCGGCCTTACGCTGGACGGGCTGGACTGGGTGGTCTGCCATCAGGCCAACAGCCGCATCATCGACCACTGCGTCAAGGCGCTGCACGCCGACGGTGCAAAGTTCTACAAAAACATGGACCGCCACGGCAACACCAGTGCTGCCAGCATCCCGGTGGCGCTGAACGAGCTGGCTGAAAGCGGCCAGCTGCTCCCCGGGCAGACCCTTGCCTGCATCGGCTTCGGCGGCGGCCTGACATGGGGCGGCATGATCGTGGAATATAAAGGATAAAGACCATGAAACTTTTAAACGAGATCCTGGGGACGAAATACCCCATCATTCAGGGCGGCATGGCAAACATTGCCACCGGCGAGTTTGCCGCAGCCTGCTCCAACGCCGGTGCACTGGGCATCATCGGTGCGGGCGGCATGAATGCCGATACCCTGCGCCAGAACATCCGCCGCTGCCGAGAGCTGACCGACAAGCCCTTTGGTGTAAATATCATGCTCATGCACCCGCAGGCAGATGCGTTTGCCCAGATCGTGGTGGAGGAAAAAGTCGCCGTGGTCACCACCGGCGCAGGCAACCCGGGAAAATACGTTTCCATGTGGAAAGCTGCCGGTATCAAGGTGATTCCGGTGGTGGCTGCTGCCGTGCTGGCACGGCATTTGGAGCCGCTGGGCATTGACGCCGTCATTGCCGAGGGCACCGAGAGCGGCGGCCATGTGGGCGAGATGACCACCATGGCACTGGTGCCGCAGGTGGTGGACGCGGTCAGCGTGCCGGTCATCGCCGCAGGCGGCATTGCCGATGGCCGTCAGCTGGCGGCTGCGCTGGCACTGGGCGCTTGCGGGGTGCAGGTGGGCACCTGCCTGCTGGCAAGCGAGGAGTGCCCCATTCACCCCAACTACAAGGCCGCGCTGCTCAAAGCCGGGGACAGTGACACCATCGTCACCGGTCGCACCGTGGGTGCACCGGTGCGTGTGCTGAAAAACCGCATGAGCCGGGAGTATGTCCGTCAGGAAAAGGCGGGCGCGGACAAGATGGAACTGGAAAAATACACGCTGGGCAGTCTGCGCCGCGCCGTCTTTGAGGGCGACACGGTAAGCGGCAGCCTGATGGCCGGTCAGGTGGCCGGAATGCTGCACGAGGTGCGCCCCGTGGCGGACATCCTTGCTGACCTGTGGCAGGGCGGGAGGCAGCGCATTGCCGCGCTGAACGCCGAATGCTGACCCTTGGCGGCAAGCCCCTGCAAGTACCCATTTTGCAGGGCGGCATGGGCGTAGGCGTCTCGCTGGGCGGGCTGGCCGGTGCGGTAGCAGCCTGCGGCGGCATGGGGTGCATCTCCACCGCCGATGCAGGCTACCGTGAGCCGGATTTTGCCCGTGACCCGGCGGCAGCAAACCACCGTGCCCTGACCGCAGAAATTCAAAAAGCCAAGGCCATTGCCGGGGGCGTGGGTCTGGTAGCTATCAACGCCATGGTAGCCACCCGGGACTATGTCGAGGCTATCCGCACCGCCGTGGCGGCGGGGGTGGATGCCGTGGTCTCCGGTGCGGGTCTGCCGCTGGAGCTGCCGGGCATTGTGGGCACCAAAGAGGTAGCCATTGCGCCCATCGTATCCAGCGCCCGGGCGGCAAAGCTCATCCTGCGCCGCTGGGCAAAGGGCTTTGACCGCACCGCCGATTTTGTGGTCATCGAGGGCTGCAAGGCGGGCGGACATCTCGGCTTTGCCGAGGAGGATCTGCTGGCAGACCGCTGCCAGACCTTGGACGAAATTCTGCCCGGGGTGCTGGCGGAGGTAAAACCCTACGAGGAGCAATACGGCCACGCCATCCCGGTATTTGTGGCGGGCGGCGTGTACACCGGTGCCGATATGGCACACTTTACAAAGCTTGGCGCTGCGGGTGTGCAGCTTGCTACCCGCTTTATCCCCACCTACGAGTGCGACGCCTCCCAGACCTACAAGGACGTGCTGCTGGCGGCAAAGCCGGAGGATGTGCGCATCATCCACAGCCCGGTGGGAATGCCCGGCCGCGCGCTGAACACCCCGCTGGTGCAGGCGCTGGCCGAGGGCAAACGCTTCCCGCCCAAGCACTGCGCCCGGTGTCTCAAGACCTGCGACCCCGCCGCTGTGCCCTACTGCATCACCCACGCCCTCATCGAGGCGGTGAAGGGCAACGTGGAGGAAGGTCTCTTCTTCTGCGGTGAAAACGTGGGCAGGCTGGATCGGATGCGCACCGTGCGCGAGCTGATGGACGAACTTGTGACCGAATGGAGGCAGAATTTATGAAGCTTGCCATACTTTACGCCGGTCAGGGTGCGCAGCACCCCGGCATGGGCAAGGAATTTTACGAAGCATCTCCCGCCTTCCGGGCGGCCTTTGACAGCGCAGCGCTGGATTTTGACCTGCACCGCGTCTGCTTTGAGGATCCGGACGGCGTTTTGAACCAGACCGAGTACACCCAGCCCTGCATGGTGGCCTTTGCCTGCGGCGTGACCGCCGTGCTGGCCGAAAAGGGCGTAAAGCCCGCCTATCTGGCGGGGCTTTCGCTGGGCGAATACTCCGCGCTGCAGGCAGCCGGGGTGTTCACCGCAAAGCAGGCCATCGAGTTGACCGCCTTCCGGGGCAAGGCCATGGCCGAGGCTGCAAAAGGCCTTGCCTGCGGCATGACCGCCGTGCTGGGATTGGACAGAGAAAAGCTGTCCGCCTGCTGCGAACAGGCGGCAGAGACGGGCTGTGTGCAGATCTGCAACTACAACTGCCCGGGGCAGCTGGTCATCGGCGGCGAGAAAGCCGCTGTGGAGCAGGCTGCCGCGCTGGCAAAGGAAGCCGGTGCCCGCCGCTGTATCCCGCTGAAGGTCAGCGGCCCCTTCCACACAAAGCTGATGGCTCCCGCAGGGGATGCGCTGGCACAGCGCTTTGCGGGCGAAAACTTCGGCACCATGGAGACGCCGGTGCTGTTCAACTGTCTGGGGCATGAAAAGGCCGAGACCGACAGCATCCCGCAGCTGCTGGTAAAGCAGGTGCAGAGCAGCGTCTACATGGAGGACACTTTGCGCCGCTTGAGTGAGCTGGGTGTGGACCACATTCTGGAAGTCGGCCCCGGCAACGCCCTGAGCGGTTTTGTGAAAAAGACCCTGCCCGGGGTGGTCTGCACCGCAGTGGAGACCCCGGAACAGCTGGATGCGGTGCTGACCGCATGGAAGGATGCAGAATGAGCGAAGAAAAGCTGACCCGCGCCGCCATTGTTACCGGCGGCAGCCGGGGCATTGGCCGCGCAGTGTGCGTGGCACTGGCAAAGCAGGGCTGCAATGTGGTGGTGAACTACTGCCACGGCGCAGAGCCTGCGGAGCAGACGGCAGCCCTCTGCCGCGCCGAGGGCGTGCAGGCGGTGACCGTGCAGGCGGATGTATCCACCGCCGAAGGTTGCAAAACGCTGTTCGATGCCGCCGCCGAGGCCTTTGGCCGGGTGGATGTGCTGGTGAACAACGCGGGCATCACCCGGGACAACCTGATTTTGCGCCTGACCGAGCAGGATTTTGACGCGGTGCTGGACACCAACCTGAAAAGCGCCTTTCTCTGCTGCAAGGAAGCTGCCCGCCGCATGGTGCGCCAGCGCTATGGCCGCATCGTGAACCTTTCCAGCGTGGTGGCGCTGCACGGCAATGCCGGGCAGACCAACTACGCCGCCAGCAAGGCGGGGCTCATCGGCCTGACCAAGAGCCTTGCCCGGGAACTGGCCGCGCGGAACGTGACCGTGAATGCGGTAGCGCCGGGCTTTATCGACACCGACATGACTGCCGTGCTGCCGGAGACTGTGCGCACCGGCATGACGCAGGGCATCCCCGCAGGCCGCGCAGGCCAGCCGGAGGATGTGGCGCAGGCAGTGGCGTTTTTTGCCGCAGAACAAAGCAGCTATCTCACCGGGCAGGTGCTCTGTGTGGACGGCGGCATGGCAATGTAAAGGAGAACCCTTATGGAAAAACGCAGAGTTGTGATCACCGGCCTTGGCACGGTGAACCCGCTGGGCAACAATGTGGCGGACAGCTGGGCAGCAGCCCGTGCCGGTAAATGCGGCATCGGCCCCATCACCCAGTTCGACACCACCGACTTCAAGTGCAAACTGGCCGGTGAGGTAAAGGATTTTGACCCCGAGAGCGTGGTGGACAAAAAGGAAGTCCGCAAAATGGCGCGCTTCACCCTGCTGGCACTGGGCGCTGCCGCCGAAGCCATTGCAGACAGCGGCCTTGATACCGAGGCCGAGGGCAAGGACATCGGCGTCATCCTGTCCAGCGGCATCGGCGGTCTGCCCACGATCGAGGAGCAGCACGCCCGCGGCGAGGAAAAGGGCATGGAGAAGGTAAGCCCCTACTTTGTGCCCATGGCCATTGCCAACATGGCGGCGGCACAGGTGGCCATCCGCTTTGGTCTGAAGGGCATGTGCACCTGCCCGGTCACGGCCTGCGCCGGCGGCACCAACGCCGTAGGCGACGCCTTCCACCGCATCCGGGACGGCTACGAGCCGGTGATGGTCTGCGGCGGCGCGGAAAGCTGCATCAGCCCCTTGGGCATCGGCGGCTTTACCAGCATGAAGGCACTTTCCACCGCCACCGATCCGGACGCTGCCAGCCTGCCCTTTGACGCCCGCCGCGGCGGCTTTGTCATGGGCGAGGGCAGCGGTGTGCTGGTGCTGGAAGAACTGGAGCACGCAAGAGCGCGCGGCGCACACATCTATGCCGAGGTGGTGGGCTACGGTGCCAACTGCGATGCCTATCACTTTACCGCTCCGGCTCCCGGCGGCGCAGGTGCCATCGACTGCATGAAGCTGACCTTGGTGGATGCCGACATCGCACCGGAGCAGGTGGATCACATCAACGCCCACGGCACCGGCACCCACATGAACGATGCCTGCGAGACTGCCGCCATTCACGCCGTGTTTGGCGCACACGCAAAGGAGATGACCGTGGTCAGCACCAAGAGCATGACCGGCCATCTGCTGGGCGGCGCGGGCGGCATCGAGGCCGTATTCACCGCGCTGGCGCTGCGGGACCAGTTTGCCCCGCCCACCATCCACTACGCCCAGCCTGACCCGGAGTGTGATCTGGATTATGTGCCCAACACCGGGCGGCAGCAGGAAATGCAGTATGCGCTGAGCAACAGTCTGGGCTTTGGCGGCCACAACGCCTGCATCGCCCTGCGCAGATGGGAGGGCTGACCCATGGCAGAACCTCGTACCGTGCGTGAAAACGCCAACACCCTGAGCAGTGTGCAGATTGCAGAAATTCTGCCCCACCGCTACCCCTTTGCCCTCGTGGATCGAATTCTGGACTACGAGCCGGGGCAGTGGGCCATCGGCCGCAAGTGCGTCACCCGCAACGAGGAATTCTTCAACGGCCACTTCCCGGCGCAGCCGGTCATGCCCGGCGTGCTGCTGCTGGAAGCACTGGCACAGACCGGCGCTGTGGCAGCGCTGAGCCTGCCGGAAAACAAGGGCAAGCTGGCGCTGTTCGGCGGCATCAAGAGTGCCCGCTTCCGCAAGCAGGTCACCCCCGGGGACGTGCTCACCCTCCACTGCGAGCTGGTACAGCAGCACGGCGCTGTGGGCGTAGGCAAGGCCTCGGCATGGGTGGATGGCAAGTGTGCCGTCACCGCAGAGCTGACCTTTGTGCTGACCGACGCAGCAGAATAAAATGAATGCAAAAAGAGATAGGCAATCCCTTTCGGGAAAGCCTATCTCTTTTTTGTTGGGGTTATTTGTGCTTATTCCAAGCTGGCTTACTCTGCGGCAGCTGTCCCGGCGTCTGCCGCAGCAGCGGGGGCAGACTCTGCCGGGGCGGTCGCTGCCTGCTCCTTCTCCATCCACTCCCGCACACGGTCGGGGCGGTTGGTGATGTAGGCATCGGCGCTGGTGCGCAGCAGGCTGCGGACGGAATCTTCCGTGTCCACCGTCCACAAAGACACCTTGATGCCCATCTCGTGCAGTTTGTCAATGAAACCGGCGTTTTTGTAGGCGGTGTGGTACTCGCAGCTGACCCACTCCGGCACAAAGTCCAGACTGCGGATGTAGGCGGGCAGATCCCGCTGCGCCATCAAGTTCTTGTAGATCTCGTTCAGGCTCTCGCCGGGAAAGTTTGCCCGCAGCATACTTACCTTATCGGTCATCCAGCGGGTCATCCAGCTGCAGTTTTCCTCGTCGGCTGCGCTCTCCGGCAGGGCAGCGTCCATGGCTTCCATGTCCTCCATGCCGTTGGTCAGTCCCAGATCCTTCCAGATGATGGGCGGCGGCAGCAGCATGCTTTCCAGCTCGCCGTATACCAGTGCACCTACCCGCAGTTCGGGCAGCAGCTGCTTTGCCTGCCGCAGCAGCGCGTGGTTGAAGGAAACAAGGATCACCTGTTCTACCATCTCGGTCTGCTGCAGCACTTCCAGCACCCGGGGTACAAAGTCCGGGTCGTTGTCCATGGTGGATTTCAGCTCCAGATGCACGGTGCATTCCGGCATCTGCTTGCACAGCTCCATGGCTTCCTGTAAGGTAGCAATCTTTTCGTCCTGATAGATGGCATCCTTCCAGCTGCCAAAATCCAGCTCTTTCAGATCGCCCATGGTCATATCGTAGATCTTGCCGGAAATATCCGTGTGCAGATCGATCATATAGTCGTGGTGGATCACAAGCCCGGCGTCAATGGTCTGCTGTACGTCCATCTCTACGCCGTCCGCGCCAATCTCCATGGCTTTTTTAAAGGCTGTCAGGGTGTTTTCCGGTGCAAGATAGGAAGCACCGCGGTGTGCAATGATTTGTGGTGTCATAAATTTTCTCCGTTATCGGTTCTTCCTCACACTTTTACGCCCCGGCGCTGCCATACCGCAAACAGTGCCGGGGCGCTTGCTCAGGTCAGGTCCTCGCCGTCTGAAGCGATGACCTTTTTATACCAGTAAAAACTGTCCTTCCGGCTGCGGGCAAGGGTGCCGTTGCCGGCGTTGTCCTTGTCCACATAGATAAAGCCGTACCGCTTTTTCATCTCGCCGGTGGAGGCGCTTACAAGGTCGATGGGACCCCATGTGGTGTAGCCCATCAAGGGCAGACCGTCCTCGTTGATGGCCTTTTCCATCTCTTCGATGTGCGCCCGCAGGTAGTCGATGCGGTAGCTGTCGTGGATGGAGCCGTCCGGCTCTACGGTATCCACCGCACCCAGACCGTTCTCCACGATGAACATGGGCTTTTCGTACCGGTCGTAGATGGTGTTCAGGGTCACCCGCAGACCCACCGGGTCGATGGCCCAGCCCCACTCGCTGACTTTCAGGTAGGGGTTCTTCACCGATGCAGACACGGCGTTGCCTTCCGCATTCTCTGCCGCCATCAGCTCCTTATCCACCGTGATGCAGCGGCTGGAATAGTAGCTGAAGGACACAAAATCCACCGTGCCCTCCCGCAGCGTGCGGTCGTCCTCCGGCTGTGTGTGCAGCTGCACCCCGGCGCGCTCCATCCGCTTTTTAGCCCACACGGGGTAAGCGCCGCGCACCTGTACGTCGGTAAAGAAGTAGTTGTCCCGGTCTGCCTCCTGCGCCGCCCGCACATCCTCCGGGGCGCAGGTGCGGGGGTAGAACTGCCCTGCCGCCAGCATACAGCCCACCATGGCGTCCGGCATTTTTTCGTGCGCCAGCTTTACCGCCTTTGCGCTGGCCACCAGCTCGTGATGGGCGGCCTGATACTTGACCTGCTCCACATTCTCGCCGGGGTGGAATACCAGCCCGGCGCCGGTAAAGGACAGGTGCAGCAGCATGTTGATTTCATTAAAGGTGAGCCAGTACTTCACCTTGCCCTTGAAGCGGTCGAACAGCACCTCGCAGTAGTGGACATAGGCGTCCACCATGCGGCGGTCTTTCCAGCCGCCGTATTTTTTGATGAGGGCAATGGGAGTGTCAAAGTGGCAGATGGTGACCAGCGGCTCAATGCCGTACTTATGGCACTCGTCAAAAATGCTGTCGTAGAAGGCCAGTCCTGCCTCGTTGGGCTGAGCATCGTCGCCGTTGGGCAGGATGCGGGTCCATGCAATGGACAGCCGGAAGCACTTGAAGCCCATCTCTGCAAACAGGGCGATATCCTCTTTATAATGGTGATACAGGTCAATGGCCTCGTGGCTGGGGTAGAAATGTGCGTCATCGCAGCCCAGCATTTCCATATAGCCCGTTGCCACCGGAAAACGGTCCGGGCCGAAGGGGGTCACATCCACCGTAGCCAGACCCTTGCCGTCTGCCTGCCATGCACCCTCGCACTGGTTGGCGGCGGTAGCGCCGCCCCACAAAAAGCCCTTGGGAAATTTGCCCATACTCTTTACCTCCTTATTTACTTTTGCGCCCCTGCGGAGCACAAATATACGCATATTACTATGATACCGCAACTGGCGGCGCTTGTCCATGACTGCATTTTGCAAAGGTGCGTGCATTTGGGGATAAAGTACGACTTTTATCGTCAAAACGCCGAAATTTCCTGCTGTTTTTTGCGCACTTTTCACGATAAAAACACAAAACTTGCCTGTTTTTCTTTTATTCTGTTCCTTTTAAACCGCGCAGCAGTATGGTAGAATAATAGGGTAAGAACTGCGCTGCGCTGCTGCGCTGCTGAGAACATGGAAAAATGGAGTGTTTGATTATGACTGAGTTCAAACCCATCAAAGAAGGCAAAGTCCGCGAGATCTACGACAATGGCGACAGCCTGATCATGGTTGCCACCGACCGCATTTCTGCGTTTGACGTCATCCTGAAAAATAAGGTCACCAAAAAGGGCACCGTGCTCACCCAGATGAGCAAGTTCTGGTTCGATTACACCCGCGATCTGCTGCCCAACCACATGCTGAGCGTGGATGTGCAGGATATGCCGGAGTTCTTCCGTCAGCCCCAGTTCACCGGCAACAGCATGATGTGCCGCAAGCTGACCATGCTGCCCATCGAGTGCATCGTGCGCGGCTACATCACCGGCAGCGGCTGGGCCAGCTACCAGAAGACCGGCAAGGTCTGCGGCATCCAGCTGCC
>OIBK01000513.1_pt1 | contig 18274 bp, 15 predicted proteins | sample 1581021 | NCBI WGS metagenome assembly OIBK01 (sample SAMEA3882554, study PRJEB24775) | human gut metagenome | biome: human-associated habitat; feature: intestine environment; material: feces | place: Netherlands | collected 2009/2010
GGCAGGCAATATCCTCCATAACCAAAGCTTGGGTTATTATAATGTGTGCCAATTCGGGGATCCAGACACACACCGTTAATGATCTGCTGCGTATCCAAGCCCTTCATTTCCGCATATGTATCAAGCTCATTGAAATACGATACTCGCAGCGCCAGATATGTATTTGCAAAAAGCTTGACCGCCTCTGCTTCCGTATCCCCCATGATCAGCGTGTCAATATTCTCCTTGATTGCGCCTTCCTGCAACAGCCCCGCAAATGTATGTGCCGCCGCAACCAGTCTCTCATCATCCATATCCGTTCCAACAATGATACGGCTTGGGTATAAATTATCATACAACGCCTTTGATTCCCGCAGAAATTCCGGACTGAAAATAATGTTTTCACAACAATATTTCTTCCGGATGGATTTCGTATATCCCACCGGAATTGTGGACTTAATTACCATAATTGCAGATGGATTATACTTCATTACCAATTCAATGACCGATTCTACTGCAGATGTATCGAAGAAATTCTTCTGACTGTCATAATTCGTCTCGTTACATATATTAAGTATCTCCCGACGCTCATCCTTTGTTGCCGTTGGAATCGCAAAGATGATTTGATCAATCTTATATTTCTCCACAGCAGCAAATATATCGTCTCTTGTTCCTGCTACCGGAATACCCTCGATAAAACGTCCATTCTTGTTCTTATTGTCATCAATAAAACATTTCACAAGCATGTTGTTGAGCTTGGATGACCGCTGGATTTCCCGCATCAGCGTCTGTCCTGCCGCACCGGCTCCAATAACCATGACATTGTCCACCTGCTTGCCATGTGCCCGGTTTCGTTCTGTGACAAAGATACGATACGAATACCGCAGTCCGATCACACATACATATTCCAGAACAAATCCTAATATATAGTAGGAAATCGGCATACGCTGCAGGAAGATCGTGATTCCACACAGGTTGATCAGTCCTGCGATCAATGTCGCGTTCGTCATTGGCAGTAATTCACGGATGCCAAGGAACCGCCATATTCGTTTGTACATACTTGTGAGCCAGAAGACTGTCAGCGTGATAACCGTTCGAACCGGTATATATGCGATCCACGCTTCCAGATATTTGATATCAATTGCTGAGAACCGGCAGTCAAACCGCAACCACAATGCAACCGCATACGCAAAATTAACTACAATTGTATCGTACACCATAAGCATCACTGCGACAATATGCCAGTGCTGAATTTTGAACTTTTTCTCTCCCATGTTTCCCATTTCTCCCTGTCACCGGACGCCACGCCCGGAAATTTTATCTTTTGTTACCATTCATCTCCAAAAATATAGTATAGCAATTTGTGAATTGCAATAGACCTTGCAAAATTGACACTTAATCTGTCATAATTGGTATTCGTCCTTGTAAATAGGGAGTTTTCTGGCATACTTTCTGCATTTTTCGTTTGTGCAATTTGTTGCCTGAATGCGAGAATTTTTGTTGTGCTTTGACTATTTTTATTATATAATGAGGGCAGTGTTTTATGAAAGGAAGGTATTATACATGAAATTTGGTTACTTTGATGACGCAAATCGTGAGTACGTCATTACAACGCCTAGAACTCCATATCCATGGATCAACTACTTAGGCACACAGGGATTCTTCTCCTTGATTTCAAACACAGCAGGAGGATATTCCTTCTACAAAGACGCTCGTCTTAGAAGAATCACTCGTTACCGTTACAACAACGTACCTATTGATATGGGTGGCCGTTACTTCTATATTAACGAGAATGGCACCATCTGGAATCCAGGCTGGTCTCCAGTGAAGACAGAGCTGGATGCTTACGAGTGCCGTCATGGTATGGGTTATACCATTATCTCAGGTAAGAAGAACGATCTGAAGGCAGAAGTAACTTTCTTCGTACCACAGAATTACGATGGCGAAGTACAGCAGGTAGTTCTGACAAATGAGAGCGACAAAGCTAAGACATTCTCCTTCTTCTCATTTGCTGAGTGGTGTCTGTGGGATGCACAGGACGACTGCACAAACTTCCAGAGAAACTTCAGTACTGGTCGTGTAGAGGTAAAGGATTCTACCATCTACCACAAGACTGAGTACAGAGACAGACGTGATCATTACGCATTCTATTCTGTAAATGACACCATCGATGGTTACGATACAGACCGTGATGCATTCATCGGTTTGTACAATGGTTTCCACAATCCACAGGCAGTTGAAGCTGGTAAGGCTAACAACTCCTTTGCAGATGGCTGGTCACCAATCGCTTCTCATTATAAAGAGATCACACTTGCTCCGGGCGAGTCTAAGACACTCATCTTCATCCTTGGTTATGTAGAGATGCCAGTTGAGGAGAAGTTCGAAGCAGATGGTAAGACTATTAATAAGGTAAAGGCTCTTGCTATGATGGACAAGTACAACACACCTGAGAAGGTTGCTGCTGGTCTTGCAGAGCTGAAGGCTACTTGGGATAATCTCCTTGGCATCTTAAATGTTGACACACCAGATGACAAGGTTAACCGTATGGTTAATATCTGGAACCAGTATCAGTGTATGGTTACATTCAACCTTTCACGTTCTGCTTCCTACTTCGAATCAGGTATCGGTCGTGGTATGGGATTCCGTGATTCAAACCAGGATATCCTTGGTTTCGTTCACCAGATTCCAGACCGTGCAAGAGAGAGAATTATTGATATCGCTTCAACTCAGCTTGAGGATGGCGGTTGCTACCATCAGTATCAGCCACTGACCAAGAAGGGTAACTCCGATATCGGTGGTGACTTCTCCGATGATCCATTGTGGATGATCCTTTCTGTTTCCGCTTACATCAAGGAGACAGGTGACTGGGGTATCCTCGATGAGATGGTTCCTTATGATAACGACGAGTCTAAGGCAAAGCCAATGCTTGATCACTTGAAGGTTTCCTTCTACAAGATCGTAAATAACCTTGGACCTCACGGACTTCCACTTGCAATGCGTGCAGACTGGAATGACTGTATCAACCTTTCATGCTACTCTGACACACCAGGTGAGAGCTTCCAGACATATACAAACCCTAAGTTTGCTGCTGAGGGTGGCTACTCTAAGGTTGCTGAGTCTGTTATGGTTGCTACACTCTTTACCTATGCAGGTCCAAACTATGTATCTATCCTGAAGCACCTCGGCAAGGATGACGAAGCTACAGCTGCTCAGGCTGAGATTGATAAGATGAAAGCAAACATTATGGAATCCGCTTGGGATGGCGACTGGTTCATCCGCGCATACGATGCAAACGGCGAGAAGATGGGTTCTAAGGAATGTGAAGAAGGTAAGATCTTCATCGAGCCACAGGGCTTCGCAATCATGTCTGAGATCGGTAAGGATCAGGGCTGTGATATGAAGACACTTGCAGCCATCGATGAGAGACTGAATACAAAGCATGGTCTTGTACTGAACAACCCTGCTTATACAAAGTACTACATCCAGTACGGTGAGATCTCTACATATCCGGGCGGATACAAGGAGAACGCTGGTATCTTCACACACAACAATGCATGGATCATCTGTGCTGCTGCTTACGCTGGTCAGGGTGATCAGGCATTCAAGTACTACTCAGAGATCGCTCCTGCATTTACAGAAGAGACATCTGATATCCACAAGACAGAGCCATATGTATATGGACAGATGATCGGTGGTAAGGATGCTGGTTCTGATATCGGTCAGACAGGCAAAAACTTCGGTCAGGGTAAGAACTCATGGCTGACAGGTACAGCTGCTTGGAACATGGTAGCTATTTCTCAGTACATCCTTGGTGTACAGCCTGACTTCGACGGTTTGAAGATTGATCCTTCTATCCCTTCTGCTTGGGATGGTTTGAAGGCTTCCCGTCAGTTCCGTGGCGACACATATGATATCGAGGTTAAGAACCCAGATCACGTATGCAAGGGTGTTAAGAGCATGACTGTTGATGGCAAGGCAATCGACGGAAATGTAATCCCTGTTGCTGGTGATGGCAAGGCTCATAAGGTTGAGGTTGTTCTTGGTTAATTGATAACTAACGAGACAATTCACAGATAAAAATAGCAGCGGCTGCACATCGTGCAGCCGCTGTTTTTGTATGCAGTCACCACATAAAAAAGGCACCACCCGACAGGTGATGCCCTCATATGTAGAAATTCGGTTCTAAGTCTCGATTAGTCCTCGATACCGTTGTTCTTAAGGTAATTAACAACATCCTCTACAGTTGCCATAGCAGCTACGTCATCTGCAGGGATCTCACAACCATACTCCTCTTCCAAAGCCATAACAAGCTCATAAAGATCCAAAGAATCTGCGCCAAGATCATCCTTGAAAGATGTTGAGAGTTCGATTTCGCTCTCGTCAACGCTAAGCTGGTCTGCAATAATTTCCTTTAACTTTTCTAACATACTATTAGTCTCCTTTTACATTTCATTTTATAACTGCACTTGCATATCGGCTAAGTGACTCTCATACAGAAAATATACAACAGCCCTATACTATATGTCAAGCTAGTATTCGTATTTTTAATAAGCGTGGCTAAAAAGCAATCCGCTCAAACTCTGGTACAGGCATTGGCTTTGCAAAATAAAATCCCTGCGCGATATCACAGTTGGAATTCTTCAGGAAATCCACATGTGCCTTTGTCTCGACGCCTTCCGCGATTACCTGCAAATGCAGATCCTTCGCCATACCGATGGTGTGATTTACCACAATCTTGCCCTTCTCCGAAGCGATCTCACTATCAAGGAATTCCTTGTCGATCTTGATCGTATCGACCGAGATATTTCGAATCAGATTCAATGAGGAGAATCCGGAACCGAAATCGTCCACCTCCAGCTTAAATCCCAGCTTCTGAAGACGGTCAAGCACACGATTCAGCTCCTCCGGCTTGTCTAAAAACAGGGATTCTGTAATCTCCAGATTCAGCATATCCGGTGTGAGATCGTATTTGTGGATCAGCTCCATCAACGCCTTTTCCAGATCGTTGTGCTGAATATGATATCTCGATATATTCACGGATATCGGCACAACCGAACGTCCCTGATCCAACCAGCGGCGGATATTCTTACACGCCTCTTCCCACATGTATTCATCCAGCTTCAAAATAAAGCCGTTCTTCTCAAATAACGGAATGAAATCGTTCGGCGGGATCAAGCCCTTCTCTGGATGCTGCCATCTGCAAAGCACTTCGGCACCACACAGGGAGTTGTCCTTCAAACGATACTTCGGCTGCAGATACATCTGATATTGATGCTCGGTCAGCGCCTTCTCCATATCCTGCTCGATCTGTCCGGCACGCAGCATCTCCTCGCGGTAATGCTCATCATAAAATGCACAGAACTTCATGATATTACCCTTTACGGTACGCTCTGCCATCATCGCACGGTCGCACATCAGATTCACCGGAATACTTCGGTCATTCACCAGATAAATACCGAACTTTGTCACGATATCATACTGGAATGGATTGTTGCTGATCTTCTTGCGCAGCTTCTCAATCTCTTTGATGATCTCGCCCTTTTTATCATAGCTCATATAAAAGACGAACATATCCGAATGCAATCTTGCGTAATTGTTCTGATTGCCATATGTCTCCTGCAATACCCGCGCTACAAAACGGAGCACCTGATCGCCCTCCGCAATACCGTGGATATCGTTAATATTCTTAAAACGCTCAATGTCTAACAACACAATTGCATAATTATTGTATAAATCCTGAATCGCAACCTGCGTCTGATCATAAAACCGAATCCGGTTCGAAATGCCAGTCAGCTTGTCCACCTCGTCTGGTGTATGATCCATCAGCTTGACTGCCTGCTCCATCATATTCTGCATAACTACCTGCTCATTGTCGCCGAGTGCGACCAATGTTGCAAGCACAGCGTCTCTACCGTCAAACCATGCAATATCATGATAACGCCACGTTGCCACGCCATCAAGCAGCTCCTCATAACGCTCCCGCACCAGCGGTGCCTGTGTCTTGATATGCTGCATCGGGCAGTCCATACACGGAGTTTCCTTCGTACAAAGCACCTCATGACAAATCATGCCGACACGATTCCCCATCAATTCAATCGCCTTGTCATTCTGATACAGAATCTCAAAGCTGGAACGGTCAATGACGATGCTTGCCTCACATCCGGCATTTAAAATGGAGTGAATGACCTGCTTCGTCTCCTGCATATTTAATTCATCGGTTATCATACCGAAATTCATATATTCGCTTCCTTTTATTAGGTAAATATTTATTTAGTAAACAAGACAGATTTACTATAACAATGATGGAATTTTATGTCAATCGAAATCAGTCAAATACTTACAAATACTTGTGATTTTCTATGTTTTTACTAGATTCTTTTCCTCGTTTTATATAATTTTTTGGTTGACAGAATGTGTATTATTCACTATACTAAATAATAAGAATTATTACTATTTTATGATATAGTATCAATACTATTCGTATACAGATAATGTGCAGAGTACGTTAACTCATATATTGTTCAGAGTGTGTTAGCTCATATATTGTGCATACAGTGTATTAGTATATATAGTAACGGAGGTATCTATGGCAACAAGCAAATATAGTCATCAACGAGAAGCAATTATAAACTTTCTGACTGGCAGAACCGATCACCCGACTGCGGATGTTGTCTACCAGTATTTGCGGAACGACCTCCCAACGATCAGTCTCGGTACAGTATATCGGAACTTAAACCAGATGGCTACGTCCGGCAGGATTCTGCGTCTGCATGTAGACGGAAAAACCGATCACTACGACGCCTGCACCGACCCACATGCCCACCTTTTATGTACGAAATGCGGTGCCGTGCGTGATATCCATATGAATTTCGAGGATGATCTGATTGCACAGGCTACAGAAATCTCACCATGCCGCGTGGACGGCGTATCTGTATTGTTTACTGGTTTGTGTGAAGAGTGCGCAGACAGTGTAGACGATGAACTGTGATGGATGATAAATCATAATTGGTGTTGAACTGTAATTGATGAAAAATCGCCGGTTCATAACAAATTCCCCAATATTTGACTTTGATATGTACCCAGAATTCTGGACACATATTTATGAACTAGGTTGAACACATGGATGCTATCCTGTATTGTACAGGTGGCATCCATTTTGTTTTTGCCTGAATTCTTTTGTTATTATAATAATCTATATATTCTTCAATTGCTTTTGAGAATTCTTCAAAAGAAGAATAGTCTTTTTCATTTCCATAATACATCTCATTTTTTAATCTTCCAAAAAATGTCTCCATAATACAATTATCATAACAATTACCTTTTCGTGACATGGATTGTATAATGCCATGTTCCTGTAAGGCATTTCTAAAATAAGCATGTTGATACTGCCAGCCTTGGTCTGAATGAAATATCAATCCTTCAATTGAAGGAAATTTTTCAAATGCTTTATTGAGCATTCTCGTTATCTGTTCAAGATTAGGACTCTTGGACAAATCATATGAGATGATTTCATTTGTATTCATATCCAGCACTGGAGAGAGATAACACTTTCCCCATGAAAAATTGAACTGTGATACATCTGTAGTCCATTTTTGCAAAGGCGATGTTGTGCTGAAATCTCGATTTATTATGTTATCAGCAATCTTACCAACTTCACCCGTATAAGAATGATATTTCTCCTTTGGTCGTTTTCCGGCTAATCCTGATTCATGCATAAGACGCTGAACCCTCTTATGGTTCACCCGATATCCACGATTAATAAGTTCCTGATGAACTCGTCTTACGCCATATCTGCGCTTGTTTTCATCAAAAATACTTTTTATTTCTTCTAGTACTTCCTTATTGCGTTCAGCAACAACATCGTTTCTGCTAATCTCAAAATAGTAAGTAGATCTAGCCATATGCATTGCTTTAAGCAGATACTTTAATTGGTATCCTTTTTCTCTGAGGTCCTTGATGATTGCTGCTTTTTCGCCTTGAGTTGCGCAGCCCATTTTTCTTGCCTCAAGGCGATCCGTTTTTTTATTATTTCATTCTCCGCTTTGATATATTCGTTTTCCGATCTCAAGCGCATCAGTTCTTCTCGTTCTGATTCTGTTAAAGGTAATGGATTTGTTGACTTCTTCATTTTTAATTCCTTTGTTGAACGTCCTTTTTTACTTCCTACTAATCCATTATATCCTTGTGATTTATATTTGTATATCCATTGATAAAGTATTCCTGGGCTAATACCTGCTTCTGTGGCAACTTTCCTCTTTGGTATGCCTGCAATGACTTTTAAAACCAGTTCAAGTTTTTCTTCTGGTGTCCACACTTTATTGAACACCTTATGTTTTAAAACTTCTGGACCATGTAAATCAACCAATCCAGACCATTCTCGTATATGTCTTTTGAGAGTATCTGGATTCGTATCCTCTGGGATATCTGGATACAAACCCGAATGATACAATTCAACACACATCAGTTTAAACTCATAACTATAACGCATAAAAATACCCTCCTTACTGGTTGTCCAGTAAAGAGGGTACATATCACTTCCAACTGGGGAATTTTTATTCTACTGCATTTTTTACCCAACAGTCACCCAATAATCAGTACTACTGCATCAGAATCATTGGGTTGATTGGCACGCCATTCTTCATCAGCTCGAAAAATACATGTGTACCTTCCTCGGTATAGTAACTGCTTGGAGGAGCAACCTCGCCGATATTCTGCGCGGTTGTAATCGTATCACCCTCGGCGACAGTGACATTCATCAACTGTCCGTAGATTGCTTTGAATCCATTTCCCATGATTACAGTCACCGTCGTTCCATGCTCTTTGTCCTCGCTGACAGACTCGACAACGCCCTCATAGGCTGCCAATACATTTTCTCCCTCATCTGCAGCGATCAGGATACCCGGATTGCAACGATAAGAACGAAGTGTCTTGAAGTATACGGTTGTGTCCATGCTGTATGGCAAGATGACCTTTCCATCTACTGGCCATACGAGCGTGCCACCTTCGTTGTAGGCATTCGCAACAACCACACCATCTTCATTGACGATCACGCCATCACTGCTTGTCTCTGCAGTCTCTTCAGATGATGCATTGCTGTCACTTGTACTTTCATCTGTATTTTGTGCGCTTTCATTTGCGCTGTTTTCTGTATCCACACTTTGTGCATCTTCATTTGCAGCTATTTCCTGTGCTGTCTGATTGTCCGCATCGGTATCACCAGCAACTGCTTCATCGGAATTTGCCTCTGCTGTTTCCGGCATCTCCACCTTTGTCTCAGCAACCTGTTCCGTTGTTTCTGTTACCTCCGGTGCATTCAGATCCACCGTCTGCTTGTCTACTCCAAACTCGCTTTTGTAAGTATTGTAATTATAGATTACCATCAGACCAACGAACGCCAGAACGCCTGTGCCTATCGCAATATACAGTCCCTTTGTCCGCAAAAATTCTTTGAATCGGTCCATACTCTGCCTCCTTTTGATTTGCTAATGCTAGTATGGACACATTATTTTCCTTTTATTCAATTATTTTCTTTTTGCTCGATTATTTTTCCTTTGGTGGCGATCACCGCACGCTCATAACGCGCCTTGACGGATTTGTAATTCTCCCTGCCCCATTTTGCGATATAATCTTCTTCCGTATAATATTGAAATTCCAGATCTGACGCCTGTATTACGGTCGCGTCTCCCATCGCATAATACACCTTCGTCCGAAGCGCGACCGCCTGTGCCTGCAAATAGCTGTCATCCGCGCTTGCATCCACGATTCCCGGCATGATATGCGCTACATATTTTTCCACATCCACCAGCTCATTTCCCGCTTTCGTCTGCACCAGCACATCTCTCCCGGTTGAAATGCGTTCCAGCGAGGCAGTCCCGTCCCCCTGCTTTCCATTCACGCAGAATGTGACGAGACACGGCACCACGATTGCACAGACAACCGCCACTAAAATATATGGAAATACTTTCATATACAACAACCCTTTTCTTGCTCGTTTTATTATATGTACAAACGCGGAGCAGCATGCTGTATTTTTGTATGTGTGCTCGCGATTGCTTCCGGCTTGACATATTCCGTATAATGTCTATAATAATAGCAGAGTGTTTGTCATATATGGCTGCGCGAAGGGGCACACCACCACGGGTGTGGTTTTTTCGCGTGGCTTTTTTGATATTTTATAAACGGAGGTTTCAAATATGGAGAATAACAACGATGTTTTCATGCTTGGCGGACATGAGTTTCATTCCCGCTTTATCTTGGGTTCCGGAAAATACAATTCCCACCTGATCCGTGCGGCAGTCGAATATGCCGATGCCGAGATCGTCACGCTCGCCCTGCGCCGTGCCAATACCAGACCAGAAGAGAATATTCTGGACTTTATCCCGAAGAACGTAACGCTGCTGCCGAACACATCCGGCGCAAGAAATGCAGAGGAAGCAATCCGTATCGCCCGCCTCGCCCGTAAAATGGCTGGCACTGATTTCGTCAAGGTCGAGATCATGCGCGATTCCAAATACCTGCTTCCTGACAATCAGGAGACGATCAAAGCGACAGAAGTCCTCGCGAACGAAGGCTTTGTCGTTATGCCTTACATGTATCCAGACCTGAATGTTGCCCGTGATCTGGCAAATGCAGGCGCCGCCTGTATCATGCCGCTCGCATCGCCGATTGGTTCCAACAAGGGTCTTGCAACGAAAGATTTCATCCAGATTCTGATTGATGAGATCGACCTCCCGATCATCGTCGATGCCGGTATCGGACGCCCTTCACAGGCTTGTGAAGCAATGGAAATGGGTGCCGCTGCCATCATGGCAAATACCGCGATTGCAACTGCCGGTGATATCCCGATGATGGCAAGCGCATTTAAGGATGCGATCATCGCCGGTCGTAAAGCTTATCTGGCAGGACCTGGGCGCGTACTCGACAAGGGCGGCGCAGCTTCCGATCCTCTGACCGGATTTTTGCGATAGGAGGAAAATAACGAATGGAACAAGAATATACAATAGATAATTCCTACCTCTCCCCGGAAGCGCAGAAGCGCAAGAAGGACTTGGAGGAAAACCCGGCATCCCGTACCAACCATATGGAATATATGGACGGCATGGAAGTGCTGGATTCTGATATCAAGGACAAGGTGCGCGCAGCCATGCAGTCCTATGATTACAACGCTTACACTGATGCGGATGTCCGCACAGCCCTTGCAAATGCGAAGCAGGGACACTGTGGCATTGAAGATTTCAAAGCACTTTTATCCCCTGCCGCACTTCCACATTTGGAGGAAATGGCTGCTCTGGCACAGAAGGAGCGGTTGGCACATTTCGGCGACTGTGTGTACATTTTCACGCCATTATACATTGCGAACTATTGTGAGAATTACTGTGTATACTGCGGTTTCAACTGCTACAACCACATTCACAGAAAGAAGCTTACCGAAGCAGAAATGGAAGCAGAGATGAAGGTCATCGCAGATTCCGGCATTGAGGAAATCCTGATGCTGACCGGCGAGAGCCGCGCCGTAAGTGACGTGAAATACATCGGCGAAGCGTGCAAGCTGGCGCGGAAATATTTCCGGAATATCGGTCTGGAGATCTACCCAGTCAATACCGACGAATATCACTATCTTCACGAATGCGGTGCCGACTACATCACTGTCTTTCAGGAGACTTACAACCCAGACAAATATGAGACGCTTCATCTGATGGGACACAAGCGTGTATGGCCATACCGGTTTGATGCGCAGGAACGCGCGCTTCGCGGTGGCATGCGCGGTGTCGGATTCTCCGCTTTGCTGGGGCTCGATGATTACCACACAGATGCTCTTGCGACAGCCCTGCACGTCTATTATTTACAGCGAAAATACGCGCATGCAGAAATGTCTATTTCCTGTCCGCGTCTGCGCCCGATCATCAACAACGACAAGATCAATCCAAAGGATGTCCATGAAAATGTCCTCTGCCAGATCTTATGTGCTTACCGGTTGTTCCTTCCATTTGCAGCAATCACCGTTTCTTCCCGTGAGGAAGCGCGTTTCCGTGACGGCATCATCCGCATCGCCGCAACGAAGATTTCCGCAGGTGTATCGACCGGTATCGGTGACCACAAGGAGAAATACGAAGCACACGAAGTAACAAAGATAGATTCTGTCCAGAAAAGTGTGAATAATAGCGCACAGACAGACGATGGTCTGGCATGCGCAAATAACGGTTCACCGGCTGATGCTGCTCACGCATGCGTAAATGACGGTTCACAGGCTGATGCTGCTCACGCATGCGTAAATGACGGTTCACAGGTTGATGCTGCAGATGCCGGTGATGAGCAGTTCGAGATTGCTGACAACCGTAGCTTCGAGGAAATCTACGATGCCATCCGCGCCCAGGGCATGCAGCCGGTATTGAACGACTACTTGTACACGGAGGAGTATCATAATTAGGTTTTGGGTATTCTAATTTAGACTGGTAGCATCATGGCTTTATTAGTTATTGGTTGGGGAAATTTTAGCTATTTAGATTTTTTACCCAAGTTTCCTTAATTTAATTGTCTACTTGTTGGGGAGATTTCCTACAATACGGTTTTTCTCCCCAACTTGCTATAGTCTAATTACCTATTTATTTGGGGGTTTTTGCACTATTCAATTTTTTACCCAATTTGCCATGGCTTAATCGCCTACTTGTTGGGGGACTTTTCCTATAATATGAATTTCTCCCCCCCAACCTACGCCATAGCGGACATATCAAGACTAGGGAATATTTACAATTATCAAATGATATTTTCGAAAGGATTACAGAATATGATGACACAAACACGAATCGCAGTAACAAACCGGACTATATGTTATGAATTATACAAACAGGCAGGCTTAGCAAGTGCAGAGGACACACCGCTCACTTGCTTATCCCGCCAGATTCGTGTGCTTCTAAACAATAATTCTTACGATAAAATTCTAGTTCGTGAAAAGGATCTAAGCGTAGAGGAATACCATGAATTTATCGCTGATATTTTCTCTGCCCAACATTCCTATCGCTCCGCAACTAACTTGACCTCCAATAACTGTACATCTCCAAAGAATCCGCTCACCATTAACTCAAGATCAGATAATTCTACCCTCACAAAATCAATATGCTCCGATGGATTCAACATAATGTCCTCCCGCATCATTGTACACAATTTTCCAGCGGTTGCCGAAGAATTTGGTACAGATCTGCATCTGCCATTTTTCATGTTTACGAATTTACTTTGTCAATCAGGCAATTCAGGACAAAATAATTTTCAGAATTCCCTATCTAATAGTTCTGTCCTGGCTTCTGATGCTTCTGGTACCTCTGTTATAACTTCAAATAACGATCTGACTCATGGTACCTCTGTTATAACTTCAGATAATGGTCTGTCCCATGAGAATACTACATCCGCAACAACATCTTCTGACGGCTTCCGAAGAAAATATCCGCACATCAAAAGGATCGGAACCTCTATCCACAGTGTAGAGGACGCAGTCTTTGCAGAATCACATGGTGCAGATTACATCACCGCCGGACATATCTTTACAACGGATTGTAAAAAAGGGCTTCCGGGAAGAGGTATTGACTGGCTGAAGTCAATCTGCAATGCTGTTTCTATTCCAGTGTACGCCATCGGTGGAATTTCAGATGCAAATGTTTCCATGTTATACGATTGTAATATATCTGGATATTGCATGATGTCGGCGTCCATGAAACCAATTCTATCCGAATAATTGAGCGTTCCATTTTAAGGAATTAAGTTTGTTTCTGACAGATTACCTACTTTAATAAACCTAATTAAACTCCTTACAATTTGGAGCTTTTTCCCTTTTGGTTTACTTTACCACTACTCTGTCACATACTTTTGGGATTTACTATATTGTAACTTCATCACATATTTTTGATTTTTCTCTGTTGCAACCTCATCACTCGTTCTTCGTTTAGTGCAAATCTTATATTTTCTCCATTTTCCCCCAGCATATTCCCACTTGAATTTGTGCAAATCTCCTAAACTTGCATTTTTTACTCAAAAAGTTCTTTACAAGCAATCATAATCCATGCTATTGTCTATATGGTTAATTCATTTAATTTCTAAAGTGAATTTATCTACATGTTCTTATTTTTACCCATTATTTTATTACATAATGAACATTATAACGAAACAGGCATAATTGTATCAAACTATGTCATGTCATAACACTTTTTCTGACCCGGATTCTACTTCCCCCGGTCCCATATTTTTCTTTCTGACTAGGGACATTTTCTATCAGTTTCCTGTCATGTTCCTAGTCATTTTTCAAAAACTATAATCATTTTATTTAACAATGGAGGTTTTTATGGACGTACAAAAAATGCAAAAGGAACTCGAACATTTATTATCTGAAGTACACTGGCTACAACAAAAACTGAAGAATCTACCAGAAGAAAACATATCTTGCGAACGCGACAAACAATACATTCGATGGTATTTAATATCTGAAGGGAAGCGAAACTATCTGCCACGCTCACAAGAGAAATTAGCCAATAAATTAATGCAGAAAAAATACTATCTCGCCCGTCTAAAAGATGATTTGGATGAAATTACATTTCTAAAAAAATGCTTGAAAATTGCACCACCACACACACGAAGAATTGACAAACTTCTATCTCCAGATTCTTCCTATCACAATCTTCTACTTTCAGCAGTTTTCAATGATGAAGTTTCATGGTCAACAACCGACTATCAAAGATCCAATAACTATCCAGAAAAATTAATTCATAATACTTATGCGGGGATTCTGGTACGTTCCAAATCAGAAGTTCTTATTGCCAATGCCCTATTTTCAAAGCAAATTCCTTTTCGATATGAAGCATGTTTGCAACTTGGATCTCATACTGTCTATCCGGACTTCACGATCCGACATCCTGTCACAAAGAAAATATATTATTGGGAGCACTTAGGAATGATGGGGGAGGAAGACTATCTCGACAATGCCTTAACGAAAATCCGACGTTATTGCCGGAACAATATCTATCCTGACGGCAATTTGATTCTTACATATGAGTCGCGTCAAACGCCACTTGATTCTGAACTTGTCCTACATATCATCGAGCACTACTTCTCGTAGCTTCCGGTTGGGGAGTTTCTCTCGCTCTACCACTTTCTACCCAACCTGCTTGCTTCTCTGTAGCTTCCGGTTGGGGATTTTCTCCCGTTCCGCCATTTTCTACCCAACCTACTTGCTTCTCTTTACCTTCCGGTTGGGGATTTTCTCCCGCTCTGCCATTTTCTACCCAATCCGCCCCAATATCCACAGAGACAAGATGCGCTCTGCGCATCTTGCTCTGATTAGCGGTCGTCAAATGCACCGCATAAATGGGGGAATTCCCTCCATTCTACTATTTTCTTCCTAATCCAGCTTGCTTTACTCCAAAAAAGGCTGCCACCATCGGTGACAGCCTTCTCCCATATAACCGGCATGTGCACGCACAGCCGCTCATATATTCCTATCTATAAAATTACAATGTAACTTCTACTTTCTCAAGCTTCCAGATCTCCTGTGCATACTCTTCGATTGTTCTATCAGAAGAGAACTTACCTGCACAAGCAGTGTTGAGCATAACCATCTTAGCCCAGTTAGCCTTATCCTTGTAAGCCTTGTTTACACGCTTCTGTGCATCTGCATAAGAATCGAAATCCTTCAATGTGAAGTATACGTCCTTCATTACAAGAGAATCATATAAGTCACGGAACAATTCCTTATCGCCATTTGAGTAAGTTCCATCTACCAGCTGGTCAAGAACCTTCTTAACCTTTGGATTTGAATTGTAGATGTCCATTGGATAGTAACCGCCATCCTTCTCATACTTCATTACTTCCTCAGCTGAAAGTCCAAAGATAAATGCGTTCTCCTTACCAACTTCCTCTACGATCTCTACGTTTGCACCATCCATCGTACCAAGTGTAACAGCACCGTTCAACATGAACTTCATGTTACCTGTACCGGAAGCCTCACGGGAAGCTGTTGAGATCTGCTCCGATACATCTGCTGCTGCGAAGATGATCTCTGCGTTTGATACACGGTAGTTCTCGATGAATACAACCTTGATCTTGCCCTTGATAGACTTATCATTGTTGATCACGTCTGCTACAGAGTTAATCAGCTTAATTGTAAGCTTTGCTGTCTTGTAACCAGCTGCTGCCTTTGCACCGAAGATAAATGTTGTCGGCTCAAAATCCATATCCGGATTTGCCTTCAACTCATTGTACAGATGCATAACATGAAGGATGTTAAGCTGCTGTCTCTTGTACTCATGAAGTCTCTTAACCTGAACATCGAAGATAGAGTTCGGATCTACATCGATACCATTGTGTTCCTTGATGTACTCAGCCAGACGAACCTTGTTCTTGTACTTAATGTCCATGAACTCCTTCTGAGCCTTCTTGTCTGTTGCGTACTTCTTCAGACCTTCAAGTACCGGAAGATCTGTGATCCAGCCGTCGCCGACCTTCTTTGTAGCCCAGTCAGCAAGCAATGGGTTTGCATGGAGAAGGAATCTTCTCTGTGTAATACCGTTTGTCTTGTTGTTGAACTGCTCCGGACGCATCTCGTAGAAATCACGAAGCTCACGCTTCTTCAAGATTTCTGTATGAAGTTTAGCAACACCGTTTACGGAGTAAGATCCGGCGATAGCAAGGTGAGCCATCTTAACCTGACCATCATAGAGGATAGCCATGCTGCGAACCTTATCCTGGTTGCCCGGATACATATCTTCAATCTTAAGAACGAATCTACGGTTGATCTCATCTACGATCTGATATACTCTAGGAAGAAGCTTCTGGAAGAGGTCGATTGGCCACTTCTCAAGTGCCTCAGCCATGATTGTATGGTTTGTATATGCGCATGTTCTGCAAGTGATATCCCAAGCATCATCCCACTCAAGATTCTCCTCATCAACAAGGATTCTCATAAGCTCTGCTACTGTTACAGTTGGATGTGTATCGTTCAGCTGGAATGTAACCTTGTTTGGAAGATCATGGATATCTGCGTTGTTCTCCTTGAACTTCAGGATTGCTCTCTGTACAGAAGCGGATACGAAGAAGTACTGCTGCTTTAAGCGAAGCTCCTTACCTGAATAATGGTTATCGTTTGGATAAAGTACCTCAACGATGTTACGGGCAAGGTTTGCCTGCTCCACTGCGTTCTGATACTCACCCTTATCAAATGAATTAAGATTGAACTCCTGTACCGGCTCTGCATCCCAGATACGGAGTGTATTTACAACATTATTGCCATATCCAATGATTGGAAGATCATATGGAATCGCACGAACTGCCTGATAATCCTTGTGTACGAAGTAATTCTTTCCCTCTCTGCATTCTGTCGCTACATAGCCACCGAACTTAACCTCTACTTCATACTCCGGACGCTTTACCTCAAATGGATTGCCGTTCTTCAACCAGTTATCCGGCTTCTCGATCTGGTAACCATTCTCGATTGCCTGCTTGAACATACCGTAACGATAACGGATACCACAACCATATGCAGGGTAGTTCAATGTAGCAAGGGAATCCAGGAAACATGCAGCCAGTCTGCCAAGACCACCATTACCAAGTGCTGCATCCGGCTCCTGATCCTCGATCACATTCAAGTCAAAGCCAAGCTCTGCCAATGCTTCCTTCACCTGCTCATAGCATGTGAGGTTGATCATATTATTACCAAGTGCACGGCCCATAAGGAACTCCATAGACAGGTAGTAAACAGTCTTTGCATTCTTCTCCTCGTATGCCTTCTGCGTAGCGATCCAGCGATCAATGATATGATCCTTCACTGCGTAGGACACTGCCTGAAATACCTGTTCCTGTGTTGCTTCATCGATAGTCTTACGGAAAAGGTTTTTGACGTTGTTAATGACGTCCTTCTTGAAGCTTTCCTTATCGAAATCAGCCATCTTCTTCATAGAATTAATCCTCCTTGTTTATGTGCGTATGTGCATCCGAAAATGCCCACACTTATCTTACGTAACATGTCCATATCATCCCCGTTGCTAATCCTCTCATTACCGTTATCGTAGCTTATCCGGCAGCACACCATCATCCGGCATACAATCCTAATTCTCTACGCGATACTCTCCCGTCGCAGACATGTCATTTCAGGGCATCCCAGCCCCATTCCAACACATTCAGTGTAGCAGACATAATTACACGATACAATGAAAAATGTATTTTTCGTTACATCTGCCCATGAATGTGTGAATTAACAAAAAATTTTATACAATTTGCTTGCAAATCCTCTGTTTGATTTGCAGAACTTTACTTATTA
>OIBK01000562.1_pt1 | contig 16843 bp, 13 predicted proteins | sample 1581021 | NCBI WGS metagenome assembly OIBK01 (sample SAMEA3882554, study PRJEB24775) | human gut metagenome | biome: human-associated habitat; feature: intestine environment; material: feces | place: Netherlands | collected 2009/2010
TCCTGAAAGATCATTCCGATCCTGTCTCCGTATAACTGTCGTTTTTCTTTTCCTGATAACTTCAGAAGACTCTTTTCGTTCAGTGTCACATCTCCGGATATCACCTTTCCATTTCCTGCAAGCAGATTCATGATCGTCAGAGAGGTAACTGACTTGCCGCTTCCACTTTCTCCCACCAGAGCATGGATCCTTCCGCGTTTTACTTCCAGGCTGACATCTTTTACTGCATGAACCATTCCGTGAGAAGTCTGAAACTCCACATGTAGTCTTTTTACCCTTAGGACATCATTTTTGGGCTGTTCCATTCTGTATTCCCTCCCCCAGATAATTAAATGCCAGAACAATGATCATGATCAGTATGCCCGGATAAAACATCAGTCTTGGATAAGTCTGGATATAACTTCTACTGTCACTGAGCATGATCCCCCATTCCGGTGTCGGTGCCACGGCTCCGAATCCCAGGAAAGAAAGAGATGCAAGTTCAAGCATCATGGTTCCCATATCTGCCGCTGCTGTTACAGTCATGATCGTCAGCATGTTCGGGAGAATATGTTTCCATAAGATTTTGAATGTGCTTGTGCCGTTTACGATCGCGGCTTCCACATACAGATTACGTTTTACTTTCAAAACCATACTTCTTGCCAGACGTGCGTATTTTGTCCAGCTTACCGCTGTGATCGCGATAACTCCGTTACGAAGGCTTGGTCCGAGCATACCTGCAATTGCGATAGCCAGGATCATTCCCGGGAAAGAGATCATCATATCTGCGATTCGCATGATCACCTGATCGATCCAGCCGCCAAAATATCCGGCAATGATTCCAAGGAAAGTACCTACAACAAAAATCGTTGCCACAAGGATCAGGGTAGACACCAATGAAGTTCTGGTACCATAGATCACACGGGAAAGAATATCACGTCCGAGTTTATCAGCGCCAAGAGGGTATTCCGCACACGGGGCTTTGAGTGAATCGATCATCACTGCTTCCAGAGGATCCTTCGGTGCGACCCACGGGGCAAAAACTGCCACACCTACAACAGCGAGAGCCAGAATAAAGAATAAGGTAAACTGTTTGTGAGCCAGGAAAAAATTCTGTTTCTTCAATTTACTTAACCTCCTTTATTCTTGGGTCCAGATAAGTATAGGACAGGTCAACGATGATATTGATGACCATGTACATGATCGCGATCATAAGTACGTATGCCTGTACCATCGGGTAGTCACGACAGGCGATCGCCTTGATCGCCATGCTTCCCATTCCAGGCCAGTTGTAAATGATCTCAACAACTGCTGTTCCTCCGAGCAGAGAGCCGAGGGAAAGACCAAGAAGTGTTACAATAGGAAGCATTGCGTTTGGAAGTACATGTCTCCAGAGGATCACGCTTTCTTTGATCCCTCTCATTCTGGCTCCAATGACATAATCCTGTCTGAGTTCTTCCAGCACTGCGTTTCGTACCTGTCTGGTATATTTTGCAGACATGGAAAGCGCCAGTGTCACAGACGGCAGGATCATTGCCTTGAAATCAGTCGTACCTCCTGCTACGTTGATCCAGCGAAGCTGCACTCCAAAGATGCTCAGAAGAATCAGGCCGATCCAGAAGCTCGGGATAGATACCCCGAAAAACGTGATTCCGCGGATCAGATAATCCGGCCACTTGTTCTGATATACCGCGGAGAGGATTCCGCATGGTATGGAGAACAGGATCATCAGAAGAAGCGCGAAGAGCGACATCTGAAGGGTCGGCCAAAAACATTTCATCAGTTTCTCAGTTACAGGAACTTTAAATGCATATGAAGTTCCCATGTCTCCGGTAAGTACTCCTTTTACCCAGGAACCGTACTGCACCAGAAACGGCTGGTCAAGGCCCAGTTCATGTCTCGTCTGTTCGAGAAGTTCCGGTGTCGGCAGGTTACCACACTCTGTCAGCATGATCTCCGCCGGGTCACCTGGTGAAAGGTAAGTAAGTCCAAATGTAAAGAAACTTACACCGATCAGAACGATCAGGATCTGCAGAAGCCTTTTTCCAAATTGTTTTTTTGACATTGTTTCTCCTTCCTACATTGTAGAGGTTTTGTTACTGTTTACTTCGTTCACAGTATCAGCGACTTTAACTGGATCAGATTCAATTTTAAAAATGGCAGGGGAAATACACCTTTGAATAAAAGCGCAGAAAAAAACATCCGTAAACAACATAATACGGACGTTTGCACAAAAAAACAATGTTTCCTATCTACCGTAAGAATCATATCTGATCATCCATAAGCAGGTCTCCTGACTTAAGATCTTTGCTCCGAAACTCCTTCCCAGACTGGCGACTGCCACTCCAGTGGATTATGTTTCGCAACTCCCTATCACAGTGACGGGATCGTACCGGAATTCGACCGGTTTCCCTTTTAATCCGTGTATTTAAAATAAAAATATTTTACTGGAACTTATAGAGGCTAGTTCAAAACCAACAAATGTTATTTGATTTGCTTTTCAAGCATATATCTATAAATGAGCAAATTTGAAAAAATGCACAAAATTATCCTGCTAATTTCATAAATGCTTCAAAATCATCACTTGCTTTTGCACATAGGAATAGATACTGATACTTTTCCTGATGAACGGCACTACAGATTCGATGATATCCATCTTGAAAAGACCGATATCCGCCAGTTCCTGTGACACAAATATAATGTGTCAGTGACATCAACAGCCAGTACCTCTGTATTCCCTTTGAGGAGCGTATCTGGTATGTATCCAGGGCCAGATGGTTTTTGCATTGCCTGAAAAATATCTCAATCGGCCATCGACAAACATAACAGGAAAGGATCTCCTGTGTAGATAAGGATACATTTGTGCTAATGAAAGCACGTAGTGCTTTAGGATTACCAAATGCTTTTTCAGGATAGCTTAAAAGAACAACTGCATTTTCTATGCCGCTGAGGTTTCCCTCATACCGGTACACATAATAGTTGCGTTTTTTGACTGTGACGAGGTCAAATCCTTTATGTGTTGTGGATCGTTCAGCAGCCAGTTCACTGAGTTTCTTTTTCATTCCTGATGGATACAGCAGACGGTTTGTTTTCAAAGCACCAATGGTATGGAACCCTTTCTGTACAAAAGTATTGATTATTTTTTCAGAAACATACCAGCAGTCACAAAGGAAATAAGACATTACTGGTGGAACAGGCAGTTCCTTTGCAATATTTTGTACAATATCAATCTTGGAAATTGATTTATTGTACATTACAAAAGCATAGTTCAGGACAATGCCGTTACAGGAAAGCATAACAGCTACTGCCTGATGTCCGTAGTCCTGTTTCCCCTTTAAATGGGATTGGTGAAAGTACGCATCTTCAATCGGATGCAGAGCCTGTGACGAAGGCTTTGTCTTTGAAGCTATCGTATCGTCTACAATGCAGAAAACAGGCTTTCCGGTGCGTGCTGCTTCTGAATAAATAATCTCTATAACAGAACGTTTTAACGTATCTGAAAGTAGAGAATCATCCCATTTCCCTGAATTAAGGAAATGTGCAATCGTAGTTCTGTGACAGGAACTGTTTTTAGCAAAATCCGTGGTTTTTCCATGATATCCTGAAATGAAAATGCTGATCAGGATACTTATAAGGTGGTTTATCACCCGGTTCGAATAAAATTTGCATAAATTTAATTTCTTAAGCTGGTTGTATATGAATGCGGAATGATGTATAGTATTTGCGAGAGACACCTTCTTTCGTAAATGTTGCAAATGTTTGTTTAGGCACTTTCATTATACAACACACGGAATCGAGGTGTCTTTCTTTTATGCAAAATCACGAACTTGCTCATTTATAGTAGTAAAAATATTTTAGCATAAACAAAGAAATGCCACAAGAGAAGGTAGTGCTGCAAAGAGACCCTTATTATGGAATAGATACTGGAATCTGAATATTCAAGACCATAGTAAAAGTGAATAAAAAAACATATAAATATTAGATGTAAATTATTGACGTTAACCAAATGGAATTATATAATAAAAATATAATGAAGTTGGGGAAAAGCCTTAGCGCGGAGTAAAAATAGTTTTTGACTTTTAGCCCCTGATATCATATTATAAAAATAATGCATGTTTCCAGTAATATGGAATTAAAAGGGAAACCGGTGCAAGTCCGGTACGGTCCCGCCACTGTAAAAGGGAGCTTTTTATCATATATGTCACTGCTTAAGAGGCGGGAAGACGATAAAATGCGATGAACTTAAGTCAGGAGACCTGCTTGCATTAAAAAAGGTTATTTCTTACGGTGTATAAGAAAGGCTTTATTTTTATACCTAAAATACATTTTAAGAAAAGGATCTTTTTTATTTCAGGAAAGGATGTGAGAAAAGAAAACTTGAATTTTTATACAAATACGACAGAAAGGTAAAAAAGGAATGAAAAAGATAATAAGTTTTATATTGACAATGATTATGCTGCTTACCTGTACCAGTATTTCAGTTATGGCAGCCGATACCCTGAATGATACAGCAGATCAGGATGAAAAAATGACGATAGGGGTGTCTGTATATAATCTGAATGATGCAGAAGTAAGAGCATTTAGAAATTATTTTGAAAATTATGTCGGCATGGCTTTTGAAGTCGAGTTTTTATATTCTTCCAGTATAAGTACAGCAGAAGAAGAAATCAGCTTTATCAACGAGCTTCATGAAAGAAATGTAAAGGGAATTATTTCTTTCCTTTCCTCAGATCTTGAAGAAGTTCTTCCGGTATGTGAAGAATATGGTATGTATTATGTACGTGGCTCAGGAACGATCAGTGATGAAATGTATGAGAAAGTAAAGGATAATCCTTATTTTCTGGGAACAATAGGAACATCTGTTGAAACAGAAATGGATGCGGCTGCCAATATGGCGGAGTATTTTGTTTCAGAGGATCAGAATAACCAGAATCATTACATAATAGCATGTGGAGGATCTGCTATCGGTAATGAGATGCATCGTCTGAGAACGATTGGTATTCTGAATAAGCTTCAGGAAGCATATGGCCTGTCATATGAGAAGTCTGTAGAAGAACTGGTGAATACGCAGGATACTGAAGAAATTGAAACAGGCAGTGACATTAAGATTACTCTGGTTCCGGGGTATCCAAAAGATCACCTGGATGAAAAGCTGGCTGATTCGCTGAATACAGGAGATTATAATGTTATTCTGAGTGTAGTGAGCGCAAGTGATTTTATCAAGATAATTGATGCTTATGAAGAAGAGAACAGTACAGATGTATTGTTGGGTTCCATTGACTGTTTTACAGAAGATACATACGAAATGTTTAATAAAAAGGGATATAACGGCAAGGAAAGAATCGACTATCTTGTAGGAAAATACGGTGCTATCGTTGCACCATCATTTGTTGCCATGAAAAATGCTCTGGAAGGCTTTGCAGAAGATTACCGTGAAGATGGAAGTGCTTTCCGGCTGCAGCAGTCATTCTGGACAGCGGATTCAGTAGATGAGTTTAATAAGCAGTATGCGTTATCTATTGGAATGTATGATAATACATATAGTGTAGAGGACATGATGGAAGTTCTGAAATCCTATACACCGGAAACAAATTTTGAGAAATTCCGGAAATTTACGGAAAAATAGATAGAAAATAAGAGTCTAAAATAATTGACGTATACATGATGGTATGTTATGATAGATGAGTATTCATACGGTCATTTAATGATTTTAGAGATAAGTTCAGACCAGCAGAAGCGTCCTGCTGGTCTGATTAAAAGGGAAACCGGTGTAAATCCGGTACGATCCCGTCACTGTGATAGTTGGTTTTCAGCTGAATGCCACTGGAAGATATTTTTCTGGGAAGGTGCTGAAAATGGGTAAGCTTAAGTCAGGAGACCTGCTTATTTCTGGTAAAAGAGATTCTTGCGGACGACGAGAAATCCTGCTTAAGAGTTACAACTTCATGTGTTGCATATATATGTTTGATTCTTTAATGGTAAGATTTCGTGACGGATGTGGGAGCATCTGTCTTTTTTTTCGTTCAAAATCACAGGAATGGACAGTATGAGAAGGAAGAAAAACAACGAAGAAACAAAAAAAGAAAGGAAGTAAAGGATGAAAAAAACAAAAAGAGAATTACTTGTGTTAGCAGCGGCAACAACAGTTGCATTATTAATGGGAGTTACTGTACAGGCGAAGGGTGATGAGAAGGTTTTAAACTTCGGATGTCAGATGTACACTGATGGATGTGTAAACAGTGCAAATGATGAAAACAGTGGATGGAATGCTATGAGATATGGTATTGCTGAAGCATTATTTAAATTCGATGACAATATGGAAGTTATCCCGTGGCTTGCTGAGAGTTATGAAGTAAATGACGAGCATACAGAATGGACGATCAAGCTGAAAGACGGAATTAAATTCTCTGACGGATGTGATTTAACTCCGACAAAGGTAAAAGAGTATTTTGATCACATGAAAGAGGTAGGACCTTCCGGATCTGCCAAACCGGAGAAATATCTGGAATTTGAAGCAGAAGTTACTGTAGATGATGATGCAAATACTATTAACATCAAAACAAGCAAACCATATGCAAACCTTGTAGGACAGCTCTGCCACCCAACTATGGGAATCACAGATGTAGAACATATTGAAAACTACGATAATGGAATTATTGGAACAGGTCCATACAAGATTGAAGAATTCAATGGTGTAGGTGTTGGTTATACATTAGCTGCAAATGAGTATTATCGTGAAGATGTTCCATACGATAAGATCAATCTGCTGTTCATGGGAGATAACTCCGCAAAAACAATGGCTCTCCAGAGTGGTCAGGTAGACTTGGTTGAGAATATCACAAATGTAGCAGATATTCAGGATTTCCAGGACAGTGATGACTTTACTGTTGATATTGCATCCGGTGTACGCTGCGGATTTGCATGGATGAACTTTGATGGTGTTCTTGGAAACAAAACACTTCGTCAGGCAATCCTGATGGCAATTGACTATGATACAATCTGTAATTCCAGAACAATCGGTGGACTTTATACACCAGGATTTTCCGTACTGCCATCTACTCTGAACTATGATTACGACAAACTTGAGAATCCATATACCTATGATCCGGAAAAAGCAAAACAGATTCTGGATGATGCAGGAATCGTTGACACAGATGGAGATGGAATCCGTGAACTGGATGGCCAGAATATCAACCTTAGATATATTTCTTATGAAAACCGTCTTCTGAATGACTTTGCAGATGCTCACGCACAGTATCTTGCAGAAATCGGCATCGGTGTTGTTCCTGAATACGGAAGCTCAGATGATCAGTGGAGTAAACTTGCAGCACTGGATTATGACTTTAATAACAATAACTGGATCACTGTTGGTACCGGAGATCCTCTGGCATATATGGCTAACTGGGCAACTGATACCAGCTACTGCGCATACTCCAACCCGGACTATGATAAGTTATATGAAGAATTAAAAGGTGAAATGGATCCGGAAAAGAGAAAAGATCTGATCTTCCAGATGCAGCAGATCCTGGTAGATGATGCAGCGGTTCTGATTGATGGATACTACAACTCATCTATGATCTACAGTAAGAAAGTTGGTTCTGCACATATCCATACAGCAGATTACTACTGGCTGTCAACAGAAATTACTCCTGCAGAATAAGAAAAGTCTGCGAATTGTGAAGTTACTGAATAGTTACAAACAGAAATAAAAAGAGGTGTCTTTTTTGAGTAAAAAGCAAATAATCAAGCGTTTATTACAGATTGTGATCGTATTGATCGGTATCAGCTTTATTACATTTGCACTGACCTTTATGTCACCAGGTGACCCTGTACGAAACATGTACACGGCAACCGGTGTAATGCCTACTGAAGAAATGGTTCAGGAGACACGCGAGGAACTTGGTCTGAATGATCCGTTTCTGGTGCAGTATACCAGATGGCTTAAGAACTGTCTGAAAGGTGACTTTGGCAAATCATACAGCTTAAATAAACCAGTTACAGAACTTCTTGCAGCCAGATTATGGCCGACTTTGAAACTTACATTAATGGCCATGATCCTTATGCTGGTTATTTCTGTACCTTTAGGTATGTTGTCTGCCATATATAAAGATAAATGGATCGATTATCTCGTCCGGGGAATTACATTCCTCGGATGTGCGATGCCTAACTTCTGGGTTGGACTTCTGTTAATGCTGGCATTCTGTGTTTATATCAATGCATTTCCGGTTATCAGTTCTGCGGGAGACTTTAAGAGTCTGTTTCTTCCGGCTTTGACACTTGCGATTGCAATGTCTTCCAAATATACCAGACAGGTAAGAACAGCGGTGCTGGATGAACTGAGTCAGGATTATGTGATCGGTGCACAGGCAAGAGGAGTAAAGAAATCAAAGATTATCTGGGGCAATGTATTTCCAAATTCATTGCTTCCGCTGATCACAATGTTTGGTCTTTCCATAGGATCACTTCTTGGAGGAACCAGTGTTGTAGAAGTAATCTTCTCTTATCCGGGTCTTGGAAACCTTGCAGTTTCAGCAATCACATCCAGTGATTACAATCTGATCCAGGGATATGTATTATGGCTTGCCCTGATTTATATGGTCATTAACCTGATCGTTGATGCATCTTATGTTTATATTGATCCACGTATGCGTTTAAAGGAGTAGAATCATGAAAAAGAAAAACAGATTTTTAGCAAATAAAACTTTTGTCGTGTTTTCTATTCTTGCAGTCTGTATTATTCTGACAGCAGTATTTGCACCGGTGGTAACCAGAGGGGTTGACCCGTTAAAAGGTTCTCTGGTAGATGCACTGCTTCCGCCATGCAAGGAACATATTTTTGGAACCGACAAAATGGGCAGGGATATTTTTTCAAGAGTTATTTATGGAGCACGTGCATCTCTGTCAGCAACCTTTGGTGTTGTTGCCCTGATCTTTCTGGTGGGAACTGTTACCGGAGTCCTTGCAGGATATTTCGGAGGTGTCATTGATGCTGTTATTATGCGAATTGCAGATATGATGCTTGCTTTCCCAGGACTGGTACTTGCTCTTGCTGTTGCAGGTATTATGGGCGCAAGTATCAAAAATGCGATCATCGCTATTGTAGTAGTAAGCTGGACCAAATATGCGCGTCTGGCACGAAGCCTGGTTATGAAGATCCGTGACAGGGATTATGTATCAGCAGCGATCGTTACCGGTTCCAAAACACCGTATATGCTGTTTCGATATATGCTTCCAAATGCACTTCCTACACTGATCATTACTGCTGCGACAGATATAGGTTCCATGATGCTGGAACTGGCAGCAATGTCCTTCCTGGGATTTGGCGCGAAGCCGCCGGCACCGGAATGGGGTTATATGCTGAATGAAGGAAGAGCGTGTATGCAGTCCGCTCCGTGGCTGATGATCTTCCCGGGTCTTGCTATTTTTGTAGTAGTTGTTGTATTTAATATGCTTGGGGATTCCATCCGTGATATCCTCGATCCAAGAAATGAGTAGGAGGAATAAACATGCTGAAATTAGATAATGTGACAATCTCCTACAAAAATGTTCCAACTGTTCAGAATTTTAATCTGGATATGAAAGAGGGACAGATCGTTTCTCTGGTAGGAGAATCCGGAAGTGGAAAAACCACTGTTATCCGTGCTGTTCTGGGACTTCTTGCAGGTGGCGGTAAGGTCACAGAAGGAAGTATTACATTTGAAGGAGAAGACCTCTTATCCTATACACCGGAACAGTGGAGAAAACTTCGTGGTTCTGATATTTCCATGATTTTTCAGGACAGTGGTGCAATGATGAATCCGACACGTAAAGTCGGAAAAGTATTCACAGAATATATTCTTACTCATGAGAAAATTTCCAAAAAAGAGGCATGGAGTAAGGGAATCGCAATGCTGGAGCGAATGAGACTTCCGTCTCCGGATAATATTATGGAATCTTATCCTTTCCAGTTATCCGGTGGTATGAGACAGCGAGTTGGTATTGCGATGGGAATGACTTATCAGCCGAAGCTTCTTCTTGCAGATGAACCGACTTCTGCACTGGATGTAACAACGCAGGCACAGATCGTGCGTCAGATGATGAAGCTCAGAGATGATTATCATACAGGCATTATTGTAGTAACCCATAATCTGGGTGTAGCTGCCTACATGTCAGATTATATTGTTGTAATGAAGAACGGAAAAATGGAAGACCAGGGAACAAGAGAGTATATTCTGAAAGAATCAAAGAATGAATATACCAGAAAACTTCTGGAGGCAGTTCCATCCCGGGGAGGTGAACGATATGTCTGAAAAAAGAGAAGTAATACTGGAAGCGAAACATGTAACCAGAAGATTTGCGGCATCACATGGACGTACTCTGCTGGCGAACAATGATATTAATCTGAAAATGTATAAAGGTGAAACACTGGGTCTGGTAGGAGAATCCGGATGTGGTAAGAGTACATTTATGAGATTTCTGGTTTCTCTTGATACACCTTCAGAGGGTGAGATTCTGTACCGCGGTACAGATATCACGAAATTAAAGGGAGAAGAACTGAGAAATAACCGTCAGAACATTCAGATGGTATTTCAGGACCCGACCTTATCTTTTAATCCGAAAATGAACATTCGTGATATTGTGTGTGAGCCTTTGATGAATTTCAAAAAGATTAAGAAATCGGAGAAGGATGCTGTCTGCAGAAAACTTCTTGAAATGGTAGAATTACCAGGAGATTTTGCAGATCGTTATCCTCACAATATGAGTGGTGGACAGCGTCAGCGTGTTGCGATCGCGAGAGCACTGGCACTGGAACCGGAGATCGTTGTTCTGGATGAAGCAACTTCAGCTCTCGATGTTTCTGTTCAGAAAACCGTAATTGAACTGATCACGAAGCTTCAGAGAGAAAAGAATATTACATTTGGTTTTATCTGTCATGATATTGCACTGGTTCAGCTGGTGGCACATCAGGTGGCTGTTATGTATCTTGGAAACCTCGTAGAGGTTCTTCCTGGAAAAGACCTCGATATGAAAGCGATGCATCCATATACAAGAGCACTGATGGGTGCAGTATTTGATATTAATATGGACTTTTCCAAACCAATTGAGAGTATTGAAAGTGAAGCTCCGAGCCCGTTGGATCTTCCACAGGGATGTCCGTTCCAGGGAAGATGTGAGCATTGCATGGATATCTGCAAAAAGGAGAATCCGCATCTTGTAGAAGTGGAAAATGGACACAGTGTTGCCTGCCATTTGTTCCAAAAGGGCAGTAAATAATGAAAAAAGATAGTCTGATCTCTGGAAATATAGGAAAAGCATTATTACTTTTTGTACTTCCACTGATTGCGGGAAGCTTGATCCAGCAGTTGTACACAACGGTTGATGCGGTTATTGTTGGTCAGTTTACCGGAAAAATCGGACTTGCAGCAATTGACTCTGTGCATACACTTTTTAAGTTTCCGCTTAACTTTATGAACGGACTTGCAACAGGTGCGACGATTATGATCTCCAGATATTTTGGAGCAAAAGATAAAGAAGGACTGCATTGTGCAGTGCGGACAGCTCTTTTACTTGCAGGTATTCTGGGAATTATCTGTGCAGCAGCCGGGGCTGTTTTTTCCCCATGGCTGCTTGATATTATGTCTGTTCCGGAAGAAGTCCGTACAGGATCACTGATCTACTGCCGAATTTATTTTGGCGGAATATGGGCAATGATCCTTTATAACATGATGGCAGGAGTCTTGCGTGCGTTTGGAGATTCTAAAAAGCCATTATATGTACTGGTCGTATGCAGTGTGGTCAATATTGTTGCAGATCTCATACTGGTAGGACTTCTGCATACTGGTGTTGGAGGAGCGGCAGCAGCTACTGTACTTTCTCAGATTGTAAGTGTTGTACTTACCGCATATTTTCTTGTGAAATCTGATTTCCTGGAAGAAAAGATAGGAATCAGAACTATGAGAATCTGCAAAGAGCATATGGGAATGATGATAAACAAAGGTTTCCCGTTAGCTCTTCAGTCCATGCTGTTTCCAATTGCCAATTCTATTGTTCAGGCAAGTATTAACACAATGGGAACTGACAGTATTGCAGCATGGGGAATCTGTGATAAACTGGATTTACTGATCTGGCTGATAGCGGATTCCATGGGACCTGTACTGACTACATATACCGCGCAAAATCTGGGCGCCGGTAAGGCGAAAAGAGTAAAGAAGGGAGCCCTGATCGGTACGGGCTTATCTGTGATCGCGGTAGGAATTATCAGTATTGTCCTTTATTTCGGTTCCGGACTGATCGGACCGTTGTTTATCGATCAGAAAGACGTTCCGACATTGATACCGCTGGTTATAAGATATATGCAGATGATGGCACCGTTCTTTGTATTCTATGCTGTTGCAGAAGCTCTTTCAGGAGCATGCAGCGGCCTTGGAGAAACATTGGTGTCAATGGTTACTACATTACTTACAATCTGCCTGTTTCGAGTAGTCTGCATTCTGGTTGTTTTACCATCATTTGAAACAATGGAATGTATTGTATGGATTTATATTGGATCATGGATAGTGTCAGGTGTCACTTTTACTATTTTATATCTGGCAAAGGTCGAAAAATTCTACCATAAGAAAAGTAAATAAAAAGATTATAATCATTTCGCAAATGATAGATGAGACAGAGGGTGCAGCAGGAAGAAGAATCAGACGGTATCCTCTGTTTTTATATCATAGGAAATGATTCCGTAATGTTCCTATGATATAAGAATTTGATATTTGCAATTTTTTTAACAATAAGTTATTGACAGAGAATAAAAAGCTGTTATAATAAAATTAACAAATGAACAAGTGCTCATATGATGATGTGAAAATCTATTCATGAGCCGGAAAGGAAAAAATACAATGAAAAAGACTTACAAAATCGACGTAGACTGCGCAAACTGTGCAAACAAAATGGAGGAAGCTGCTAAGAATACAGCTGGTGTTAAGGATGCAACAGTAAACTTCATGATGCTGAAAATGATCGTTGAATTTGAAGAAGGACAGGATCCGAAAGCAGTTATGAAAGACGTTCTGGCAAACTGCAAGAAGGTAGAAGACGACTGCGAAATCTATCTTTAATTCAGGAGCGATTCCTGTTGATGATATATTTACGGGAATTGTCGTAAATTAGCAGAGAGGGACTGCAGCACAGAGATATGTCAGACGGTTATGGTTATCCACTGATATATGTTCTGGCGGCGGTCCTGTTTTATAAGAAGTGAGGTATTAAGATGAATAAGAAGCAAAAGAAGATGCTGATCAGAATCATCGTAGCGGCGGTATTGATCGTGCTTTTTTCTAAATTACCGATAGATGGATATGTCAGATTTGGACTGTTTATGATTCCATATCTGGTAATTGGCTATGATATTCTTCAGAAGGCATTTAAAGGTATCAGAAATAAACAGGTATTCGATGAGAATTTCCTGATGGCAGTAGCTACTGTGGGAGCAATTCTGCTCGGAGATTATTCTGAAGGTGTTGCGGTTATGCTGTTCTACCAGATTGGAGAACTTTTCCAGAGTTATGCAGTAGGAAAGAGCAGACGTAACATCAGTGAACTGATGGATATCCGTCCGGATTATGCCAATATTGAAGTAGATGGAAAACTTGAACAGGTAGACCCGGATGAAGTTGAAATTGGTACTGTAATTGTTGTACAGCCAGGAGAAAAAGTTCCGATTGATGGTGTGATCATTGATGGTGTTTCTACTTTAAATACCAGCGCTCTGACCGGAGAAAGCCTTCCAAGAGATGCAAAAGCCGGAGACGAAGTGATCAGCGGATGTATCAATATAACAGGTGTTCTAAAAATCCGTACCATCAGAGAATTTGGAGAATCTACAGTATCTAAAATTCTGGAACTTGTGGAAAATTCCAGCTCCAGAAAATCAAAATCAGAGAATTTTATTTCAAAGTTTGCCAAATATTATACTCCGGTTGTATGCTACGGAGCACTTGCACTTGCTTTTATTCCCCCGATCGTACTTTTGATCATGGGAAAACCGACTATGTGGGGTGATTGGATTTACCGAGCACTTACTTTCCTGGTAATCAGCTGTCCATGTGCACTGGTGATCAGTATTCCTTTAAGCTTCTTTGCAGGAATCGGTGGAGCAAGTAATCAGGGCGTTCTGGTTAAAGGTTCCAACTATCTGGAAACACTTGCACAGACCAGCTATGTAGTATTTGATAAAACCGGTACAATGACACAGGGTGTTTTTGAAGTAAGCGGAGTTCATCATAATGAGATTTCAGATGAAAAACTGCTGGAATATGCAGCTCTTGCAGAATGTTCTTCTTCCCACCCGATCAGTAAGAGTCTTCAGAAAGCATATGGAAAACCAATTGACAGAAACAGAGTCACTGATATTGAGGAAATCAGTGGTAACGGTGTGACTGCAAAAGTGGATGGTATATCTGTAGCAGCAGGAAATGCAAAATTAATGAAACGCCTTGGAATTTCCTATCAGGAATGTCATCATGTTGGTACAGTAATTCATATGGCTGTAGATGGAAGATATGAAGGTCATATTCTTATTTCTGATATTCTGAAACCTCATGCAAAAGAAGCAATTGCTGAATTGAAGAAAGCTGGTATCAAGAAAACAGTTATGCTTACCGGAGATTCTAAACGTGTTGCAGATCAGGTAGCAAAAGAACTGGGAATTGAGGAAGTTTACAGTGAACTTCTTCCGGCTGATAAAGTAAGTAAAGTAGAAGAATTACTTCATCAGAAATCCGAAAAAGAGAAGCTTGCATTTGTGGGTGACGGTATCAATGATGCGCCGGTACTGTCCAGAGCAGATATTGGTATTGCTATGGGTGCACTGGGTTCTGATGCAGCGATTGAAGCAGCAGATATCGTACTGATGGATGATGATCCGCTGAAAATTTCCAAAGCGATTAAGATTGCAAGAAAGTGTATTCATATTGTATATGAGAATATTTATTTTGCAATTGGCATTAAGATTTTGTGTCTGATACTTGGTGCGCTGGGAATTGCCAATATGTGGATGGCTATTTTTGCAGATGTAGGTGTTATGATCATTGCGGTATTAAACGCAATCCGTACTTTATTTGTAAAAAACCTGTAACTGTGAAGGTACTGAACAGTTACAAAAATTTATAGAATAACAGACAGTTGCAGACAGGAAGGAAAATGGTGAAAGCGTGGAAAAACATAAAGACGAGGCTTGTGACTATTATGAAATTCATGAAGATTCAATGGAAATTATAAATAAAACAATGCCAGAAGAGACGGAACTTGAGGATTTGGCAGATTTGTTTAAGATTTTCGGAGATTCTACAAGAATCCGTATTCTGTTTGTGCTTTTCGAAACAGAGGTATGTGTATGCGACCTTGCGAAAGCACTGAATATGACACAGTCTGCAATTTCCCATCAGCTTAGAATCCTGAAGCAAAACAAACTGGTGAAGAACCGACGAGAGGGAAAGTCCATTTTTTATTCTCTGGCAGATGATCATGTGCGGACGATTATCAATCAGGGAAGAGAGCATATAGAAGAAAATTAATCCGATGTGAACGTATGGTAAAAGTAAAAAGCAGGGAGTTGATATTTCAAGTATTGGCTCCCTGTTTGAAAATATAAAAGTTTTATAGAACTAACTATTGAAAGTGGAATTTACAGAATGAAATAAGAGCCTGCCAGTGGATGATAAGATCTGGCAGAGATGGAATGAGTGGAAGGAGAAGATTTGATGCGAACATTACGAGTAGCAGACCTGGAAGCAAAACCGGGTGAGAAAGTATCAGGATTTGTGCACATCATCGGGGCAGAATTCGGAATTCCGGTAACACTGATCTGTGGAGAAAAAGAGGGGGAGACTGTTCTGATCTCCGGTGGGGTACATAATGCAGAATATGTAGGAATTCAGGCAGCTATGCAGCTTGCAGATGAGCTGGATCCGAAGAAGATCGCAGGAAATATCATAGTGATCCGTCTGATGAACCGAACTGGATTCGAACACCGTACCATGAGTCTTACTTATGAGGATGGAAAAAACCTGAACAGAGTTTTCCCTGGAAATCCGAATGGTACACTTAGTGACAGGATCGCTTATACTGTTGTGACAGAATTTTTCCCGAAGGCAGATTACTATGTGGATCTGCACTGCGGTGATGGATTTGAGGGACTGGTATCTTATGTATACTGTACAGGTGCAGCAACTCCGGAAGTAGCTGCAAAAAGCCGGGAGATGGCGGAAATCGCACATGTGGACTATCTGGTAACTTCCATGTGTGGAACAGGCGGAGCTTATAACTATGCCGGAAGCATGGGAATCCCGAGTATCCTGCTGGAACGTGGACACAGTTCCCGCTGGTGCGAAGATCTGGTAGCGGAGGATGTTCATGATGTGAAGAATATCCTCAGACATCTGAGAATCCTTCGCGGGAAGTCCCATATTCATGGCAAACCACCGATAGAAGTAAGTCCTGTGATCTATGAAGATGCCCCGGTATCAGGCTGCTGGTATCCGGCGAAACAGCCCGGTGAGACCTTTAAAGAAGGCGAAGTACTGGGAAGAATCTGCGATTATTTTGGACGTGAACTGTTTGTGTACAGAGCCCAAATGGGTGGTATTATTCTTTATCAGACCATCAGTCTGTGCATTATGAAGGATACGCCGATGGTTTCTTATGGTACCTGGGATGAGGATACACAGGGTAAGATTGAAGTAGGATGTGAAGTGTGCGGAAATGAGAAACATAAGCATGGACACCATCATCATAAATCAGAGGAAAAACATCATAAACGGCATGAACATCATAAGCATCATGAGGATAAATAAATACTTAAGTAAGACAGAAATGGGTTCGACCAACTCAAGTGAAC
>OIBK01000582.1_pt1 | contig 16305 bp, 16 predicted proteins | sample 1581021 | NCBI WGS metagenome assembly OIBK01 (sample SAMEA3882554, study PRJEB24775) | human gut metagenome | biome: human-associated habitat; feature: intestine environment; material: feces | place: Netherlands | collected 2009/2010
CGCGCTAGATTTAGGTTCTAGTGGGAGACCGTGCAGGTTCAAGTCCTGTTGCCCGTACTGTTTACAAGGGTTTCAGAGGTTTTTATTACTTCTGAAATTCTTATTTTTTTATCATTTTTTCCTATACGAAAGGATATCACAATGCAGGCTTACAAGGATTTAGTAAAAGCACTTCCTGGCTTAAAAGAGGATATGCCACGCGCATTTTACATGCTCGCAGAGCTCTTTGATTACGGTTCATTTGATATATGCAGAAGTGATGACAAATATATAATCCCATATATCATGAATGATGCGGTGGAATGCTATCTGACTGTGGAAAATGCAGTGTTAAAGGGCGATTATCATAGCGAGGGAGAAATTATTTCGGCATCGTTGGTTTTAGGAAGTGAAAAAGGCTACGGACTCATTCTGCACCAGCAGGACAATGTGGTCACACTCTGGTTTGATAATTTGCATGTGCATGAGGCATGCTTTAAATACCATGAAATAGGACATTTCTGGGTAAAGGGACAGGAGCAGTGGCGCATGCTTGTATATATGGTAGGAACAATCGCTGATAAGTATATGTACATGGGAAAGGAATACTGCAACGAGACGGAATGCTTTATCCAGAGCCTTATTTACTTTGCGCCGTTTCGCAGATGGACACCGGTACCTGGCGATTTGATGGAGTATCATTTTCCGGCCCGTGTAGAGGGAATAGACATTATGGAGGAGCTTTGCAGGGAGGTTTCGGACACTGATTATCTTAAGCTCATTGCACGCTACAGGGCAAATCCATGTGAGAAAACGGAAAAGCTTTTGAGTAGACATTTAGCCGATGCAAAAAGAGTACCGCTTTATCAGTATATTTATAAGCTTGTGATAAAGGCATCAAAGGATTATCCGGAGAGAAATTACGGAAATCAGATAAATGAACGCATAAAAGAAAAGCGTAAAGCGCTTGAAAAGGAGCTGCTTCAAAAGGGATACACCGGAAAATACCCTGTGTTTTCAAAGAAAAATACGACTGTGCGTGTAATGGAGGAACAGCCCTACGTCACAGCAATTCTCGAGTGGGATGATTACAAATATAAGCAGCAGCTCATGGTTTCTGAGTGCAGTGCCAAAAAGTATGATGGAATAAATGCGGGATTTTTTAAAGGAATAGGCAGACACGGACGCATTGTGCAGGTGTAGATACACATAAAACAAAAGCCACAGAGCAATCCGTGGCTTTCATAATACGCTTATTACAAGGATGGGCTTGAGAAGACTCGAACTTCCGACCTCACGCTTATCAGGCGTGCGCTCTAACCGGCTGAGCTACAAGCCCTTGTGTTTTGCACAAAACGTATACTACAATATTTTTGGTGAGAAGTCAAGAGTTTTTTAGAGGTTTTCTCCATCTGTTTTATTTTTCGGATAATCGTTTGAGTGTGCACTGATGACTTCATTAATCCAGTCTACACACTGTTTTTTACCGTCATCTGTAAATGGAAAGGTATTGTCAGTCTTTTTGCTGTCGTCGGTCAGGTCAAAAATATACGGCCCCGGCCATATCCATGCATGAAATATTGGCTCACCCTTTTCCTCGGGTGTATCTTCGGTGGCTTCCTTAATGATAGGCTCCTCACGCTTTATGAGAAAACGCATGCCGTTCATCCAGCCGGTAAAGGTTGTTTTTTTATAGTAGTTGAGATTGAGTGCATCGTCGTATGTAAGCATAGGTGGCTCCTTGATATATAATGATATGTAATTATACACCAAATATCCGTTTAATGCCAGAATAACGCCGGTACTTAACAATTCAAAGTAATCATGCCCTGAAAATTAATATTTTAATGCGAAAATAAAAATGAATAAAAATGTATAAATAATGCTTATAAGCTACATAAATTACCCTTATTAATGAGTATTATAAAAAAATGACTAATTTTTATGCAAAAATAAAAATAATATAGGAAAATATATCCAATTGACAAAGTATGATTTCTGTGTATAATAAAAAAGAATTGTTCGCGTCAGAACGACAGTTGTATCAGACAGCAAGATTAGGGAGTGTGTAATGACAATGACGTCATTCGCACTTTTTTGCGTATTAGACAAAATACTTTGACGTGGTGCAGTGATAATGCTTTAAAAAATAAAAATAATGCATTATCGATACAAATCCAAGAGGGAGAGAAAAATATGGGTAAGTACATTGTAAAGAGAGTTATTCTCGCTATTTTTACAATCTTCATTATCAGTCTTATTACATTCTTTGCCATGAATGCAATTCCGGGTGGTCCATTCAATTCGGAGAAGGCAAAGAGTCCGGCGGTAATGAAAGAGCTTGAGGCACGCTACGGACTTGATCAGCCACTTATAGTCCAGTACAAGAACTACATGGCAGGCGTGCTGCACGGAGATTTCGGTGTTAGTCTTAAGACAGACCGTCCGATCTCAGATATCATCGGGGAGAGCTTCCCGATTTCAGCGAAGCTTGGACTTTTAGCGGCGCTTACAGCGATAGTATTCGGAGTGGTGCTCGGTTCGATAGCAGCGCTGATGCGAAACAGGTGGCCGGATCGAGTTATAGTATTCTTCGTCACACTGATTACGTCGATGCCGTCATTTGTCATCGCTACGTTATTACTTTATTTCTTCTGTATAAAGCTTGGTGTGGTGCAGGCTTTCAGCTCAGGAAGCAACATGATATTACTTCCGGTGCTGTCACTGTCACTTTCACCGATGGCATATATTACAAGACTTACAAAGACTTCAATGCTTGATGCACTCGGACAGGATTACATCCGTACGGCAAAGGCCAAGGGTGTACATCAGTACAAGATTATATTTGTACATGCGCTTCGTAATGCGCTCATTCCGGTCATCACATATGTGGGACCTATGATTGGTGGTATCCTCACAGGTTCAATGGTTATTGAGAGTATTTTCAATATCGGAGGACTCGGTTCCAAGTTCGTAAGCTGTATCACAAACCGTGATTACACAATGATTATGGCCACAACACTTTTCCTTGCTGTCATCATGGTAGGCGCGAACCTCATTACAGATATTGTATACAAAGTGATTGATCCACGTATTAAGCTTGATTAAGGAGAGATAAAGATGAAAGATAATATGAAGAGAGCTCCTTTCTCCACACAGATTGACCTTAGCAAGTTCGATATGAAGGATTTTGCCAAGGCATCAGATGAAGAGAAACGCCAGCAGGAGGTTATGGGTGAGTCAACTACCTTCTTTAAGGATGGTCTTAAGAGACTCCGTAAAAATCCACTGGCTATGGGTTCTATTATAGTTTTGGTTTTACTTATTTTGGTTATTCTTCTGGCACCAAAGATTGTGCCTTACGGCTATGCAGATATCGTTAAGGGTGCACAGAACTTAGGACCTTTCCAGTACAGCGATGCTGAGCAGGCACAGATTGATGCAGGTGAGAAGCTGTTCCCGCACATTTTTGGCACAGATGAGCTCGGAAGAGACTATTTTATCCGTGTTGTTTACGGAGCTCGTGTATCGCTGGGAGTCGGTGTGTTTGCATCACTGCTTGTGCTTATAATCGGTATCATTTACGGTTCCGTATCAGGCTTCTGCGGTGGCAAGGTAGATATGGTTATGATGAGAATAGTAGATATCATTTATTCATTGCCTGATATGCTGCTCATCATTTTACTCGCAGTTGTATTAAATGAGGTGCTAACACCTGTAATAAAGGGTACAGTGCTTTCAAAGCTCGGTGTCAACATGATTGCACTTTTCATAGTGTTTGGATTGCTTTACTGGGTAGGAATGGCAAGACTTATAAGAGGTCAGATTCTTACCATCAAGCAGAATGAGTACATTCTCGCAGCAAAGTGTATCGGAACATCATCAGCCCGCACTATCAGAAAACACATTTTACCGAACTGTCTGTCAGTAATCATCATTACTACAGCGCTTCAGATACCATCAGCCATCTTTACTGAGAGTTATCTGTCATTTATCGGACTTGGTGTTTCGGCTCCTATGCCTTCACTTGGTTCGTTGGCAAATACAGCGCGTGGCGGACTCCAAAGCTACCCATTGCGTCTTATTTTTCCGGCGCTTACGATTTGTATCATTGTTCTTACATTGAATCTTATCGGTGACGGCTTAAGAGATGCATTTGACCCTAAATTATCGAAATAGTAAGGAGTGAGTAAGATGGAAGATAATAAGTTTGTTCTTGAAGTATCTGATCTGCACACTACCTTCAAGACCGATAACGGAGACGTATCAGCTGTAAACGGTGTCAGCTTTAAGCTTGAGCCGGGAAAGACTCTTGGAATCGTAGGAGAGTCAGGCTCAGGAAAGTCAGTTACAGCATATTCAATCATGCAGATTCTTGCTGAGAATGGTGCCATCACAGGCGGCTCAGTAAAATATAAGGGTGAGGATATCACCAAATTGAACAAAAAGAAAATGGCAGATTTCAGAGGAAAATGCTGTTCAATCATTTTCCAGGATCCTATGACATCGCTTAATCCGGTATTTACGGTAGGCTACCAGCTTGAGGAGGCAGTGCTTCTTCACACAGACCGTACAAAGAAGGAAGCAAAGGAGCGCGCTATAGAGATGCTCACACTTGTAGGAGTAAATGAGCCTGAGAAGCGTGTAAATCAGTACCCTCATGAGCTTTCCGGTGGTATGAGACAGCGTGTCATGATAGCTATGGCATTAGCCTGTGAGCCGGATATCCTTATCGCAGATGAGCCGACAACAGCTCTTGATGTGACTATCCAGGCACAGATTCTTGAGCTTATGCAGTCACTGCAGGAAAAGCTTGGTATGGCAATCATCATGGTTACACATGATCTGGGTGTCATTGCTTCAATGTGTGATGAAATCATAGTTATGTACGGCGGCCGTGTGTGTGAGAGAGGAACAGCAGATGCCATATTCTACAGCCCGGCGCATGAGTACACAAAGGGACTGCTTCGTTCAATCCCTACAAAGACAAATTCAAAAACCAGGCTTGTTCCTATCGGAGGCACACCAATCAATATGCTCAACATGCCAGAGGGCTGTGCATTCTGCCCTCGCTGTGATGCCGCTATGAAGATTTGTCTCACCGAAAAGCCGGAGGAAATCTGGGTTGGAGAGGATCATCTCGCATCATGCTGGATGAATATTAAGAATATGATGGAGGAGGGAAAATCAAATGAGTAATGAAACAAATAACAACGAGTACCTGCTCAAGGTAGACCATTTGAAGCAGTATTTCCCTGTTCATGACGGATTTAAAAAGATGGAATTAAAGGCAGTCGATGATGTGTCATTTGCCATAAAGCCGGGTGAGACGCTTGGACTTGTTGGCGAGTCAGGCTGTGGAAAGACAACCGTAGGACGTACTCTTTTACGTCTGTACCAGCCGACAGCTGGACGCATTGAGTTCGACGGCAATGTTTTGTTTGACAGTGAGAAGAAGATAGATGTGAATATGCATCCTTACCGTAAGCAGATGCAGATGGTATTCCAGGATCCGTATTCATCACTCAACCCTCGTATGACGGTTGAGGATATCATCGGAGAGCCTCTCGATGTGCACAAGCTCTATAATAGCAAGAAAGAGCGCCATGAGATGATTATGGATCTCATGGAGACAGTTGGACTAAACGCAGACCATGCCACACGTTATGCACATGAGTTTTCGGGTGGACAGAGACAGCGTATCGGAATAGCAAGAGCGCTTGCAGTAGATCCGAAGTTTATCGTATGTGATGAGCCGGTATCGGCACTTGATGTTTCAATTCAGGCTCAGGTAGTCAACATGTTTGAGGATCTGCAGAAGGAGAGAGGGTTATCATACCTGTTTATAGCGCATGATCTGCTTGTAGTGCAGCATATCTCTGACAGAATAGCTGTTATGTACTTGGGCCATATGATGGAGCTTGCAGATGCAGATGAGCTGATGGACAATCCAATCCATCCGTACACACAGTCGCTGCTTTCAGCGGTTCCGATCCCGGATCCTGAGACTGCCAGACACAGCAAGCGAATCGTGCTTGAGGGAGATGTTCCTTCACCTCTTCGCATGCCTAGCGGCTGTCCGTTCCGTTCGCGTTGTAAATACGCGACAGAACAGTGTGCAGCAGCACGTCCGGAGCTTACAGACAGAGGAAACGGACATATGGTTGCATGCTTCAACCGCTAATATAAGGTTTTTACCGGCATATAGCTTAAGCCACATGTGCCGGTTCTAACATAAATTTATTTTTCATATTAATTAATAGGAGGAAGAAAGATGAAAAAGAGATTAGTAGCACTTACTCTTGTTGCAGCTATGGCACTTGGCATGACTGCTTGTGGAAGCAAGAGCAACAACAAAACAACTACTAACGACACTTCTGATACTGCTGTATCAACAGCCGTAGACTGGACAAGCTATGATGAGTTAGTAGAATCTATCCGTACAGAAGCAGATCTTGCAAAGCGTGCAGAGATGATGCACCAGGCAGAGGATATGCTTATGGATACATGGTGTGTTATTCCACTTTACTACTACAATGACCAGTATATGCTCAAGGATTATGTCACAGACGTATACTCAACAGTAGAGGGTATGAAATACTTCTACAATGCAAAGAACACAAAGAATGCCGGAAAGTTAAACATCTTCATGGCATCAGAGCCTGATCATATCGATCCTGCATTAAACAGTACTGTTGACGGCGGATGTCTTGCAGTAAACAGCTTTGAGGGTCTTATGCGTTACAACGCTGAGGGCAAGCTTGAGCCTGCATGTGCAGAGAGCTATGAGGTTTCTGAGGATGGCCTCACATACACATTCACAATGCGTGACGGTCTTAAGTGGTCAAATGGTGATGAGCTTACTGCAAAGGATTTCGAGTGGTCTTGGAGGAGAGCTGCAGATCCTAAGACAGCTGCAGATTACAGCTACCTTTGCGCAGTATTCGCAGGATATGATGATACAAAGGGTCTTGCTGCTGATGATGTAGTAGCTTCTGATGATGGAAAGACTCTTACAGTCAAGCTTAAAGCAGTTACACCATACTTCCTTGACTTATGTGCATTCCCATTCTTCTTCCCTGTAAACCAGAAGTCAGTAGAGGGAAATGATGACTGGGCAAACGATGCAAGCGACAAGTTCGTTACAAACGGTGCATTCACACTCAAGGAGTGGAAACATGATTCAAGCATGACATATGTTAAGAATCCTAACTACTGGGATGCTGACAATGTAACAGTTGATGAGATGAACGTAATGCTTACATCTGATGATGTTTCAGCTTACACAGCTTACCAGAACGGTGACCTTGATTTTATTGATTCAATTCCTACAGCAGAGATTGAGGCAGCTAAGAAGACAAGCGAGTTCTACACAGTTGACAACCTTGGAACATACTACGTAGGCTTCAACATTAACTCTAAGCTCTACTCAGAACTTGGATTAGATGCTGACCAGGCTAAGGTATTCAGAAAAGCAATCTGTCTTCTTATCGATCGTCAGTACATTATCGATACAATCGCCCAGGGCGGACAGAAGATTGCCACAACATTTATCCCAGAGGGTGTTACAGATGGTAACGGTGGCGAGTTCAAGAACAAAGATTACTACGGCACAGATTACGATAAGAACTTTGAGGAGGCTAAAGAGCTTCTTGCTTCTATCGGATTATTAGATGAGAGCACAGGCCAGGTAAACCAGACTGTCGAGTTCACATACCTTGTAAACAACTCAGAGTCAAATGTAAAGATTGGTGAGGCTATTCAGGCTGATCTTTCAAAGGTAGGTATCAACTTAAAGGTTGAGCAGCAGGAGTGGAACGTATTCCTTAACAGCCGTAAGGACGGACAGTTTGATTTCGCCCGTGAGGGATGGCTTATGGATTACAACGATCCAATCAACATGCTTGAGATGTTCACAACAAAATCAGGTAACAACGATATGCAGTTCGGTCGTTAATCTGATTTTGCTATCATAACAAAGCCATTCGTGCCATTCGCACGACGATGCGAATAACATGCAGTGTATACAGGAAGTCATACAGTTATTGTATGGCTTCCTTTTTTGCGTTTAAAGTGGGCTTTTCAGAGCGAAAAAAGGCTCTTTAAAAAAATATGATAATGGTGTAAAATTGTTATTATATAGTTTTAGAATGATGTTTGAGGGTGTGTGATGATTTTAGGACTAAGTGATACGGAAAAGAAATTTAAGACAGCGATGGATACGGCAGGTGCCGACATGACAGTGGTCAACAGCTGGCTTAAGCTGTATGTCAAAACAAAAAAGAATTCCTCCGGTGTTGCAAAGCGCTATTATGGCGTGAAGACAGGTTTAAGCAGCCTGCTTTCAGATTTAAAGGAGCTTGAGCAGCAAGTTATTGGGTATTGTGAGCTCACAGGAACCGACCGGAAGCACTTTGGAGAGCTGATAAAGGCTTGCAAAGCGAAAAGCGGCATTTTTGACGATGAATTTTTAATCAGCAAGGTGGACACGGATTTTCACACGACTCTGGACTCTGTTGTAAAGCAGGGGGAGAGATATCTGTCATCCTTTGACAACGGTATCATTTTACAGAGTGAGATAGAGAATCTGATACACCTGACAAATGAGGGGCTTGAAAGGAAAAAGCCTGATTTGTTTGCTCTGTCATATTTCTATCTGGGGCACAGCAACAAAGAGCTTGCAGAGCTAAATTTCACACAAAAGACTAAGAGAGTGCATGAGATATATTACGAGGAGTTCTGGAAGGATATATTAAAGCAGCTTGAGGCATGTGTGAAGCAGGCTGAGGCCATAAACGATAAGTATGAGGGCACGACAGACCGGCGCACGGCAAGGATACTGTCGGAGCTTAATCCGCTGCTTGTGGGTGTTACAAAGCAATGGGAGCCGGAACAGACAGCAGAATACATACTGCGCGATATGTGCAGGATATTCAGGGATTGACATAGAAAATGCAGATTGATAAAGGAGCAGAATATGGATGTTATAATTTGGGCAATTATCTTAGGAGCTGTTTTTTACATTAACAAAAAATCAAAGAGCGCAGGCAGTAAAAACACGCAGCCAAACAAACCGAGACCGCAGCAGAAGCAGATGCAGCAGATATGGAACAGCATGCAGAATACAGTTCAGTCGGGTATGAATGCATTGAACCAGACATATCAGCAGAAACCACAGCCACAGATGCAGCAGAGAGCACAGCAGGCTCAGAGACCACAGATGCAGCAGAGAGTACAGCCACAGCAGAGCAATCCGGATATAGTGCAGAGGGCCGTGAAAAATAACGCACGCTTTGCGGATGATACGACACAAAAAGAGCTTGAGGCTATGCACGGACATAGCGAGGCACAGCAGAGGATGGCTCAGGAGCACTCAAGAAACTGCCAGACACTGCATAATAAAGCAGCCGATGGTGCAAAGATTATAGAGGCTGAGACACAGAGCATGTTTGGCAGTGTTGAGGATCTGATTGCCATGGGATACAGCGGTAATTTGGAGTTTGAGAGAGATTTCCTTGGAGAAGGCTTAGACATGATTAACAACTTTTAAATAATATGAAAAGAGGCAGAAATGATGGACAGAACACCAAAGCCCGGAGAGCTTTACAGGCACTTTAAGAATAAGCTGTATCAGATAGTTACAGTGGCAACACATTCAGAGACAGGGGAAAAGCTTGTGATTTATCAGGCTTTATATGATGATTTTGGGATATACGCCAGACCACTCGACATGTTTGTAAGCGAGGTGGACCATGAGAAATATCCTGATGTGAAGCAGAAATACAGATTTGAGAAGATCACGCTTAAGGATCAGCCGGAGGATATGCCTGGAAAGAGTATCTCTTCCAACACTAATGAGATTGCAGCTAATGCACCTGAAGCTGTGAGTGTTCAGACACAGGCATGTTATGAGCCGGCACCGGATGCAGATGAAGGCCAGGCACCGGATCCGCGTTTGCTGGAGTTTCTTGATGCGGATACCTTTGAAGAGAAGTACAATATACTTATTTCAATGAGGGATATCATAACCGACCGCCTTATAGATGACATAGCGGTGGTTATGGATGTTGTAGTTCCTGAGGGCCCATTGCAAAAGCGGTATGATGATTTAAAGAATACGATAAAGACCAGGCAGTACTATGAATTTTCCAATCGGCTCAGATAGCTGTTGTGATATTTGCCGGATTCAGTGACATCCTCGCCAAACCAGTCAGGCGCTGTGAATTCATTTGCTGCGTCGACAGAGTCGAATTCAACCTCCACAAGTGTAAGAGGAGCCAGATCACCCTCAAATACATCAAGCTCTGCGGTCAGATCACCGTCAAGAGGTATGAGATAGCGTGTCTTTTCGATGAGACGACCGTCAATCTTTTGGACAAGATGGTCGTAGGCTTCTTTTGTGAGAGGAAGATTGTACTCCTCGCGCACCATAAGACCGGCTCCCTTGTATGTCATATAATAGCTGTCATTTGAGCGTCTGACTCTGACAACAGGCGAGGTGCACAGATAGCCCTGGGCGATTTTTTTGCTCGCGTAGCTGTCTAAATTGGAAGGAAGCTGTTTAAGTAAGTATTTTCTTTCGATTTCCATGGTATATCCTTTCAGGTTACTGGTAGATTTATAGTTACGGTTTATACTTTTGTTTTACCCTCATATCATTTATATATGATTATAATGACCGGTATTTAAAAATTCAAGGATGAACCGCAGCTTTTTAGTATTATCAAAGAAAAATAAAGGAGAAAAATATGATTAAAGTAGGAATTTTTATGGCAGACGGCTGTGAGGAGATTGAAGGACTTACAGTAGTAGATATAGTTAGAAGAGCAAAGCTTGAGATTGAAACCATATCAATCACGGAAAAAGCCGAGGTGACAAGCTCTCATCAGGTGACATTTAAGACAGATACCACAAAGGCACAGGCTGATTTTGACAGCTACGATGCAATCGTACTGCCGGGAGGCATGCCGGGTACATTAAACCTTGGCGCGGATGAGACCGTAGTAAAGACAATTAAGAGATTTGCCGCTGAGGGAAAGCTTGTTGCAGCGATATGTGCAGCGCCTAGCGTGCTCGGTGAGAATCATATACTTGAGGGCAAAAAAGCTACCTGTCATCCGGGTTTTGAGGAAAAGCTGCTCGGTGCACAGTGGCTTGAGCAGCCTGTAGTTGTGGATGGCAATGTGATTACAAGTCGTGGAATGGGAACAGCTATTGCGTTTGCACTCGAGCTTGTCAGATACTTCACAGACGATGCCACAGTAGAGCATATTCGACAGGGACTGGTATACTAATACGACGTTCAGCAAACAATCAGATTAATCATAAATGAGGGGCAAAATACTTTTTGACCCTCATATCATTAGTATTATAACAAAAGAGGTCACACACCAACCCCCATGGTGCGCGGCCTCTTTTTATGCTTGCATTTGAAGCGTACATTTGAAGCCTGCTATTGCAGAGCTTATTTCATCTGCTGCTCCTGCTTCATGATCATCTGCTTGACCATCTCGCCACCGATTGAACCGGCCTGTTTAGAAGTAAGGTCACCGTTGTAGCCCTCTTTTAAAGGGACTCCAAGCTCTGAAGCAACCTCTTCCTTGAAACGGCTCATAGCCTCTTTTGCCTCCGGTACAGAAGCCTTTTTACTACTTGATGCTGCCATAATGCAATACCTCCTTTTAAAACGTTATACACAAGCTGTATGTGTATGGAAATATTATGCCGTAAAATGACAAAAATATGTTTTGGTATTGCTGACAATTTATGGAATTATATACAAAAGCAAATTTAATGTAAAAAACACTGGAAATAGTGGATTTGTTGTGTTATAATCATCCAATGACTGGGCTTAGCAGTTTATAAAGCATGCCCACATTACATTTGATGTACATACCATTCATATATATTTTTAAGGAGGATAACGATTGACATGAGTGTACAGGTTGAGAATTTAGAGCATAATATGGCGAAGCTTACTATTGAGGTAGCAGCTGAGGAATTAGAGAAAGCATTGGATTCTGCATATCAGAAGCAGAAGAAACAGATTAGTGTACCTGGATTCCGTAAAGGAAAAGTGCCAAGAGCTATGATTGAGAAAATGTATGGAGCAGGTGTGTTCTACGAGGATGCAGCAAACATTCTTATGCAGCAGACATACGCAGGTGCGGTTGACGAGAGCGGTGTTGACATTGTTTCACGCCCAACAGTTGAGGTTACTCAGATTGAGAAGGGACAGCCTTTCATCTACACAGCAGAGGTTGCTGTAAGACCTGAGGTTACTCTTGGTAAGTACATGGGCGTTACAGTTACAAAGATCGACACATCAGTTTCTGATGAAGAGGTTGACGCTGAGCTTGAGAACCAGAGAAACAAAAATGCAAGAACAGTTACAGTTACAGATCGTCCTGTAGCAGAGGGAGATACAGCAGTTATCGACTTTGAGGGATTTGTTGACGGAGTAGCTTTCGAGGGTGGAAAGGGTGAGAATCATCCATTAGAGATCGGTTCACACACATTCATCGATACATTCGAGGATCAGTTAGTAGGAAAGAACACAGGCGATGAGGTTGAGGTCAATGTAACATTCCCTGAGAAGTATCAGGCAGCAGACCTTGCAGGAAAGCCGGCTACATTCAAGGTTAAGATCAACGAGATCAAGGCTAAGGAGCTTCCTGAGCTTGATGATGAGTTTGCACAGGATGCAGCAGGTGTTGATACATTAGCTGAGTACAAAGAGGAAATCAAAAAGAACCTCACAGAGAAGAAAGAGACAGAAGCTAAGAAGACTAAAGAGGATGAGGCTATCCAGAAGATTATCGATAAGTCAAAGATGGATCTTCCTGAGGCAATGATTGAGACACAGTGTGAGACAATGGTTGAGGAGTTCGCTCAGAGAATCGCACAGAGCGGTCTTACAATGGAGCAGTACTTACAGTTCTCAGGCATGACAATTGACCAGCTTAAGGATCAGGTTCGTCCTGAGGCTACAACACGTATCCAGAGCAGCCTTGTACTTGAGCAGATTGCCAAGGAGGAGAACATCGAGGTTACTGATGCAGATATCGATGCTGAGGTAGAGAAGATGGCTAAGGCATACGGCATGGAGGCTGATAAGCTTAAAGAGTACATGGGAGATGCTGAGAAGGAGTCTATGAAGAAAGACCTTGCTATCACAAAGGCCGTAGATCTTATCATGGACAACGTTAAAGAGCGTGCAAAGGCAAAGAAAAAGGCTGATGCAGAAGAGTCTACAGAAGAATAAGATTTTTGAATCAAGATTTGATGGACTGGCTCAGAAGCCTATTTTCTGAGCCGGTCTTTTGAGCTTTTATAAAGGAGGTATTTTATATGAGTTTAGTACCATATGTCATTGAACAGACTAGCAGAGGAGAGCGCAACTACGACATTTACTCCAGATTATTAAAAGATCGTATAATTTTCCTTGGAGAGGAAGTAAATGAGACAACAGCCAGCCTTGTTGTTGCCCAGCTTTTATTCCTTGAGTCTGAGGATCCGAATAAGGATATCCACCTTTACATCAATTCACCGGGTGGAATGGTTACAGCAGGACTTGCTATTTACGATACTATGCAGTACATCAAGTGTGATGTTTCAACAATCTGTATCGGTCTTGCAGCAAGCATGGGAGCTTTTCTTCTCGCAGGCGGTGCAAAGGGCAAGAGATATGCTCTTCCAAATGCAGAGATTATGATTCATCAGCCATCGGGCGGTGCAAAGGGTCAGGCTACTGAGATTCAGATTGCTGCAGAAAATATTTTAAAGACAAAGAAGAGATTAAACGAAATTTTAGCAGCCAATACAGGCAAGCCATACGAGACAATTGCAGCTGATACAGAGCGAGACAACTATATGTCAGCACAGGAAGCCGCAGAGTATGGTCTCATAGACAGTGTAATAACAAACAGATAATCAGAAGTTAGATGAATTTAAGAGGGTACCCCATATGGGATGCCCTCATGCAATAAAAGGAGTTAATAATGGCAGGAAAAAACGACGGAAAGATTCGCTGCTCATTTTGCGGTAAGACACAGGACCAGGTAAATCGTTTGATTTCCGGACCTAATGGAGCTTTTATCTGCGATGAGTGTATAGATATATGTGCCGAGATTCTTGAGGAAGAAGGCGTAGAGGGCCATGAGGACAAAAGCAGCGCTAAGGATGATATAAATCTTGTTACTCCGGAGGAGCTTAAGGCGTTTTTGGACGATTATGTAATAGGACAGGACCAGGCAAAGAAGGTGCTTTCGGTTGCTGTTTACAATCACTATAAGAGAGTACTGGCAGGTGATACATCAGATGTAGAGCTTCAGAAGAGTAATATTCTCATGCTTGGACCTACAGGCTCAGGAAAGACACTTCTTGCGCAGACACTTGCCAGAGTGATAAATGTTCCATTTGCTATCGCTGATGCTACAACACTTACAGAGGCAGGATACGTAGGTGAGGATGTGGAGAATATCCTATTAAAGCTTATTCAGGCGGCAGATTATGATATCGAGCGTGCAGAGCATGGTATCATTTATATTGATGAGATCGACAAGATCACAAGAAAATCGGAGAATGCATCGATTACCCGAGATGTGTCTGGTGAAGGTGTGCAACAGGCACTGCTGAAAATCCTGGAGGGTACGGTTGCTTCTGTTCCGCCTCAGGGAGGAAGAAAGCATCCGCATCAGGAACTGCTTCAGATCGATACCACAAACATCCTCTTTATCTGCGGCGGAGCATTTGAAGGACTGGAAAAGATCATCGAGAACCGTACCGACACTAAGGCGATCGGCTTTAATTCGGCACTTCAGGAGAAAAAGACGGAGGATGTCGGAGCTGTACTCAAACAAGTACTTCCGCAGGATTTCATTAAATTCGGTATGATTCCGGAGTTGATGGGTCGTGTGCCGGTCATCGTTTCTCTGAATCCGCTGGATCGTGACACCCTGATCCGTATTTTGCAGGAGCCGAAGAATTCCATCGTAAAACAGTACAAAAAACTGTTTGAGCTGGATGGCGTGGATCTGGAGTTTGATGATGGTGCAATCGAGGCCATTGCAGACAAGACACTGGAGAGAAAGACAGGTGCCAGAGGTCTGCGTGCAATCATGGAACAGGCTATGATGGATCTGATGTACCGCATACCGTCCGATGATACGATCGCTTCCTGCGGTGTGACAAAAGAAGTGATCGAAGGCACAGGAGAACCAATCCTCACACATAAAGAAAAAACAGCCGCAAAACCACGCGGCAGACGCTTTAAAAATGGAGTTGAAGAAACAGCATAATGAGTGAAGAAATAACACGTATGCCGGCAGTTGCACTGCGAGGGATGACGATCCTGCCATCGATGATCGTGCATTTTGATGTAAGCCGGGATAAATCGATAAAGGCGATCGAACAGGCGATGACAGCGGACCAGAAACTGTTTGTGGTGACACAGAGAGATCCGGAAGCTTCAGATCCGGGGATCGATGATCTGTATCACATCGGTACCGTTGTGGAGATCAAACAGCTTGTGAAATTACCGAAAAATATTATACGCGTACTGGTAGAAGGCCTGGAGCGTGCGGAATTGCTGGAAATGGAAGTATCTGCCGGATATCTGGACGCCAAAGTTGCAACGTTCCCGGATGTCAAAGATCAGGATTATCCGGGAAAAGGCGATGAAGTCGGACAGCAGGCGATGATCCGCAATCTGAAAGAACTGTTTCAGAAGTACGCACAGGCAAACGGCAAGATCAGCCAGGAGCTGGTGCGTCAGATCATGGAGATCGAAGATCTGGAGCATCTGACAGATCAGATCGCGATCCATATTCCACTGTACTATGAAGAAAAACAGAGGATTCTGGAAGCTGTTTTTCTGTATGACCGCTATGAAGAGCTCTGTGTGATTCTTGCAAACGAAGAGAATATCATGCGGATCAAAGTGCAGCTTCAGGAAAAGGTAAAGGCACGTATCGACAAAAATCAGAAAGAATATATTTTAAGAGAACAGCTGAGATTAATAAGAGAAGAACTGGGCGATGACACAACGCTAGATGATGCACAGCATTTTCTGGAAGAAACGGAAAAGCTGACGGCAGGCGAAGAAGTCAAAGAGAAGATACGAAAAGAGATCAAACGCTTTTCTAATTCGGCAGGCAATACTTCTGAAGCAGGAGTGATCCGTGGCTATATCGAGACACTGCTGGAAATGCCGTGGGATAAAATGTCTGAGGATAACGAAGATATTTCCGCAGCGAGAAAGCAGCTGGATCAGGATCACTACGGACTTGAGAAAGTAAAAGAGCGTGTATTAGAATTTCTGGCAGT
>OIBK01000602.1_pt1 | contig 15752 bp, 19 predicted proteins | sample 1581021 | NCBI WGS metagenome assembly OIBK01 (sample SAMEA3882554, study PRJEB24775) | human gut metagenome | biome: human-associated habitat; feature: intestine environment; material: feces | place: Netherlands | collected 2009/2010
CAAAAATCAGAAGATAAGGTGGCGCAACTGCAATGTGGGAACGCACGCTGTCTCAAAAATCAGTCCGTCTTTTCTGCGAGCAAAAAGTGATAGATGAAGCAAAGGCGGATGCGTATGTCTATGGGTACGAGTTGCTCATATCATCTGTTGTGAGCGTTCTGCTTGTTGTTTTAATCGCTGTTGTGTGTGGTGATGTGCGGTACGCACTTTCATTTTTGATTGGGTTTATCCCACAGCGAATCTACATTGGCGGATACCATGCAACATCGCACACCAGATGCTATTTGGCATTCTCCGGACTGGCACTTATCTGCATTTTGCTAAGTAAGGCAATCGCAGCAAATCACCTTTTCCGTATCCTGACAACAGTAGCTCTTTTGGGCATCTCTATCTTTCTCTCACCTATCGAAGCAAAGAATAAGCCTTTAAGTGAAAAGAAGCGGTCAAGTTACAAGATGGTCGCATCTGTTCTTTCGTCAATAGATTTCCTGCTTGCCATTTTTAATGTGCTTCCGTATACACGTCATGTAGTTTGCTACTATCTCTCCAAATGGGTATTGATTGTATTCTCAACAATTCCTTTGGTTCAACAAAAATTTAATGCCAACTTTTGTAGATAGGGAGGTGATAACATGAAAAAAAACAAATGGGTGCTGCTTCTTATCGCTTTTGTTGCATTTTTGGTATTGGTTTATTTTATTGGTGCTTGCCTTAATGCAACGGCAGAGGCATTGACAATTATTTCGCTCTGCATCGGCATACTGGTCATTTATTTAGTCGTAAAAGCAATCAAATCAAAATAAGGAAAGGAAAATGTGATCATGAGTACAAGAAAATTCATCAAAAAACTTACGGCGATAGAATATGAAAGATGTATCTCGAAGAGAATTCTTGAAAACTTTATGTTTAGGCATAACAGTAGCCGCTTTACAAAATTTGCCAATGACAACGGCTTTTGCAGACAGTGCAATCAGTAAAACAAAAATTATTTCTAAAAGCGACCGTGAAAATTTGGTGGCTACTGTTGCAAGAACTGTGCAAGTGTCCTACAAAATAGATAAAAATACGATCATTGAAGTAACTCGCTTTACTGATATTGATGGACAAAATGTTACCTTGAACCGGAGCGTTAAAGAAGATGGTACAGGTGAACTTGTCTATACGAAAGCCCAAAAAACGAAAAAAAGCAAATTGACCAATCAAAGCTATGATGTCTTTTTGAAATTAGCAACTTCAAAATCTATGCCTCAAACAAGGGGAGCCACTGTTGGAAGTGATGTTACAGGATCACAGTATAAGCATATATTTGTATCAAATCTCAGCTATACAATTGACAATACGGCGATTGCGCAAATTGAGATTGGTGGAGTTGAAACTGCAGCAAGCCTTTTAATTACTGGGTTGTACTTGCCGGGAAGCACTGCTGTTACGGTTGGATCCTTTTTGGTTAGTGTGGTTCTAGCTACTTCTCCATCGAAAGTTGTTATAAATCAATCGCTGTATGAAGTCCATTTCGCATATGATAATAGCTACTATACCCATTGCTATCATGATATTTTGTATTCGTATGATTCCGGTGGACACCTTATGGATACTACAAAATCGTACCATCAAGCTGTGGGAGGCTAAGAATGAAAAAAGGCAAAAGCAACTTTTTTCTTATTGCTCCTTTTGCCCTTTGGGGCTGCATTTCAGTATGGACTAGTAATCTTGTCCGATTGACAGATAAAAGCGCAGTACCTTATGCTTGGGCTTCTTTGTTTTTCTCATATGGAATCGTAGCAGTGCATTATATCCAAGTGGCAGTATCCTCCAAAGGCTGTAACAATGCCGAAAACGAAAAAATTGCATGGGTTCAGCTTGGGCTTTCAACTTTGTTCTTGATAGTAGCTGTTGTTCTAGCTATTCAATGAAGGAAAGCAAAGTAATCACCCAAAGCAGTGTAAGGTCACAATATTTTCTATTCCAACAGTATTCTAGTAGTTTCAGCATTTGTATGGTTCACATTTATTTGCCGAGGAGTATACACCTGAAGGGGAAAATTTAATGAAGGTGATTCCAATGGAGCTTTAGTGTATTGAGTGAAGAAAAAAAATAAATTAGGAGGCAGTATACTATGACTAACAAAATCAAACGGCTGATTTCCATTCTATTGGTCACGGTTTTATTTCTCCTGACCATTCAGCCAGCATTTGCAACTGGAAATAAGAGAAAGATCGATGATTATTCGATAGAAGAACTTCTCAATCTTTCTGTGCAAGAACAAGAGAATCTCGGATTTTATGTTTTGGCCGAGGTTCCAATGCGCATTCCTGTTTCTAATACAGACGGCTCAAGAGTTGTATCGTATATTGATGGAACATGGAGAGTTCTTTATACAAAGGCCAATGGATTGGGCTTTTATATGAGTGGAACTACCGTCGGTATTGGCCCGGATTTAATAAAAAATGTTTCAGGAACGGATTACTACACGAGCTATTCCGATAACATCGAACGAAGCTGCCCATTTTCAACGACAGCACTAGTTCCAGAACAAAGTATATATAATACAACCTATACATATGACTTCTATGATGTTGGAACTTATCTTGATTGCAGCGTTGGGTGTTATTTTGGAGTGGTTGGCTCAAGCAAACCAATCTATTGGAGTGCAACTACACAAGTTACCATCCCGAAATTATGATTTTGACCAGCTATGGATGAAATTGTTTTTGAACCCAGTGATGTCAATATGTTAGCAGCTTTAGGCATCGTCGAAAGTGTAAAGTTGTTTCCGTTTATGTTATCAATGGGAGAACTTCAATATGCTTGCGATTCAGAATATCGTTGCAAACAATTCGTGAATTGCCTTTCAGAATATTATCCTGACAGCCAAATTGAAGCTAGACAACTGTGGTCGAAATATCATGGTACAGCGAATGCGGTTCAATGTGATATGATAAATCATAAGCCACTGCGTGTTTGGGTCAGGAGTTCTGCCGATTGTTGGTGCGGCATTTATTATATTTGTTACTATGCAGCAAAGTATGGTACAAATAGAATTTTGCTTGCATCCAGAGAAGGTCTGAAAGAATTTATGGAAGGGAAAACCGATAAGATCTCACAAAAGTATTTGACGGAAGAAACTATTACTGAGTATGCCAAAAGATGGGGAAAGCTATTAAACGAAAACACCTCCATGCGTATTTGGCATGCGAACGATGTTAAAAGCGTTAACATAGATTATTTCGACCAGAGAATTATTAGTTTAGTATCGAGAATTCCTATTTCGGTTGGTGAACTTACCGCAGACGTATTAAAAGCGATTTCTGCTCCGGTAAGTGACTGGTATGTCATGAAACGCATAGAAGCACTTTTGAAAAAGGGTGTTCTTCAAGTCGTTATTCCAAACAAAATCTTTTATAATACCATCGTCCAGCTAAACGAAGAATAAAGGAATCCGAGCAAGTCGGCCCAACAGTCACCTCATTTCAACGAGAGGGGTGGCTGTTGGGTCAATTGTTCAAAAAGAAAAACTGAAGATAATAAAAAGTCTTGATTTCTCCATCAAAACATGGTATATACATTATACGAAACAGTGCTTTGAAAGAACGCTCCACCGTTCAATGACGTGTAAAGAGAGGTGCTTGCCATGACCGCTGTGATCTACGCCCGCTATTCCAGTGATAACCAGCGCGAAGAATCCATCGAAGGCCAGATTCGTGAATGCACGGCCTATGCCGAAAAGAATGACATCACTATCGTCAAGCACTACATTGACCGCGCCATCTCTGCCAAGACGGATAATCGCCCTCAATTCCAACAGATGATAAAGGACAGCGACAAGAAGCTGTTTGATATTGTTCTGGTCTGGAAACTTGACCGCTTTGCCCGGAATCGCTACGACAGTGCCCGGTATAAGACCCAGCTGAAGAAGAACGGTGTCAAGCTCATGTCGGCTACGGAGATCATCTCCGAGGGGCCAGAGGGTATCATTCTGGAATCGGTTCTGGAGGGCTATGCAGAATACTACTCTGCCGACCTTGCCGAAAAGGTTGTCCGTGGACAGACAGAGAACATCCTGAAAGGCCGCTGCAACGGTGGTCGTGGAACGTTTGGATATACGCTGGATTCCGAGCGGAAATTTCACATCGACCCGCTTGCCTCCCCTTTCGTGCTGGAATCGTTCACGAAGTATCGGGATGGCCTCACGATGAAAGAGATTCGGGACTGGCTGAATGAAAACGGCATCAAGAACCCGGTCGGAGGCGAATTTACTTACAACAGCGTGGAGCACATGCTCAAAAACCGGCGTTATATCGGAGAACTGAAATTCCGGGATGTGGTCGTGCCGGATGCGATTCCGCCCATCGTGCCGCTGGAACTGTTCGATGATGTGCAGGAAAAGATTGCCAAAAACAAGAAAGCCCCTGCCCGAAGAAAGGCAGAGGACGATTACCTGCTGACAACCAAGCTGCACTGTGGTTGCTGCGGTGCGCTGATGTTTGGCGAAAGCGGCACAAGCCGGACGGGAGAAGTCCACCGCTACTATAAATGTGCCACGGCCAAAAAGAAGAAGGGCTGCAAGAAGAAAACTGTCCGCAAACAGTGGCTGGAAGATCTGGTGGTGAACCAGACCATGCAGCTTGTCCGGGACGATGCCGCCATGGAATCCATTATCGCCAAGGTCATGGAGCTGCAAGACCGAGAGAACACCAACCTTCCTCTCTATGAGAAACAGCTCCGGGATGCAGAATCGGGTATCCAGAATATGCTCAACGCAATTCAAGCCGGAATCCTCACCAGTTCCACCAAGGAACGGTTGGAACAGCTCGAAGAAACCAAGCGTGAGCTTGAAGCCCGCATTGCGGAAGAAAAGCTGGCAAAGCCAAAAATCAAAGAGGAATTTATCCGTTTCTGGCTGATGCGCTTCCGTAAACTGGACATGAGCCTGAAAGACCAGAGGCAAGCGTTGGTGGATACGTTCATCAATTCGATTTATCTGTACGATGATAAGGTTTTGATAACCTTTAACTATAAAGAAGGTACACAGACCATCACGTTTGAGGAAGCGGCCCAAGCCGCATCAAAGGAAAATGGTTCGGATTTGGATTGCTTTACTGCACCAGAAAATGCCGTGAAATCGAAAGATTTCATGGCTTTTTTGTTTTGTAAGCCATGGGTGCACGGTTTCTGCACGGTTTTTGCACGGTCGGTGTTTTCCATGTCCGATTATGTAGGGCGCTGTATTGCATTGCAATCAGTGCCCTTTTTTGCATCAGGTGAGCAGGGCTAAGCGGAGTTTTGCCTTCATCTCCGGGTCGGCATCCTTGAGCAATTCCAAAAGAGCCGTCATGGAGATGGTGGGTTCGCCTGCGGCGGGTACAGCCTGCGGGCTGGAGGTACCGGGCTTGGCATAGAAGCCGCTTTCAAACTTCTTGCCCAGCTCCACACGGGAGGACTGCTGGATATGGGCGTAGGTGTTCACCAGCATATCCGCACTGGCGTGTCCTGTGGTCCCCTGCACTGCCTTAATGTCGCCGCCGGAGATCATCAACTGGTAGGTGGCACTGGAGTGACGCAGCCCATGAAAGACGATGCGCGGGAACTCCGGGTGGGCGTCCTGCCATTTCAGGAACTTCTTGCGGATAAGCACCGGCTCCACCGCCAGACCGTTGGGGAGCCGCAGCAGCATCCCGCTGTTGCGGTAGCGCTCCGGGTCGAGGGCTTCTTCCCGTTTCAGCCGTTCCAGCCACTGCTTCAGTTCCTCCCGCAGGGCAGCGGTCATAAAGATGGTGCGGCAGGAGGCCTCGGTCTTGGTGTCTTTCAGGATGAGGGAGGTCTTGCTGCCCTCCAGCTTGTCCGGGAAGATGCGGAGGATGCAGCCCTTGTCCACCTGTGCCAGCGTGTCCTTCTGCACCCGCTGCATGGAACGGTTGACGGTGAAGGTGCCCATGCCGTTGGCAGCATCAAAGTCGATGTCCTCCGGGGTCAGACCTGCCACCTCCCCTTCCCGCAGCGCACCCACCAGCGTCAGGTGCACCGCCAGATGCAGGATGGGATCCTCCATGCTGTCCAGCGCTGCCCGCATCTCGTCCACCTCCCAGATGCTGCGCTCTTGGGTGGTCTTTTTGGGTGCTTCCACCGGGACGGGGCTTTTGATGAGGATGCCCCACTCCACCGCCAGCAGAAAGGAATTGTGCAGCAACTGGTGGACTTCATGGAGGGTGGTGCCGGAGAGGGTGCGCTTCTGCTGCTTGGGCGAGAGGTCTCGCCGTTTGCCGCCCACATACTGTCCGCAAGGGGTCTTGCTCAGGGTGTCGTACAGGGCTTCGATGTGGTAAGGCCGCAGCTTCTGCATCTGCATCTCCCCGATATAGGGGATGATGAGGTTCTGGATGAGCGCCAGATTGGACTGGTAGGTCTTGGGTGCCCACTTGTGCTTGCTGCACTGCTTGGGCAGCCAGCCCATCAGAAACTCCGCCACCGTCACGGTGGACGGGATCAGGAAATTGCCGGTCGCCAGCTCATGCTCGATCTGCTTCTGGCGTTTCACTGCCTCCTCTTTGGTGGGAAAGCTTTCCCATTTGTCGCAGCTCTTGCCGTGCTCGTCCTGATAGGTGTAGCGGACACTGTAAGAGCTGCCGCGTTTCGTGATATATGCCATAGATTTGCCTCCTTATCAAGCTGCCCGGTAGAGCCACGCATCGAAGCTGTCTTTCGGGATGCGGATGCTTCCGCCTGCCCGCAGGACACGGAACTCGGTGGTGCTGTTGCACAGGTTGTAGGCGGCACGCTGGCTGATGGCCAGCATCTGTGCGACCTCCTTTACCGTGTACACCAGCTTTGTGGTCTCAGGGCTGTTGGTCGGAGACTTGACGGCATTGGTTCGAGTGACCACCTCCATTGTAGCCGGATCGGAGTCCGACTGCAAGGACTTTTTCGTATAATCTAAAGATTTCACATTCTCGTACATTTTATTACACATAGGCATTTCTCCTTACTTATCGTGGTGCACCACAGGTTTCTGCGTGCGGTTCTCATAAAATCGAATGACCTCCGGCGGGATGCTGTCCAGCGTTTTCAGGGCGGCTTCGTAGTCCTGCCGCAGCTTGGCATCCTCCAGACGCTTCAAGACGCTCCCTTCCTTCGCTTTGTCCAGCGAGGCAGAGAGCGTCTTGTTCTTCTCTTTCAGCTTTTCGTTTTCGGCGGCGGTCTTGGTGAAGGCGACGTTGTACTTCCGCAACTGGTCCTTCATCCGTGCCACATTGGGGATATAGCTGTCCAGCACCTTGCTGATCTCCGCCGCACGGCTCTTGCCGTTGAAGGGGTTGATACCCACCAGCAGGGCATCCAGTTGCTCCTTCTGCTTGGTCAGTTGGGTCATCTCTTTGAAGATACGAGGCGGGATATGCTCCCGCCCGGTCTGGCTGGCGCTTTCGCCCCGTTCCAACTCCGGGTACTGCTTGACCATGTGCTGCCAGAACTCGTCCTGCCACTTCACAAGGTTCTTGCGGTTGCCGATGATCTCCTTGGCGCTCAGCCGTCCGTCAGCGGTCAGTGGCACAAAACAGAGGTGCAGGTGGGGCGTTTTCTCGTCCATGTGGACAACAGCCGAGATAAAAGTTTGGGTGTTCTGCTTGCTTTTCAGAAACTCCAAGGCATACTCGAAATACGCCCTGATCTCCCGGTTGGTCTTATCCTTGAAAAACTCCGGGCTGGCGGTGACGAGTGCTTCCACCACTCGCACGCTGTCCTTGCGGACACGGCAGTGGGCGGCGGCTATCATGCGGTCGGCTTCTTCCCGGTACCTGCCCTGCGGCTGCACCAGATGGAGGTTGTAGCGGCTCCGGTCCGTGTCGATATCCGGGTTGCTGGCGTACTGCTCCTTGGTGCGCTCGTTGTGGGCTTCGATGGGGCTGATGGCAGGCCCCTTGTACTTTTTGAATCTTAAAATGCCGTATTGGGCTTTCATAGATCACGCTCCTTCTTGGGGTGTACAAAAAAATCTGTACGGACTTCAAATAACCTGTACGGTTCGTACGGCGTACAGAAATGTGAAATACAAACGATAACACGTTTTAATTTCATTCAATTCGCCGTACAGGTGCGTACAAGTACAGACCGTACAGGTTGTACGAACTTCTTCCGTGAAAAAATGCACTTTTTACGGACAGGGGTGGACAAGCGGCTCGATGCCCACGAATCCTCGCACCCTGCGACCACCGGGCAGGGCGGTGTTATGTGTTGCACCAGAGTACCCAGCGTGGGAACTCTGGTGTTTTTTGCTTCCTGCCTGAATATACGGAAAATTTTGCAGGAAAGGCGAAAAAGCGGCAGAACTGCAACGGAAAAAGAAAAATGCCCTTACTGGTTGCAGGGCTGCAACAGCAAGGGCAGAGAGGAAACCGTATATTGAACAAAACGGCAGAGCGTATTATAATGAGGAAAAAGCTCAAAAAGGAGGGCCGACCACATGGCACAGGAATATCTGCCCGCACCATCCAACATCCGTCTTGCGGACTTGATGAAAGAGCACAACATCAGCCAACCAGAGCTTGCCAAGGAAATCGGCTGCTCTAAAAGCACTATCAGCCGTTTTATCAGTGGCGCAAAAGGAACCCTGACCCATGAGCAGGTGCTGAAAATTGCAAGGCTGTTCAATGTGTCTACGGATTTTCTGCTGGGAGAAACCAACATCCCCGACCGCAAGAACTACGACATTGCCGAGCTGGGCTTGTCCGTAGAAGCTGCAAAGAACCTCTACACAGGGCGTGTCAATACAGAGGTGGTCAATCTGCTGCTGGAAAACGCCCGCTTTGCAGAGCTTACTTACCGCATAGCGCAGTATTTTGATGATACTTTTGCATCCGGCATCGCAGCACAGAATGCCATGCTCACGACATTGAGCACCCTGCTGCGTACAAGGGTCAAGACTCCAGAAGCAGCCAAAGCCGCAAAGGACATCGGCCTTCGGAGAAAGCCGGTGTACCAAGGCGACCTTGATGACATTGAGATGTACTTCATGGCAGCGGTCAAGGAAATCAAAAAGGGCATCGGGAGCCATTACGCCGAACAGGAAGCCATGAGCAAGAAAGTGGCAGAGAAAATGTTCACCGAATTGACCAAAGGGCAGGATGTGCAGCACCCAACGATTACGGCAGAGCAGTTGACAGATGCAATGTTGGACAGTGTTTCGGGCATGGAAGGAGCCACGCCGGAAGCACTGGAACAGCTGCGGAACGGTCTGCTGGGAATCTTGCAGTCTGCCGCAGAGCAGGAAAACGCCCATGAAGCAGACGAATGAACGGCTTTGTGCGCTGGCACAGAAAGGCGATGCTGCCGCGCTGGACAGCCTGATCGACAACAACAAGTCCTTTATTGGCAAGGTGGCAAATGACCTTTTCCGCAGCATGAATCTGGCACAGTCCGGCCTGAACCTTGACACGGACGATTTGAAACAGGCGGGCAATCTGGGCTTATGGAAAGCTGTGCCGAAGTTCGATGCAGCGCGCGGCATGAAGTTCCTGACCTATGCGGCTCCTGCCATCCGCAACGCCATGATGGACATGGTGCGGGATGCCTTTACTGCTTTTGAGCAGCGGATGGTGACGGAGGATAAGGACGGTATCTGTTACCAGCGTGTTTCGCTGGACGATGTTCTGCCGGGAGAGGAACAACTGCGGCGCATTGAAGCCATAGCCGACCCCTACGCCATGCAGCCGCAGAGTATTATGGAAGAGCAGGAATCGCGCCGGGAACTGTACGATGGCCTGAAACGGCTGACCCAACGGGAGCAGACCTATCTGCTGTACCGCTATGGCTTTACCGATGGCGAGGAACATCCGCTGATCGGCACGGCGATATACTTTCACCTGACAAAAGGCCGCGCCAAAAAGACCGAGGAACAGGCTATGGATAACCTGTGGCTGGAATTGCCGTGGTGGTTTATCTGAGTGAAAAGAAAAATCGTGATTGTGCTACAAGTTTTCTGGAAATTTATGTGCAGCTATACGATTTTGAGAAATTTTGTAGACGGATGAAACAAAATAGGATTAAATCTAAGTATCTAAGGAACGTTGATTTCACGAAGCTGCTGATTACCGACTGTAGGATTTGAGGAGGATGCCGTTTTATGAAAATTACACGAGATAAAATGTTTTTTTCAAAAGATCTTATTCATACAATGGCATATGTCGGAATGTTCGTGGCGGCAATTATATCGGTTGGAGCGTGTAAGTCTGGTATTTGGGTGGCTGCGATATTAGCATGGATTGTAGCAGGTATAATTATCGGATTGGCGATTATTTCCGACTATAAAAAGGCAGAACTTTTGAAAAATGGAACAAGAATCATCGGAAAGGTTACAGCAACAAAACGAGTACATATAAAATTTCATATGAGTACCTACCACCTTGCCGATGAGGATGTAATCTATCCATATGTGGTACATTATCAGTATAAAGTTAAAGGTGAAACCTATAATGGAAAGTCGCAGTGGTTTTGGTTCAATCCATGTATTCCGAAAGGGGCACCAATAAAAATTCTAGTAGACCCAAAGAATCCGGCCCGAAGTACAGTTCTCAAACCAGAAAGCTAAAGATGGCTTTCAATCGAGGTAAAACAAAAAGTTTATCCTTATAGCGTGTTTATTTAAAAGAAGATTGCGATTGTGCTACAAATTTTCAGGAAGTTTATGTGCATCTATACGATTTTGAAAAATTTTGTGGACAAACGAAATAAATCAGGCTTAAATTTCGTTATCTAAACAAAAAAGCAAGGCGGGAAGGTTTGATGATTTGTAAAAAATGAGGGCATAAAAATAAAGTAGGCGTTTGATATTTCCAGCAATGTGGGCAGTAGTGAAAGAAGGTATAGAAAATGAAGAAAACTTTATATACATTTTTGGTTTGGAATTTTCTGTTGTTTGTAGCTGGTTTAAGTGATATTGTTTTTTATAGAAATCTTACATCGGTAGAAGGTATGACAATAAGCTGGACCCAGCCAGCGCTTGTAAGTATTACTTCATTTTTAATATTGCTTTCAATATATTATGGGATGCACCAGCTCCTTTTCGGGAAAAATTTTTATTTGAAACTGGAAATCAAGCAGGAAGACATAGATAAATTGCGAAATTCAATTTATGATTTTCTGAAAAAAGGCGAAATTGACCCCGAAAAATTGCAGCAACACTTGAAGTGTTTGATAATTGCTGAAGTTGTTTTGTGGGGTGGATTCATCGTTTACTTATTTATATCAAAGGGCTACTAATTTTCAATTCTAATAATGGGGTAAAGTGGTACGAATGAAAAAGATACAGAACTTTTTCTCGACGATTTTGCAAAAGCTGTGGAAAAGTTCGATAACTATCGTTTAGCATTAAAAACTACGGAAGCTTTACGCTGAAAGCTGTAACTTTAAGCAGACCGGAAAGCTTATAATGAGGGTAGAACAGAAATATGACCAACGAAGATACCACTGATTTTGACGAGCACTTCGCTAAAATTTCGTCCTATATTGTGGACACATTGCACGGCGTTCCACTTGAGATGACCGAGGATGAAAAAGAACAATTTCGCATACAGGTTATTTCAAATCAGTATGCAGAACGGTTGCTAAGTGAAGCCGAAAAGACAGAAACGTATAGAGGTTTATCAAAAATTGATATTCTCCATACAGTTTCTATCCCTCAACTGGCTAGAACAATCCCACTTAAAGGTTTGAATCTCAGTTTAGAAAAATACAGAATGCCGGATGGTGTAATAATAGAGGTTGAGAGTTCGTCACATTATTTGGGGTCATTTAGTGAGAAAAATGATTCTTCCACAAATTGGATAGAAAAGATCATGGAGGGTGTCGGTATTCACTAGATGGATTCTCAAGAAGCATAAACAGCCCGCTATTTGCAGAGAATTCTGGAAGAAAATTGAAGAAAGCATCCTTCCGGCAACAGCACCCCGGACGTTTGTGAACTCTCACAACAGAGATCAAGAACCAATCCCTGCTTTGCGCTTACACCGTTTTGGTGACATTTTTTCTCCGTCTTGCTACAATATTGTGGATTTTTTCTATTTGTGCTTTGCTATTATCAACATCTAAAATGGAAACCGTGATGGAGGTGATTCCAATGCAGATAATTTCCTTGAAAACAAATTGAATGCTTTGGCAAACGGTGGCCAGTTCTCCATTTCCTACGACATCACGATTCCGTAATAAAAGCATTAGATAATGGGTATAAAAGCCACGATTCTTTAGAGTCGAAAGAAAAGAATCGTGGCTTTGTACGTTTGAATTATGGAGCAAGCCAAATGAATAAGAAATTGGAATTTTTTAGCAGTATGGCGGTTGCCTTTATAGTTTTGATATTGGTCTTTCTTTGCATTCGTTTTTCAGGTCAGGGAAAATTTGCTACACATGGAGGAACCAATCCGTCTGATGTAAAATGTATTTATACTTCAGTTTGGCCGGATAATGAATACACTAGGCTTATTTGTGAGCCGGAAAGTGGAACGATAGAATATATATTGGATGGTTCTAATGCTGGGTATTATGCAATCTTTTATAATAATATCTCTGAAGAAGAAATACAAAAATATATTGACCAATTGAAAACCTTAGGATACGCTGAAGAGGCATCGGCTTCAGAAAGCGTTTCGACAGGCGTTTTGCTAAGAAAAGATGAAACATGGATAAGCATTGCATACTCAGAGGGAGGATTTGGAATCCGGATTTCAGTAGAAAAATCCTGAATAAAAGAGATGCTGGGGAATCCCGGTTATCCCTATGATGCAGTGGAAAGAAAATGGATTGCTCAATATTGGAGGCTCCAACCACAGCTTCTTTGTTGAAATGTTAATCAGTTAGATACCGCCAGACGGTTTATTTAGAACGAGGTTAAGTTGGAACAGCCGATGCCACACTCGGAACAAACAATAGCGGAGGCCGTACAAGATATGTGCTAGTATGGGAGAAAGATGGCATATCACATACGATCATTGGAAAGATACCGCGTGAAGAGATTCTAAAAATTGCAGAGAGCATTTCCTAACTGGCTGAATTTTTGCCCACACGCTTGTAATTATTTACAAATGTGTGGACACTTTTTCGTTGAAGCGTCCAAAGCTGACAAGATTTTGAACTTTTTTCAAAAAAGCTGTCACAAACGCAGTGTGAGCAACGTTGACTAAGCAAAAGCTCCTGGGGGAGTGTACAAAATGGAGGTTATTCATTAATCAAAATGACGAAAGAAGAAATCATTTCCATGCTATCAAAGGAATTGAACAGTGAATGGACGAATGGAGTCACATGTTTGATGGTGGAAAATTCCGATAGCTATATTCCAGTAATAGTTCATCACAATAAAAATGAACTTATTGTTGAAGTAGGAGAACAAGACAAGAAGATTTACCGCATCGGACGAAATGAGCTAAATAAAACATCTTAGTCATCACCAAAAAAATCATTGAAATCAGTCACAATTTGACGCATAGAATATGAATTCAAACTTGATATGAGGTGATTCCAATGCAGAAAAAATAGAACACATATTTCGAAAATATTGCTACCATCAAACTGTCAAAGAATACAAGTCAAACGGTTCTTTGATTCGTTCTAAAACGGATTACTATCAGGCTATTGGTGGTTAAGTCACTCCGTTTGTAAGGAAAGGGTTGAAAATGGATTTTCTTAAACAAAAAGGGCCATTAGCAAGAGAATTCTGCAACACGTTGATTTACATTATTTCGTTAGTGTCATTAAAGCCTTCAAGCCTTCAGAGGGTGTTGACAGAACTTCAATGGAATGGGATGTGGTTCTTTTCTCTGGCATTTTTCGCTGTCATCTTTATGGAAATGCTGTCCGATTTTTTGCTGGTTACAGATCGCTGCACTGCATGGAAAGCATTAAATGGAAATGTCAGCGAAGCCGAATTTCACAATCTTCAGCAAATTGTCTTGTGCGAAAATCAGAAAGTTTCCATTGAGAAAAAACTTGCAAGTACGATACTACTGGTTCTGATGATATGTGCAACTGCTGCATTTGTGTGGTTTACCTTTTTGGCTTGACTGAATAATTTTGGTATTTTGAATTCACATTCTTAGAAATCAGTTTTCAAAAGCAAAAATCCGCCGAGGAATCCTCCCGAAAAAAACGGGAAGAATCCTCGGCGGATTTCGTTTATCGTGTTGGCTCTTTTTCGGCTGTGTCTTTTTCCTCTGCAAAAAACATCTCTACATTTTTCTGAGCTTTCATCAACTCCTGCATCACATCTCGTGCCTTACGGTAGTCTGGGTATGCTTCTTTCTTCTTTTTCAGAAGTGCAGCGTATTCGATGCTCAAGTCCTTGGCTTTTGGCAGCTTTTTCAATCCGGGTTCATCAAAAGCAGCTTTTGCAGCCTTATGCAGCGTGATTTCTTCCCGGTGGGCTTCCAGAAATCTCTTACTGTACCCGGCTTTGCGGTAGGCATCATAAACCGGACGTGTCCGGGCGTAATTGACGATGTGCGTCCGCAGCACGGCAATCTCGGCCATGCGCGTTTCTGCTGCCTTGATTGAATCGCCCAGTTCGTGATAGCGAGCAGTTGCGGCATCCACACGCTCCTGCATTTCTTCAATGCTTCCGATTTTGTTCTCCTGTAAGAAAATCAGCGTTTTGGACATTTCTTTTAGATTGTACCTTTTTGCCCAGTGAACATACCCCATGCTCTTGCCCTCGGCCAGCTTTGCCTGAATGTTCACCAGCATCTGAAACTTTTGTTCCGGTACGATGCGCTTCTGCTTCTGCCGGGGATGGTGTTCGGCTTCCCCAGAGATAACAGCTTTCAGTTCTTCTTCACTATATCCTGCGCCCAAAGTGCGGAACCGGATGAATCGCTTCTGCCGTGCGCCTTTGACGGAGGTGTATTTTCCACGCTTGACCTCATAACCCTGCTGCTCCAGTCCTTGCAGAAAATCTTCGTAGTCTTTGGGCTTTTCCGACAGAATGTTGTCAATCACGCCGCGTAGACGGTCACGATTGCTTTCTTTGGGCGGGTAGAGTGTGCGCTTCTGCCGCTCCCGATAGGGTTTTATCTCAATGATGGAAAGCTGATGCTCTAAGCAGATCAGGTCGCTCAACCGCTGCACAGCCAGCCCGGACAATAAAAAATCCCGGAATTTCCGGGTGCTGTCTAGCGCAGTGGAGTTGTAAATAATGTGATTGTGAATGTGTTCTCGGTCGGTATGCGTTGCGACAATAAACGCATACTTGCCTTTGGTGAAACGCATTGCCAGCTCATAACCCACCTTGTTGGCTTCTTCGGCGGTGATCTCGCCGGGTTTGAACGACTGCCGGATCTGATAGGCAATCACGTCACTTTTTTGTCTGCGCCCAGTGACAAGTTCATACTGCCGTTTGGACAGCATAAATTCTTCATCCACCGTCAAAGGACTGCATTCGTAACTGCTGACCAGTTCGCCCTGCTGTGTCTTGTCCGGGTTCTGGGCGTAATCCGTGCGGCTTTTCAGGCAGGCCGCAACGGATTTCCCCTTGTTTTTGTGCAGTGCAATCAATCTTGTTGCAGCCAGTTTGACCACCTCCCGGCAAAAAGAAAATGCCGCACAGTGGCGGCATAAAAATTTTATAATTCTGCAATCCAGCCGCTGAACCATTCCACGGCTTCTACAATGACCGTTCCGGCGGTGAGGAGCAGGAAGCAGCCAAACTCCGCCACCAGCAAGATCAAAAACTGCATCCACTCCTGGCAGTACAGTGTATAAAGGCCGCAGCCGAAAAT